>Ga0073928_10007911_pt1 | contig 13552 bp, 17 predicted proteins | sample PaiPotPPA55metaG_FD_76969 | JGI IMG/M metagenome (GOLD analysis project Ga0073928, IMG submission 76969) | Iron sulfur acid spring bacterial and archeal communities from Banff, Canada, to study Microbial Dark Matter (Phase II) - Paint Pots PPA... ...
CGTCCAATAAGTGTCCGGCATTTTTTTGCGCAAGGCCCCCATCTTCCAGATGTTCTGCTCGTGGTGCAGCGCAAGGATGGCGGAGCCGGCGCCCAGGAACAGCAGCGCCTTGAAAAACGCATGAGTGCTCAGATGGAACATGGCTTGCGGGGGGCCGCCCAGCCCGACGGCCATGACCATGTAGCCGAGCTGGGAGAGCGTCGAATACGCCAGAATGCGCTTGATGTCGTCCTGCTGGACGGCGATGAGCGCGGCCAGCAATGCGGTGAATCCACCCACCCACGAAATGACCACGAGGGCCGGGTGATTGAGCAGGAAGAAAACCCGGCACAGCATATAGACGCCCGCGGCCACCATCGTGGCCGCGTGAATCAACGCGCTGACCGGTGTCGGACCTTCCATCGCGTCGGGCAGCCACACGTGCAAGGGAAATTGCGCGCTCTTGCCGGCTGCGCCGCAAAAAATCAGCAGCCCGGCCAGGGTCGCCGCCGTTCCGAGCCGCTGCGGATTTTCCAGCAGGCCGGCCTCCATCCTGCCGAAGTTCAACGAGCCGAGCGCTTCCCAAACCATCAGAATTCCCAAAAGGAAGCCGAAATCGCCCAGGCGGTTCGTCAGGAACGCCTTTTTGCCCGCATCCGCCGCCGCGGGCCGTTCGTACCAGAAACCGACGAGCAAATAGCTGGCGACGCCGACGAGTTCCCAAAAGATGAACATTTCGAGAAAGTTGCCGGCCAGCACGATGCCGAGCATCGAAAAAGTGAAGAGGCTCAAACAGGCGAAGAAGCGGGAGAACGCCGGATCTTCGCGCATGTAACCCCAGGAATAAATGTGAATCGCGCCGGCCACTCCCGTGACGATGAGCATCATCAGCAGGCTCAGCGGATCCAGACGCAGGCCGAACTCGACTTGCAAATCGCCCACCGAGAGCCAGCTAACGGCGGATTCGGATTGCGCCGGCATCCATCCCGCCCATGAAACAAAGATGACGCTCAGCACAAAACCGGCGACGACCGCGCCCACCGAGAGGATCGCGCTGAGTTCGCGGTTCTTCCGCGTGAACAGCGTGATGACCGCCGCCGCGAGCAACGGCAGAAACAAAATTATCCAGGGCAGCGCGTTCATCATCATCATCATCAATATTTCATGGTCGTCAGGTCCTCGACATGCGCTGACTCGTGCCTGCGGTAGAGCGCCACGATTAAGGCCAGGCCGACCGCCACTTCCGCCGCCGCGACGGTGATGATGAAAAAGACGAAAACCTGCCCGTCGGGGTTGTTGTCGAACCGCGAAAAGGAAACCAGCGCCAAGTTGGCCGCATTGAGCATCAACTCGAGCGACAAATAAATCACCAGCAGATTGCGCCGCACCAGGACGCCCAATAACCCGAGCGCGAAAAGCACCGCGCTGACCACCAAATAATGTTCCAGGCCCACTTTCATTTCAGGCTTTTTTTGCTGAGCAAAACCACGCCGACCAACGCCACGAGCAGCAGCAGCGACACGATTTCGAACGGCAGCAAGTACCGCGTGAAAAGCACTCTGCCCAACTCGCGTGTTCCTCCTTCGAACGTCAGTTCCATGTCCGCGGACGGCGGAGACCTCCAAAGGCTGCTGAGAAACGCGAAAAGAATGGCGCCAGCCGAAACCACACCCCCGACCACGGCGAGCGTCTTGATCTTTCGCCGCTCCTCGGTTTTCAAATCCAGCAGCATGATGACGAATAGGAAAACCACCATGACCGCGCCCGCATAAACCAACACCTGTACTGCGGCCAAAAAGAACGCGTGCAGCAGGACGAACAGCCCCGCGAGCGAGGCCATCGTCAGCACCAGAAACATCGCGCTCGTCACCGGATTCCGGCTGAAAGGATTGGCGATGACCAGAAAGCCAAACACTAGCGTCAGAAACGAAAAAATATAGAACAAGTCGTCCTGCATGGTCACGGTTCCACGCCCTGGGCGCGCGCCTCGTCGGCCTTATGTTTCCACTTCTGGATCTTGTCCCGATGGACGCCGCCCAACGCCAGCAGCTTTTCCTTGTCGTAAATCATCTCCGCGCGGCTGGCGCCGGTGAGCGAATAATCTTCCATCAGAAAAATGGCTTCCTCGGGGCAAACCTCCTGGCAATAGCCGCAGAAGATGCAGCGGAGCATGTTGATCTCGAATTCCCGCGGCATCTTCTCGACGTTGCCGGCCTCCGGGCTGCCTCCCGGTCCCGGCGGCACGATGCGAATCGCCTTGGGCGGACAAACGAATTCGCACAATTGGCAGGAAACGCATTTCGTGCGGCCTTCCTGGTCCTTCACCAGATAGGGCGCGCCGCGATAGCCGTCCGGCACGACCCATTTCTCCTCGGGATACTGCATCGTCACCTTCTTGCGAAAGAAATGGCGCAGCGTGACTTTGAATCCGCCGATGATTGCCGGCAGATAAAGCCTTTCCCAAAAACCGAGTTTTCTGCGTTTGACAATCATTTAACTTCTCAGCCACAGCACCACCGCCGTGATCATGATGTTTGCGAGCGCCAACGGAATGAATCTTCGCCACCCCAGGTCCATCAACTGATCATAACGGAAACGCGGCCACATCCACCGCACCCAGATGATGACGAACTCGACCAAGAGCATCTTGGCCAGAAAAATGCCCATGTGCAATATTCCGATCCCGGCGGAACTGGCCGGCACATCCAGCCCCGCCACCGGCAGCGTCCAGCCGCCGAGGAACAGCGTCACGAGCATCGCCGACGCGGCGGTGAGGTTCGCGTATTCGCCCATGAAAAAAAGCGCGAACTTCATTGAACTGTATTCGACATTGTAGCCGCCGGCCAGTTCCTGCTCCGATTCCGGGAGATCGAACGGCAGGCGGTTGGTTTCGGCAAACATGGCCGCAACGAAAATGACGAAGGCCAGCGGCTGCTTGAAGATTAACCACTGAAACAGGCCTCCGGCCTGATAGGCGATGACTTCGCTGAGATTCAAGCCGCCCACGAGCAGGAACACCGGGATGACGGACATCCCCATCGCGATTTCGTAGGAAATCAACTGTGCGCTCGAACGAATGCCGCCGAGGAAGGGATACTTCGAGTTCGCCGCGTAACCCGCGAGCACGATGCCGTACACGCCGAGCGAGACGATGCCAAATGTGTACAGAACGCCCACGTTGAGATCGGCGATCACCATTTTCTGTCCGCCCAGTTGGGAGCCGAAAGGAATGACCGCCACGGTCAGCAAACTCGGAATCATCACAATGGCGGGCGCCAGCCAATAGTAGGCCTTGCGCACGTGAGCGGGAGTGAAATCTTCCTTGAGGAATGCTTTGATCGCGTCGGCTGCGGGCTGCAACAGACCGAATATTCCGACGCGATTAGGCCCGCGCCGATCTTGAATGGCGGCGGAAACCTTGCGCTCGACCCAAACCGCGTACGCCACAATAAACATGAGCACGGAAAAGACCCCGACGATTTTCACTGCGCTGAAAATGAGGAATTGGCCGTTCATTGTTCAATTGCTAATCATCAAATCCCAATCGTCACGCCCGAGTCGCCAAGGCTCGCCCACCTCAGCCCGTTGAACGCCGGCACGTCTTCGGCCATCTGGTTGAACACGCCTTCGATGCTCACATAGCACCTCTGCCCCGTGAGATTGAAAATCAGACCGCTCAGGAATTCCCATTCCGGGCGCGCGGCGCCGCGCGGTTCGACCGCTTTCATGAACTTTTGGACGCGGCCTTTGATGTTCGTGAAAGTGCCCCGCTTCTCCGCCGGGGCGCAGCCGGGCAACAAATAATGCGCGGCCTTCGTCGTTTCGTTCGGCAGGACGTCGCTGACCACGAGCGTCTCGATTCTGCCGAGCAAATCCGCCCCGATGCCGCATCGGGTCACGTCCTCCCCAAGCACGAGCAACGTCTTGAGGCGTCCGTTGCGAATCCCTTCGGCGATTTTCGGAAGGTTCGAACCCATCGGCTCCGCCGCTATGCCAGTGAGCCGCGCGCCGTTGCTGTTCGGGTTTCGATCCGCGTTCAGCAACAGCGCATCGCCCGCGCCCGGGCGCGGAACGGAATCGGTCAACGCGCCAAACTGCTTCGCGAGTTTGCCCAGCAGATACAGCTCTTCGTTGGTCTGCCGTGCCGAGGCCACGATGGCCACAGAACCCACCGGAGCCGCTTTGAGTCGCTCAGAAATTTCCCGCAGCACATCCGTCCAGGTTGAAGCTTGATCGCGGGCTTGGGCCGACGCGCTCTTGATTTCCGTGAGCCGGTCCGTCTGCCCAATCCATTTGTAATTCAGCCGGCCATAATCGCACATCCAGCACGAGTTGACGGCGTCATTTTGGCGCGGCTCGAAGCGGTAAATCTTTTCTTCCCGCGAACCGATGACGATATTGCAGCCCGTCGCGCAACTGGCGCACAGACTTTTCGTCTCCTTCAAAAACCAGACGCGCATCTGGAAACGGAAATCCTTCGAAGTAAGCGCGCCGACCGGGCAGATGTCCACCGTGTTGAGCGTGTAGTTATTGTCGAAAATCCTTCCCGGGTAGGCGGTGAGCGTGCTATGGCTGCCCCGGCTGACGATGCCCAGAGCGTCATCGCCCGCGATGTCCTTCGTGAACCGGATGCAGCGGGTGCAAAGAATGCAGCGCTCGTCGTCCAGCACGATGCGCGGGCCGAGGTCCACGCGCTTCGGCTTGTGGACCTTCTCCTCGACGAATCGGCTTTCGGACCTGCCATAATCCACCGAGTACTCCTGCAGTTTGCACTCGCCCGCTTGATCGCAGATCGGGCAATCCAGCGGATGGTTGATGAGCAGGAACTCCAGCACCCCCTCGCGCATTTGCTTGACCGCGGGAGTCGCCGTGTAAATTTCCATGCCGGGTGAAATCGGCGTCGCGCAGGCGATGGCCGGGCGCGGTGATTTTACGATTTTCGCCGTGCCGTCGGGATTCATGATCGGTTTCCGGTCCGGCCCCATCGCCGGAGTGCCGAACTCGACCAGGCACATGCGGCAATTGCCCACGACCGGCAATTTGGGGTGATAACAGTAATGCGGCACATCGACCTTTGCGAGGGCGCAAGCCTGAATCATCGTCGTCGGCAGTGGCTTCCCGGAGATCGGGTCCGGCGTCGTCTTTGGCACGGCCAATTCGCGACCGTTCACCTTTACCGGGATTTTTTCGATCGGGGGCGCTGGCTTGGACTCGGTTGTAGCTATTGACATTTCAAAAAGGCGCCCTCAACGAGCGTTTATTTGCGGGAATTCGTTTTTTCCGCAACCTGGCTGCTTCAACTATGAATTCTGAACCAGCACTTTCTCGGACTCCCTTCGCAACTTGTTCGATGCGGTGTTGCTTCAACCGCTCGCGCCGCTGCTTCAAGAATTGTCGAAAGAGGCGCGCTTCCCCCAAAGCCTTTCTCGGCACACTTTTTGGTTTAGCGCGATCAGCGGCTAACTCCCGTCGCCGTTGAAGGTTCCTTGCCGCGTTAATATTCACGGCTCAAAATTCGCGGCATAGGGCAAAGCCTGGGTGCTGACATTCGATCGTTCATATCAAATTTCCCCGCGATAGAGATCGGTTATCGGGAAAATCATTTCGTAGTCGCCCCACATTAAATCACCATAATGTAGCCGGAAGCTTTTGAACTTCCTCATTTGCCGATATTGTGTGAGATCGGGGTTACGCGCCTTGCGCAAGAAAGGCTCGAAATCCATAATCCGTTCCGTGCCCTCGTTGAATGTGAGCCGGATCTTGTAACCGGAGATGTATTTCGCCTCCGTGACCTCCAAGTAAGTCCTCGTTTGAGTTTTCATCTCAGCCTCTTCGTAATAATTTCGGGCCTATTGTGCTTCTTCAGCACAAAAAAATCCACCCATCGGCGCACGATATCCTCGGCCTTCGCTCTCACCAAAACCTGAAAGTCATTCATCTTGCTGCCTGATAGCGGCGGTTTGCCGGTTATCTTCGAGAAAACAACTCGCAACACTTTGCCGTTTCTTAGATGGATCTCAGCTCTCGCGTAACTGCCCTGAAATTCCCCGTGAACATGAATCGGCTCGTGTTCATTCGCGTAGAAGAAAACCACCAATCCAAAATACTCGTAAAGCTTTGGCATACCAATTCAAGGTTGCAGGTTCGCCGTCCATGTTCGGTTGTGGCCACATCGTGAGGGTTTCAGCATCTTGCGTCCGCTTTCACTTGGGTTTCCCTTTGACCAGGCGAAGAGCAGCGCGCATCACCTCGGCATGCCGCCGAAGCGTAACTTTGCCGGATGCAAATGCCTTGTAGCGATTCAAAGCTTCTTTCTTCCAAGCCTTCTCGGTTCCTTTGGAGGAATACTCATCTTTCAGGCCCGCCAACCCTTCATCTGCGAGGGATTGTTCGAACTTTTTGTTCAGTTCCGCGCACTCCCTGGCCAACCGGCTCTTGTCATTCCGGCGGATCTTCTCACCCATCGAGACCATGGCTTTGGTAGCACTCATAACTTTCAACCATATCGTCGCATCCCTGTCATGGCAATTGCGGACTCGCTGCCAGTTTCATTTCCAGCGTCGGTCCGGCGCCTTTCCCGGCGGCCGCCCGCCGCTCCTCATCGGCAGTGCCCTTCGCGACGAACTCGTCCTTGAATTTGCCGACGAAACTTTGCACGGGCCAGGAGCACGCCTCGCCAAAGGCGCAAATGGTGCGGCCACCCGGAATATTGTCGGCGATTCTCACCAGATAATCCGCGTCGCCCTTGCGGCCTTCGCCGTGGGTGAGGCGATGCAGGGCCTTGCTCATCCAGAGCGAGCCTTCGCGGCAGGGCGTGCATTGGCCGCAGCTTTCGTGCGCGTAAAACTCCGCGATGTTCGCCAGCGCCTCCACGATGTCGGCCGAATCGTCCAGCACGATGATCGCGCCGGAGCCGGACATGCTGCCGGCCGCAATGAGCGAATCGAAATCGTAAGGCAAATCGAGCATGTCGATTTCCTGTTCGGCCTCTTTGCCGTCGGGGCCGCGGCGCTTGAGCTTGAACTTTTCGCCGGCCTTGAAAACTTTGGCCGAGGAGCCGCCGGGGATCACGGCCTTGAGTTTTCGCCCATCCCGCAAGCCGGCCCCGAACGCCGGGTCCTGGATCAATTGGCCGATGGTGACTTTGCCGACTTCGATCTCATAGTAACCGGGCTTGCGGACATGGCCGCTGATGGAGACGATGCGCGTGCCGGTGTTGTTGGGTGTGCCGAGCCGGGCGAATTCCTGGGCGCCCATCGCTACGATATGCTTCACCGCGCAAAGCGTCTCGACGTTGTTGACGATGGTGGGGCACATGTAAAGCCCCAGGACAGCCGGGAAATATGGCGGCTTGATACGCGGGTAGGCGCGCTTGCCTTCGAGCGATTCGATCAGGCCGGTTTCTTCGCCGCAGATGTAAGCGCCCGCGCCGCGATGCAAGTGGATTTCGAGATCGTAACCGCGGCCAAGAATGTTTTTCCCGAGAAAATTGCGACTCCGCGCCTCAGCAAGCGCCCGGTTGAGCAGCCGCGCGCCTTCGACGAACTCGCCTCGAATGTAGATATAAGCAAGGTGCACATCGTTCGCATAACAGGCGATGATCATGCCCTCGAGCATCTGGTGCGGGTCTTTGTAAAGGATTTGCTTGTCTTTGAAAGTGCCCGGCTCGGATTCATCCGCGTTGCAAATGAGGTAGATCGGCTTGCCGCTCTTGCGATCGACGAAGGACCACTTCAGGCCGCACGAGAAGCCGGCCCCGCCCCGACCGCGCAGTCCGGAGTTTTTGACTTCGTCGCGGATTTGTTCTGGCCCGCTCAACGTTTTTCCGTCCGGCAAGGCTTTGGGCGGAAGGCCAAGGGCTTTGTTCAACGCCTCATAGCCGCCATGGCGCAAATAACATTCGAGGTCGGGTGTGTAACCCAGCTCGTCGGCGTACCTTAATATCTGTCTGTATTCCTGCGGCATGGCATCGGTTCGAAATTATGTCGAGTCGGCCGGCCTTGACTCCCGGCGCCGAGGCTTTATCCTAAAGGCGCTCGTTTGCCCGATGGTGTAACGGTAGCACAGCAGACTCTGGATCTGTTTGTCATGGTTCAAATCCATGTCGGGCAGCCATTTCATTTCGATACACATTTGGCCAGTCTTTCAGGCTTGTTTTCATTTTTCGATTTCGAGATCACCAAATTTCGAATCGGATCCGGTTAAGCGCGCATTGCCAGAATTTCATCCGCTTTGGTGTTGGAGACGCTTTCGTAAAATGAGTCATTGCACATCATTACCGGCGCGGTGCCGCAACTGGCAAGGCATTCGACGAATTCGACGGTGAATTTTCCGTCCTTCGTCGTTTGTGGGCCGTGGCGCTGGTGATCCAATCCCAGTTTCTGGCAAAAGTATTTGTGCAACTGATAGGAGCCGCCCAGCGCGCAACTCAACGTGCGGCAAACCTTGATTTGAAGTTTGCCCACCGGCTGCGGGCGAAACATCGGGTAGAACGTGACCAACTCGTAGACGTTGATCGGTTGCAGTTCCAGTTTGGCCGCGGCCCACTCGACCGCTTGCCGCGAAATATAGCCATACCGCTCCTGGATGGCGTGCAGCAGCATCATAGAAGCGCTGCGTTTCTTTGGGTAGTGCGTGATGACCTCGTCGATTTCCGCTTCCAGTTCCGCCGGCACAGAGAAATCGGGCTGGTCGGTCAGCTCGCTCGGAATTGGCTCGGTGGGGTGTGCGTCGTTCATCGAATTATCCTTCTCTGCCTCCGACACTGCCCCGAAGGGTCTCCAGCCGGGCGATTATCTCCGGTGCTTCTTTCAATTCGGCAAGCGGGCGCAACTCGGAGACCAGGGTGTTCCAATCAAGTTCCTCCCTTTGTCGAATCAACACCCCTTTGATATCCAGCCAATCTTGATCGCGCCCCGCCACCGCTTTCATCACTATCAAGGCCTCAGCCGAGCAGGTCCGCACGCGCTCTCCGGAAGCGAATTCGAACCATGTCGAGCGGGCAATCAGTCTTTGCTCGAAGGGCAATCCGCCTAAGGCGATGTCGATCCCAATTCCGTCCGCTGTCTTGAGAAGCACAACGCGGTGGGCCAAAGCGAACTCGCCAGGCGAATCGATCCGCGCTCGATAACGCTCGAGCAGCGCCGTAATATAAGGTTCCTCGCCGCCGAAGCCAGTGAGCAGGGTCAAATCCACGTCTTCGGTCAGTCGCGGCTCGCCCCAGCGCTGGACGGCGATTCCCCCAATGATGCAGTTTTGCCAGGATTTCCCATCGAGAAAGCCTTGGACTTCTGCGGCAATTTGGACAAGGCGGGTCATTTTCGGGCCAGTTCGAACAATGCCTGTTGCTCCACCAGACCAGACCAGGGCTTGGACGGCGTATCTCGAATGGCCGTTTCGAAGGCCCCGTCAAAAGCTGCGATGGCCTTGGCGGTTTCCGCATTGCGAATCGATTCCCATCTTAATTTCTCCAAAATCGGACCCACTTCCCGCCAATTCCGTAGCCAGGCGCGAACCTTTGCCTTCTCCTCCTCGCTCATTTGTTGGACGTCGTTCATCGGTCGCACTCCCCCATCACGAAATCCAGCGATCCTAGCACCGCAACGACGTCGCTGACCATGTGACCCGGCAATAGCCGGGGCAGGATGCTCAAGGTCACGAAAGACGGCGCCCGGATTTTCAACCGGTGAGGCGTGCCGCCGCCTTTGCTGTTGATGTAAAAGCCGAGTTCGCCCTTCGGGTTTTCCGCGCCGAAATAGATTTCGCCCGGCGGCGCGTTCACACCTTGCGTCACATTGATGAAATGATGAATCAACTCCTCCATCCGGGTCAACACGCGGTCTTTGGGCGGCAGAGCGATTTTTCCGTCCGGCACATTTACCGGGCCGCCAGGCAGTTTGTCCAGGCATTGATGGAGAATCCGCACGCTTTGGCGCACCTCTTCGATGCGCAACAGGTAGCGGTCGTAACAATCTCCGGCGGTCCCCACCGGCACGTCGAATTCCAATTGATCATACACGAGGTAAGGATGCGCCTTGCGCAAATCATGCTCGACGCCGCTGCCGCGCAAGTTCGGGCCGCTCAGGCCATAGTCAATCGCGTCGTCCTTCGCGATCACACCAATGCCCTGTGTGCGGTCGACGAAGATGCGGTTCCGGCTCAGCATGGTTTCCGTCTCATCGATGTTGACGACGACCTCGCGCAGAAATTTTCGGCATTGCTCGACCCAGCCGGGCGGCAGATCGCGGGAAAGGCCGCCGATGCGGGTGTAGCTGGTCGTGAAGCGGGCGCCGGTCAACGATTCGCAAAGGTTGTAAATCTTTTCGCGTTCGGTGAACGTGTGCAAAAACACCGTCAGCGCGCCCACGTCCATGGAGTACGAACCAAGGCCCAGCAAATGCGCCGAGATGCGGGCCAGTTCGCAGCAAATCACCCGAATGAACTGGCAGCGCGCGGGCAATTGCTTCTCGATGCCGAGCAGTTTCTCGACCGCCAGCGCATAAGCGACATTATTGGCCAGCGGCGCCAGATAATCCAAGCGGTCGGTGTATGGGATGAACTGAGTGTAGGTCATGTTCTCGGCGATCTTTTCGTCGCCGCGATGCAGGTAACCTACGTCGGGAGTGGCTTTGCTGATAATCTCGCCATCGAGTTCCAGGACGATGCGCAGCACGCCGTGCGTGGCGGGATGCGACGGTCCCATGTTCAAGACCATCTTCTCGCCTTGCAGTTCCTCCGTCTCCTGGCCGGAGGACGAAGCGGAGGCAAGCGCCCGGGCGCCTTCCGCGACGCGCGCGGCCGGGTCATTGAATTCAATTTCCTGGGATTGAGGCATTGTTTGCTTACGTTGCGACTAATCGACCCTTTTTGGCGACGAGGATTTGATTTGAGCTTTGTCCGCGCGTGCAACGTGCGCTTTTATTCTTGCTCGCGCTCCAACCACAGGAGGAGGGCCCCCTGTTCCTTGAATTACCAGGCCGGTGCCAATCAGCTTGTCTTTGTCCGGCGACGTTTTGCCAGGCACGATGACTTTAGCGACCGGATGCGCTTCGATTTCGATCAGTTTCTTGTTTTTGGCATCCACCCAAAGCAATAAACCTTCCAGCGCCCGTGCGCCGAGGAGCAGGAAATCGCCTTTTTCCGCAAAGACAACTTCATCGGTCGTCTCGCGTTGGCCAATCCGAATCAATGCGTAACCGACATCGCGGTAAACCTGTTGTCCGTTGGCCATTTGGAACGCGAGGCATTTTTCCGGCCTCACGCCGATTTTTTCCAAATCCTTGCGTGCAATCCAAGTTGCGTCGCTGCCGGTGTCCACCATGAGCCGAGGAATCTTCACGGATTTCTTCCGCCTAACGATGTTCTTGATTAAGCACCCGACGGTGAATGTGCCCATTACGATTTCTCCTTTTCTATACGCCCCGGGCCATGTGCGTGGCCATGCGCCTCTTTGATGTCCCGGCGGCGTTCGAGGCGGGCATTCGTTTCCAGCGCGTCGGCATCCGGAATCCGCACGCGCGGCTCCCGTGCAATCGTGTCCTTCCCGCCCGCAATCGTCACAAAGGGCCCGCCTGCCAACGGGGCCGCTTCGGTGAAGGCCACTTCCGGCACGTTACTCGCCTTGCCGGCCAGCGGAAAATCTTTGCGAAGCGGAAAATACGGATAACCTTCCCACATCAGAATCCGGCGCAAGTCCGGGTGACCGCGGAACCGCAGACCCATCATGTCGTAAATCTCGCGCTCGTGCCAATCCGCGGCGCGCCATACTCCGATCAGCGTCGGCAATTCGCCCTGCTCTTCGCTCACTTGGGTCTTGAGACGCAATGTGTGGAGATGGCTATAGCCATAAAGATGGTAAACGATCGCAAAACGCGGGTCCTCGCCGTAATCGTCCACGCTGGTGATGTCCACGAGATAATCGAAGCCCAGCTTTGCTTTTGCGAAAGCGCAAACCTCGGGCATTCGCTCGGCGTCCGTCACATGCAGAGTGATTTCGCCGCGAAACTCGGTGGGTTCGGAGAACCAGTCGCCGAAATTCGCTTTGAGTTGTTGAGCAAGTTCCAGTGCAGTCACACGCAGGCGGGTTGAAAGTCAAGACTCGCTGGCCATGCTCAGCCCGCGCTTTTCAAGGTGGCCAGGGACGGTTCCCGGGACACCTTTTTCTGCAATTGAATCAGCGCATCGAGCAGCGCCTCGGGGCGCGGCGGGCAGCCAGCCACATAAACATCCACCGGCAACATGTGGTCCACCCCTTGCAGCACCGCGTAGCTACGGTACATGCCTCCGGTCGAGGCGCACGCGCCCATGGCGATGACCCACTTCGGCTCGGCCATCTGATCATAAATGCGTTTCACGGCCAATGCCATCTTGTATGTGACCGTGCCCGACACGATCATGACATCCGACTGGCGCGGCGAAAAGCGCATCACCTCGGCGCCGAAACGGGAAATATCAAACCGGCTGGCGCCGGCGGCCATCAGCTCGATCGCGCAACACGCCAGGCCCATCGGCATCGGCCAAAGGGAGTTCTTGCGGCCCCAATTGATGCCGGCTTCCGAGTGCCGCCGCAACCAGTTCACGGCCGCATCAAGGCGGGTGACGACGACGTCGCCCTCGACCTTCGAGTTGTAGCCGATTTCCGTGCTTGTTTGCATATAGGGACGGGCGAAGCCGGATTCCGCTTCGCAAAGGCAAGCTAAATGCCCTACAAACACGGGGCAAGTTGATTCTGCGCCTTTTTTGGAGACTTGCTGCTCGCAAGTGCTTTCGATAAGATGGCGTCCTGAAAGGAAAAGCAATCGAGCTTCGCCGATTCGAAGCACTGCGGTACCCGAGCGCTGCCTTGGAACTGCTGGTACCACCGCCCACTGGCTTTACTGCCTCGATTTGCCTCAAGCGGCATCAATAATATTTATGAGAATCGTCAATCTAAACCCGGACTCGGACATCGGCGCCACTTCGTGGTTCGTGGAATTGGAAGGCCATCGGCTGCTTATGGACGAAGGAGTCCATCCCAAGCGCGAGGGCCTGGAAAGTTTGCCCCTCTACAAGCTGATCCAACAAGAGGAGTTGGATGCCATTGCAATATCGCATTGCCACCATGACCACGTTGGGTCGCTGCCGGTGGCGTTGCGTTATTTTCCCAAGGCCCACGTGCTCATGAGCGAACTGAGCTACTTCCTCGTGGAGCGCGTGCTCCACAACTCGGTCAATGTCATGAAGCGGCAGCGCGACGAGCGGGGCATCAAGGAGTACCCGCTGTTCAGCCACGACGAAGTCGATGATCTGGCGCCACACTTCCAGGGTTTCAAATTCAACCGCGAAGTAGAGTGGGCGGCTTTTCAGAAAGCCCGCGCGGGGTTCCCCTCGCCGACCCTGGAATTTTTCGACGCCGGCCACGCGCTCGGTTCCGCGGGCCTCCTGGTACGGGGACAGAAGGAAACTTTCTTCTTCACCGGTGACGTGTGCTTCCACGACCAGACCATTTTGAAGAGCGCCTGCTTCGAAGGCGTGAAGGCCGACGTGCTGATCATGGAAACGACGCGCGGCAATCGCGATATTCCGCCCGGTTTCA
>Ga0073928_10007912_pt1 | contig 13551 bp, 10 predicted proteins | sample PaiPotPPA55metaG_FD_76969 | JGI IMG/M metagenome (GOLD analysis project Ga0073928, IMG submission 76969) | Iron sulfur acid spring bacterial and archeal communities from Banff, Canada, to study Microbial Dark Matter (Phase II) - Paint Pots PPA... ...
ACCCAGCACCCAGACCCTCTTCCCACAGCCGAATGGCATCCCAAAAAGCAGAAGCTATCTTCCATAATTCATAGCCGCCATCCTGAATCCTATCTATAATTGTGGAAGTCGCTCTATGGAAGTGACTTAGGAGCAGTGGACAAGACTGGAGGGTGGCAGTGAAGTTGCTGATACCTGAGAGGCGTCGACTGTCTGGCCGCGTCGTCCCCGTAACCATCCTTGTCCGTGAATCGCGAACTATGAACCGCGAATTTGAGGCCCGATTTACCGCCATCCTACTGGCTCTGCTCACAGTAGCGGCTGTACTTTTCGCAGGGTTCAATTACAAAATCGAACACCAGTCGGCGATTCCGGACGACGGCGCGTGGTGGATGGAGCGGAACGGCCATCCGGTGGCAGATCGGCTGGAGCCGAACGGACCGGCCGAGCGGGCCGGAATTCGCCGCGGAGACGCCGTCGTGAGCATCAATCGCCGCGCGGTAGACACTGCGGCGGCCGTGACGCGGCAGCTCTACTATTCCGGCGTCTGGTCGAAGGCAACCTACTCACTGATCCGCGGCTCGGTTCCGCTGGATGTTGAAGTGGTGCTGGTTCCGGCCGAGCGCTCCATGAACGATTGGCTGCGGCTGATCGCGCTCATCTATCTGGGCATTGGGCTTTATGTATTGCTGCGGCGCTGGACGGCGGTCGGTTCGACGCATTTTTACATTTTCTGCCTGGTATCTTTCGTTTTCTACTCCCTACACTACATCGGTAAATTCAACGCTTTCGACTGGAGTGTCTTCTGGGCCAATGAGATCGCGTGGCTGCTGCAGCCGGCGCTCTTCCTGCACTTCGTATTGACCTTTCCGGAACGGCGGGAGTTCATCAGCAAGCATCGCTGGTCGATTCCGGTGCTCTATCTGCCGGGAGCAGTACTTCTCGGAATACAAGTCATAGCGCTGGAGTTCTTTAAAGCCAGCGCCTCGCTGCTGTTTAATCTGAACCGGGTGCACTGGGCTTATCTGACGATCTTCTTCGTCTCGGCGGCGGCGGTTCTGTGGCGCAACTACCGCCAGGCCACCACTCCGATTCTGCGGCAGCAACTCAAATGGATTACGCGCGGCACCATTCTCGCCATAACGCCATTCACGCTTTTTTATGTTCTGCCGTATCTGCTCGGAGTGATGCCTTCGCCCACGATGAAGGTGTCGGTGCTGTCGCTCGGATTGCTGCCGCTGACTTTTGGATACGCCATTTTCCGCTACCGGTTGATGGACGTGGATCTGATTTTCAAGCGCGGCATGGCGTATACGCTGGCGGCGGCGGCCATCGTGGGAGTTTATTTTGCCGGGGTGGCCGCGATTGCGCTGCTCGTGAACACACGCGTGCCCAGTTCCGGACCTTACGGGTTGATGGTGGCCATCGTGGTCACCGCTCTGCTGTTTGATCCGGTGCGGAAATGGATTCAGGAGAAGCTTGACCAGTTCTTTTACCGGACAGGCTACGACTACCGGCGCACGCTGATCGAGTTCGGACGCGAGTTGAGTTCGGAAACCGACCTCGACAAAATGCTTTTGTCGCTGGTGGATCGGCTGGCCCGCACGCTGCTGGTGGATCGAATCGCGATTTTCCTCGGCAACGGCGACTCTTCGCGCTTTGAACTGTCGAAATCGTTCGGGATCGCCCACGTCACTGGTCTCGACCTGTCGTTCCTCGCGAAACCGCGCATCGAAGACGCTGTCGGGCATATCTTCTTCGAAAACACTCACCAGTTGCCGCGTGAGAATGCCACTGCGCAAGAAGCCATCGGACGCCTGGATCTGAACTACTACATTCCCTGCCATGCGCGGCAAAAGACCATCGCCTTCCTCGGACTGGGCAAGACCATGGAAGGCGACTTTCTTTCCAGCGAGGACGTAGAGTTGCTCGAAGCGCTGGCGGGATACATCGGCATTGCGATCCAGAACGGGCGGTTGTACGCCTCGCTTGAACAAAAGGTCAGCGAGTACGAGCGGCTCAAGGATTTCAACGAGAATATTGTTGAATCGATCAACGTCGGCGTGATGGCCGTGGATCTGCAAGACCGCATCGAGTCCTGGAACTCGCAGATGGAAGTCATGTATGCCCAGCCACGCTGGCAGGTGGTGGGGCGTTCGCTGAGCGAAGTCTTTCCGGCGTCCTTCGTCGAGGAGTTCTACCGCGTTCGGCAGAATCCTGGCATCCACAATCTTTATAAGTTCCGGCTGGTAACTCCGATCGGCGAATCGCGCATCGTCAACGTTGCGATGGCGCCGCTGGTAACCCGCAAGTTCAACGTGGTGGGGCGACTGGTGATCATGGACGACATCACGGAGAGGATCGAGCTTGAAGTCCAGCTCACCCAAGCCGACAAACTTTCTTCGATCGGACTGCTGGCCGCTGGCGTTGCGCATGAAGTGAATACGCCGTTGGCGGTGATCTCCTCCTACACGCAGATGCTGGCGAAGCAGTTGCAGTCGGATCCGCAAAAAGCGGGGCTGCTCGAGAAAATCACAAAGCAGACGTTCCGCGCCTCGGAGATCGTCAACAACCTCCTGAACTTCTCCCGCACCACCGGCACGGAGTTGACCGAAGTCAGTCTGAACAAGGTAATCGCGGATACGCTGGCGTTGCTCGAGCACCAGTTCAAGGTCGCTCATATTCAGGTGCAGTCCGAGTTCTACGAGAGCCTTCCTTTGATTCAGGGCAACGCCGGACGCCTGCAGCAAGTGTTTCTGAATTTGTTCTTGAATGCCAAGGATGCGATGTCCGGGGGCGGAGTTCTGAACGTGGCGACGCTGAACGGGGAATTCGTCAGCGTGCGCGTGGCGGACACCGGCTCGGGCATTGCGCAGGAAAATATTCAGCGCATCTACGATCCATTTTTCACTACCAAGACGTCGCCCGAGGAGGGCCAGAATCGCGGGACCGGTCTTGGACTTTCTGTCACTTACGGCATCATCCAGGAACACGCGGGCAACATCCGCGTGGAGAGCCGCCCGGGCGAAGGAACCACCTTCACCCTGGATTTCCCGTTGATCAGGAAGGCAGTCCATGTCTGACTTAGCATTGTCTGAAGTAACTCCGATCACGCGCCGAAGCACGCCGCAAAGCACGCCACAAAGCGCGGGGAGAATCCTCATCATTGACGACGAAGCGGAGATACGGGAGTCGCTCGAGACTCTGCTTCAACTCGAGGGCTACACCGTCGCGGTCGCGGGCAGCGGACGCGAAGGTCTGGCGCAGATTGGACAGCGCGCCTTTGACGTGGTTTTGCTCGACCTGGCGCTACCCGATAAGAACGGGATGGACGTGCTCTCGGAGATTCGGCTGCTCTATCCGCAGCAGGGAGTCATCATGATCACCGCCTACGGAACGGTGGAGAACGCGGTCCGCGCCATGCAGTCCGGCGCCACCAACTTCATCCAGAAGCCGTGGGACAACGAGAAGCTGCTGGCCGACGTGCGCGCTGCCGTCGCCCGCCAGAAGGCGGAAGAAGAAAACATTCAACTAAAGCGCGCGCTCAAGCAGCGCTACAACTTTGAGCACATTGTGGGCAAGAGCGAGCCCATGCTGAAGATTTTCGATCTCGTAGCCCAGGTGGCGCCGAGCCGATCGACGGTACTGCTGCAAGGCGAAAGCGGCACGGGTAAGGAACTGATCGCCAAGGCGATTCATCTGAATTCCACGCGGCGCGATCGGCCGTTCGTGCCCGTCAACTCCGGATCGACGCCGCCCGACCTGCTCGAATCCACGTTGTTCGGGCACGTCAGAGGCGCCTTTACCAGCGCGATTGCGTCGAAGAAGGGGCTGTTCGAAGTTGCCGATCGAGGCACGCTCTTTCTCGACGAGATCGGCACCATGACCATGGACACGCAGAGCAAGATTCTGCGCGTATTGCAGGACCGTAAGTTCATGCACCTGGGCGGAGTGCAGGAAATTCAAGTGGACGTGCGCATCATCGCCGCTACGAACGTTGATCTTCGCCAAATGGTGCGCGAGGGCCGCTTCCGCGAAGACCTGTTCTACCGCCTCAATGTAATCAGCATCGATCTGCCGCCGCTGCGGCAGCGCCGCGAAGATATTCCTCTGTTGGTGCAGCACTTCCTCGAGAAGTATTCGGAGGAAAACGAGCGGCCCCGGCGGCGCATTAGCACTGAGGCGTTGCGTCCGCTGCTGAGCTACTCCTGGCCCGGCAACGTCCGCGAACTGGAGAACACGATCGAACGCGCCGTGGTGCTATCTTCCGACAACGACATTGGGCTCGATCTGCTGCCTGACCACATCGTGGGCCGGGGCAGCGCGGTTCCGACTTTGGATGCTAATTCGGGGGCCACGCTGTTCGGGATCATGGAAGACTGCGAACGGCGGATCATCATCGATATGCTGGAGAAGTGCGGCTGGAACCAGACCGAAGCAGCGGAACGCTTCCACGTCCCGCTCTCCACGCTGAATCAGAAAATCAAACGGCTGGCCATCGAGATCAAGAAGAAGAACCGGGAGTGAGCTGGCGTGGGGACAGCCACCCTCGGCTGTCCGGAGAGCGCAGCTCGGCGGGGTTTGGATTGTTCCTTGGACTCACGAGCGAGCGGGGCTTGGCCCCGCGGACAGCCGAGGGCGGCTATCCCTACATGGGTTTCACTCCTCTGCTATAGTTCCCTGAGCAGTAGTTCCCTGACCAGACATGGCGTTCGAACTCGAACTGATTTCACCCTTTGAAGTTGCCAAAGACGTTGCGCTGGCGGTTCAGGAATACACCCTGTTGTCGGCGCAATCGCTTGCAAACTTTTTCCGCCGTCCCCTGTACATGGGCGACATGGTGCAGCAAGCGGATCTGATCGGCGTTGGCTCCCTGCCGATCGTAATTCTGACGGGACTCTCTGTTGGCGCGCTCCTGGCGCTGAACTCAGCCAGCACATTGCAACGATTCGGCGGGGTCACGCTCATCGGCCAGCTTGTGTCGCTCGGCATGGTTACTGAACTGGGACCGCTCATTACCGGGCTGATGGTGGCCGGGCGGAACGCCTCCGGCATGGCCAGCGAGCTGGGCTCGATGATCGTGACCGAGCAGATCGATGCCATGCGCGCCCTGGGCACCGATCCTACGAAGAAACTGGTGACGCCACGCGTCGGCGCCACGGCGTTCATGCTTTTTTTTCTTACCATCATCGCCGACCTGCTCGGGCTGATCGGCGGCTACGGGGTCGCGCATCTGCTGTTCGGGCTCGACACGCAGCAGTATTGGACCTCCGTGTGGCAGATCCTTGTCTTCCGCGACGTCTTCACTGGCCTTATCAAGCCCGTGCTGTTTGGGTTCATTATCGCTACCGTTGGGTGCTATTACGGCATATCTACGCGCGGCGGAACGCAGAGCGTGGGCCGTTCGACCACCCAGGCCGTGGTCGCTTCTTCAGTGCTGATTCTGATCGTGGATTTCTTTGTTACCAAGTTGATCTTCGCAATTTTTGGCTACAGATAGAGATCAAAGATAAGCGATGCCGCCTCCCACATTGCCCAGCGAAAATCCGGCTGCTTCGGCGGTAAGTCCCTCCGGATCCGCCATCGAGTTCGACAACGTTTCAATCGCGTTCGACGAAAAAGTCGTGCTCGACGGCATTTCATTCCAGCTGCCACACGGCGAAACCAAGGCGCTGTTTGGCGTAGCCGGGTCGGGCAAGAGCACACTTCTCAAGCTTGCCATCGGACTCATGCGGCCCGATAGCGGTCGCATCTTCGTGCTGGGAGATGAAGTCACGAGCATGTCAGAACAGGACCTGTTCGAACTGCGCCGGCGCGTGGGCATCGTGTTCCAGGAAAGCGCGCTCTTCGACTCGCTGAAAGTATATGAAAACGTCGCTTTCCGCCTGATGGAAGAGGGAATCTCCGGGGAGGAAATCGAGCGGCGGGTTCGCGAGGTGCTGCGCTTTGTAGAGTTGGAGCGAACCTACGACATGTTTCCGTCCGAACTCTCGGGTGGCATGCGGCGACGCGTCGCCATCGCTCGGGCCATCATCACCGAGCCGGAGGTGCTGCTTTACGACTCGCCTACCGGCGGACTCGATCCGGTAACCTCGAATACGATTGTCGAACTCATCGTGAAACAACGCGACGTCTACAAGACCAGCGCCCTCATGGTGACCCACCGCCTTCAAGATGCCTTCACCATGGCGACTCATCAGTTCGACAAGGCGACCAATCGCATGGTCCCGATACCCAAGGGGCAACGTGGGGAAGTGCCCATGAGCTTCCTTATCCTGCGCGATGGGAAAGTGATCTTCGATGGCGACGCTCAAAAGCTCGTCACGTCGCGCGATGACTATATTCGCGAGTATATTTCGTAGGAGTTGGTATGGGAATGGAGCGACGGCGTCCCGCCCGTCCCCGCTAGCGTCGTGCTGGCCGGGCGGGGACGCCCGGCTCTCCATTGGAAGATTTGATTCCTACGGCGCCAGCGCTTTCTCTAGCACCTTCGAGATTTCGCCTTCCTCTACTTCGCCGGAGGCGTTGTACGCGGTCTTGCCATCGCGATTCAGTACTACCAGGTGGGGAATGGATCCCTTGTAAAATTTCTTCACCAGCTCTTCCTGCGCCGGAGAACGCGGACGATCGAGATCCACCACTACAAACTGTACCCTGCCCTTGTACTTTTCGTAGAGTTCGACCGTACGCCGCGCCTGCCGCTTGGAATTGAAACAGCCTTCGCCGTAGAAAATTGCGTAGGCCGGCTTGCCGGAGACTGCCGCGTCTTCCAGATGGTCACCGGTGATCAACGGTCCATCCTGGCTGTCGCTGGTGTAGTCCAGTTGCTGATTGAGCTTGAGATTCTCCGCCGCATGCGCGGGCATAGCCATCGCCAGCGCTGCCGCAGTTGCAAGTAATACGGTCACAATTCGCTTTGTCATGCCATCACTCCCAAGGCATCTGACTCCTGAACGGACCAGAAGTTTCACGGCTTCTTTTCGTCACTTGTCTCTTTGCCGCTTTTCTTTTGCCCACCCTTCCCCGGCAGGCCCACGGGATTTTCGTGCGTCCGTTCGCGGAATCCGCCCTTCATCCCCCTGGCGAGGCCGATCGTTGCTTCCCCAAACTTGTCGCGCAGATGATCCGCGGCGGCGAGTGCTTTCTGCCATCGCTGATCCCGCGACGGTTCCAGCAGATCGAGCTGCGGCGAGCCCGATTCGAAATTCGACGCTTGCACCCCCAGCAATCGCACCGGCGCGTCCCGCTTCCAGTTTTCGAAAAACAGACGCCTCGCCTGCTCAAAAATCTGGTTATCCATTTGTGTGGGCTGCTCCAGCGAATGCGCTCGCGTGATGGTCGTGAAATCGGTGTAGCGCAATTTCAGCTGAAGGGTGCGCGCAAAATATCCGCCTTCGCGCAGCCGCCGTCCCACCATTTCACTGAGCCGCATCAGCGTGGACTGCAAGCGCTCAGCGTCGCCCGTGTCTTCGTCGAACGTATGCTCATGGCTGATCGACTTGGGATCGACTATTTCTCCAACTTCGTTATCAAACCATCCGCCCGCATCCTCGCCGCGCGATTTTCCTGCGAGCGCGAGCCCCCATTTTCCGAAGCGGTGTTCCAGATCCCGGTCTTCCAGGCGGCCGAGGTCGCCCACTCTCTGGATGCCGATCGCGTGAAGTTTCTTCTCCATCACCTTCCCGACGCCCGGGATGTCGCCGACTGCGAGCGGCGCCAGAAACTTCGTCTCCTCTCCGGGCAGCACCCAGAGCACTCCGTTGGGTTTGGCTTTGGCTGAGGAAACCTTCGCGATCAGCCGCGATGTGCCGATCCCGATCGAGCAGTTCAGTTGTGTAGCCGACTTCATCGCTGTGTGGAGCTGATGCGCCGAACGAAGTGGCCGACCATGCAGGCGCTCAGTCCCAGTCATGTCGAGATAGGCCTCGTCTACCGAAGCCATCTCGACCAGCGGAGAAAAGCGGCCGAGCACTGCATGCACCTTCCCGGAATACTCGCGATAGCGCTCCGGATGGCCGTTCACAAAAATCGCCTGCGGGCAGAGTTTGGCTGCCGTCCGCAGCGGCATGGCCGAGTGCACGCCAAACTTCCGCGCCGCGTAGGAAGCGGCTGAGACCACGCCCCGTTCGTCCCGCTGCCCACCCACCACCACCGGCTTGCCTTTCAGCGACGGATCAAACAATTCCTCGACGGACACGAAGAAGGCGTCCATATCCACGTGAAAGATGGTGCGCAGCGAAGAATTACTCATCGGAGTCCAGGGCGTCTTCGAGAAGTGTACCGCGAATGGCTGCCCGGAATGGGCTGCGAAAAACAGGGACTTGCCGAAGGGAGAGACGACGCTGACCAAGGGCAAAATATGCGAAGATGGAATCTTGGAGAGCAAGCGGATGGAGAACCCACTCAAGCTTAAGCGCATTCACCACATCGAATTCTGGGTAGGCAATGCCCGTCAGGCGGCTTACTTCTATCGCAAGGGATTCGGCTTTTCGCAGGTTGCTTACAGTGGGTTGGAAACGGGGCAGCGGCAGCGAACTTCTTACGCGCTGAGTCAGGGCAAGGCGAACTTCGTTCTGACTACGCCTATGACGCCGGACGACTTGGCCGCGGATCACATCCGAAAGCATGGCGATGGCGTCCGGGATATCGCGCTCGAAGTGGAGGACGCGGACCAGGCGTTTGCCGAAGCAGTCCGTCGAGGGGCTCGGGCGGCCGAGGAACCGCATGACATGAACGATGAACATGGCGCCGTTCGCCGTGCCGCGGTCCATACGTATGGCGACACGATCCACTCGCTGATCTCATATAAGGATTACGAAGGTCCGTTTCTGCCGGGGTTCATAGCGGCACCGTTGGCGGGGGATGACTGCGGCATTCTGCGCATTGACCACATTGTGGGGAATGTGGAACTCGGAAAAATGCAGTACTGGGCGGATTACTACACTCGCGTCTTCGGATTCCATCGTTATATTACGTTCGACGATAAGGATATTTCGACGGAGTACAGCGCGTTGATGAGCATCGTGATGTCGGACGATTCGCATTCGGTGAAATTTCCGATCAATGAACCTGCCGCGGCGCGCAACAAGAGCCAGATTCAGGAATACATCGAGGCCTACGGAGGAGCGGGGGCGCAGCACATCGCGCTGCAGTGCAAGGATGTTATGTACACGGTCGGCAAACTGCAGCGCAACGGGCTGGATTTTCTGCGGGTTCCCGACACCTATTATGAGGCGCTGCCGTCGCGAGTCGGGCCGGTGGAGGAATCTCTCGACGAGTTGCGCTCGCTCGGTATACTTGTGGACCGCGACGAGGAAGGCTATCTCTTGCAGATTTTCTCGAAGCCGGTGGAAGATCGGCCGACGGTGTTCTTCGAAGTGATCCAGCGCAAGGGCAGCCGCGGATTTGGCAAAGGGAATTTCAAGGCGCTGTTTGAATCGATTGAGATGGAGCAGGCGCGACGAGGGAATCTGTAGGCATGTCCAAGGGAAGAACGAGTAGCGCGAAAGCCGAGAACGCGAAGGCGCCTGAGAAGGCGTCGTTGCGTTACCAGTCGGGATTCGGCAACGAATTCGCGAGCGAGGCGGTGGACGGTGTATTGCCGCGCGGGCAGAATTCTCCTCAGAGCATTGCGCATGGGTTGTACGCGGAGCAACTGAGCGGCACGGCATTCACAGCGCCGCGCGGGGTAAATCGACGGACTTGGCTTTACCGGATGCGTCCGTCGGTGGCGCACAAGCCGTTCCAACTCATCAGCCCGGGACGACTGCGCAGCGCGCCGTTCGATGATGTGCCGACACCGCCGAATCAATTGCGTTGGGGGCCAATTCCGATTCCGGCTTCTTCAGAACGCACCGACTTTATCGACGGCCTGATCACCATGGCGGGCAATGGCAATACTCACACCCATTCGGGCGTTGGGATTCACATCTATGTCGCCAATGCGTCAATGACGGATCGTTTTTTTTACAACGCCGACGGTGAGATGTTGCTCGTGCCGCAAACGGGACGATTGCTGCTGCGCACGGAGATGGGTGTTCTCGAAGCCGGTCCCGGCGAGATTGCGGTGATCCAACGGGGAATTCGTTTTCGCGTCGAACTTCTGGAGAAAGAAGCGCGCGGTTATATCTGCGAGAACTATGGTGCGCTGCTTCGTCTGCCAGATTTGGGGCCGATTGGCGCGAACGGGCTGGCGAATCCGCGCGACTTTCTGGCTCCCGTAGCGGAGTTTGAAGATCGCGAAGGCGATTTCCGGATTGTGACCAAGTTTCAGGGAGGACTCTGGGCAGCGGCGATCGATCATTCGCCGCTGAACGTCGTCGCCTGGCACGGGAATTACGTGCCTTATAAGTACGATCTGGCGAATTTCAATTGCATCAATACAGTGAGCTTCGACCATCCCGACCCGTCGATTTATACGGTGCTGACTTCGCCTTCAGAGATTCCGGGAACCGCGAATGTTGACTTCGCCATCTTTCCGCCGCGATGGATGGTGTCCGAGCATACCTTTCGTCCGCCGTGGTTTCATCGCAATTTTATGAACGAGTTCATGGGGCTGATCCACGGTGAATATGACGCCAAGGCGGAAGGCTTCGTGCCGGGCGGCTCCAGCCTGCATAATTGCATGGCTGGTCACGGGCCGGACTCTGAAACTTTTGAGAAGGCGAGCAGGGCGGAGCTGAAGCCGGTTTACGTAGGTGACACCATGGCGTTCATGTTTGAGACTCGCTTCGTGTGCCAGCCTACGAAGTTTGCGATGGAGACTTCGCAGCTTGATCATCAGTACTTCGAGGTTTGGCAGGGGCTGAAGAAAAAGTTCAAGACGTAGCCACAGCCGCCCTCGGCTGTCCGGCGGGGTGAAGCCCCGCCACGCTTGACTGCAGAGACATGCGAAACCCCGGCGAGCTGCGCTCGCCTGGACAGCCGAGGGCGGCTGTCCCTACGTGGCCTTCGCTGAGCCATAAATGAGGCAATGAATTTGCAAACTACCCCCACGGCGCGAAATTCGGCGGACGCGGTGGATGCTGCCGCCGTGTTGCTATGCGATCTGATCGACTATGCGGGATTGTTTCCTCCGGCATCGTGGGCGATGGCGCCGTCTGTGGCTAACTACGATACGTATTCGCGGTCGGAGTGGAGCTGGATACTGGGGTGTTTTATCGTTCCTGTCGCGCGGCTCGCGGAGTTCGAAGAGGCGTTTGCCGGATTACCAGCTCCAACGCCTGGAACAGGTTTCACCCACTGGCGCCTCTCAGTGCTACTCGGTTCTGATCCGGTTGCGGATGTTGCTTGCATTCGCGAATTCAATGCTCGATTGGCGAGTTCCAGTTCCGGTAGAAGAGCTGTCATCGAGTCGGTTGAGGTGAAGGTGGCGAGTCCCGAGGAGATCAGTCGGCTTTCCGGAATTATCCCCTCGGAGCTCGCGCCTTATTTCGAATTTCCGTTGCCCGGTTGCGCCGAGTACATTGCGGCGGTGGCTGGCTGTGGGCGCAGAGCCAAGATTCGGACGGGCGGCGAGACGGCCGACAAGTTTCCTGCTCCCGAGAACGTGGTCGAATTCGTTCGCCTGTGTGCTGCAGCCAATGTGCCTTTCAAGGCGACTGCGGGACTGCATCATCCGCTGCGCTCGGTGCACCGGTTTACTTATCAAGCCGACAGTCCATCCGGAATCATGCATGGTTTTGTAAATGTTTTTCTGGCAGCTGCGTTTTTGCGGGCTGGAATGGAAACGAAGATTGCCGTTCAGTTGCTCGATGAGCAATCGGCGGACGCGTTTCACTTTAATGCGGCTGGCGTCGGCTGGCGCCGGCATCATCTTAGCCAGCGTCAAATTGCCGCGGCACGCCGTGGTTTCGCGGTTTCGTTTGGGTCCTGTTCATTTACAGAACCCATCGACGACTTGAAGTGTCTACGTCTGCTATGAAACCTGTTCTCGACGAGACCCACGATCCCAAAGTGCAAAGCTGGATAGAATCCGCCAACCTTGCGGGCTCGGACTTTCCCGTTCAGAATTTGCCCTTCGGAGTTTTTCGGCGACGCGATGCAGGCGCCGAAGCCGGAGTGGGGATTGCCATCGGAGACCGTATTGTCGATGTCGCAGGGATGCGAAGCGAGGGCTTGTTTGCGGAGGAGGGTCTGCGGTTCGCGGCGAATGCTTGCGCATCCGATTCGTTAAATTCACTGATGACGCTCGGTGCTGGTCCGCGGCGCGCTTTGCGCCGGCGTCTTCACGCGATTTTGCGCCAAGAAGCGCCCGCCTCCGATCGGCAGGCCGCTGCGCGGCATCTCGTCGCGCAGTCTGATGCCGATATGCTTTTGCCCGCGATCGTGGGGGACTACACGGATTTCTACGCATCGATCTTCCACGCCACCAACGTCGGGAAGTTATTCCGCCCGGACAATCCGCTGCTGCCGAATTACAAATACATTCCGATTGGCTATCACGGGCGAGCGTCGTCGCTGGTTCCGAGCGGCACGCCGGTCCGACGCCCGTCCGGCCAGACGCGCGATGGCGATACCGATCCAGGCAAAGCTCCGAAGAATGATCCGAAATTCGGGCCGACTAAGGCGCTGGATTACGAACTGGAGTTAGGCTTCTTTGTGAGTGCTGGAAATAAGTTGGGAGAAACTATTCCAATCGGCGAGGCGGAAGAACATATTTTTGGGATCTGCCTGGTCAATGACTGGTCGGCGCGCGACATCCAGGCTTGGGAGTATCAGCCGCTGGGACCTTTTCTGGCGAAGAGTTTCGCGACTTCACTCTCGCCATGGGTGGTGACGATGGAAGCGCTCGCTCCTTTTCGCACGGCTGCCTTTTCGCGAGCGGAAGGCGACCCCGCGCCACTGCCATACCTTGTTAGCGGGAACGATCAGGAGCAGGGTGGCCTCAACTTGTGGTTGGAAGTTTCGCTGTTGTCGGCTCGGATGCGAGAAGCCGGTATCGTATCCGTGGTTTTGGGCCGAAGCAACTTTCGCGACATGTATTGGACCATGGCGCAGATGCTAACGCATCACGCGAGCAATGGATGTAATCTTCGCGCCGGCGATCTGTTGGCAAGCGGAACCGTTTCGGGCGCGGACAAAACCGCGCGTGGATGTCTGTTGGAGCTAACCTCGCGCGGCAAGGATCCGGTGAGCTTGCCGACGGGAGAGCAGAGGCAGTTTCTGGAAGATGGAGACGAAATTATCCTCCGTGGATTCTGTGAACGAGACGGGTTCCGTCGCATCGGACTGGGCAGTTGCCGGGGGATGATTGTGCCCGCGCCCACGACCTAGTCTGAAGGGGCGGGACAAAGAATGCCTCCTCAGGTAGGACTCGAATCCCCGGCCAAACGTAGTTTCATGTAGTTAGCCAGCGGCAGATGGCGTCTTTCGCGGCTAATACGGTCTAGTTCGGTGTTAACGGCACGGAAATGGCACGGGACGGACACTCGATTTGTCAGTTAGTGTAATCGCCTGTGGGTGTTGAAAAAGTCTTTTTAGGGAATTTCAACAGCGAAATTCGTTCGTAAGTCATTGAATGTTCGTAGGCCGTAGGCGCTGAAATTCACTGAAATTACTGCTTTGGTTCCT
>Ga0073928_10007915_pt1 | contig 13545 bp, 15 predicted proteins | sample PaiPotPPA55metaG_FD_76969 | JGI IMG/M metagenome (GOLD analysis project Ga0073928, IMG submission 76969) | Iron sulfur acid spring bacterial and archeal communities from Banff, Canada, to study Microbial Dark Matter (Phase II) - Paint Pots PPA... ...
ACCGGCTGGCCAGTGCCCCAGTCCTTGAAGAAAATTCGCGCGCCATCTTTAGTCGTTACGTAACTCATGGACTTTGCTCCATCGTGATGATTGTTCGCGGCGTGATGAATCGATGTCGTGGAATGGGCGGTCGCAGCCGCGGCCAGGTTGGACGTGCCGGCAGCGGCAAACGCAGCGCCTGCCATGCCGGCGGTGGTCACAAGCATTTTTCTTCTCGATGCCGACAGGCCATCGGTGCCTTGTGTTTCGCTCATTGTTGTTCTCCGTTTGGCGTACGATCAAGCCGCGATCGTTCAATCGCTGCCCCATCGCGTAGATGCGATTATTTGAAAACTCAGAGACTACAAATGAACGGTGTGAGCGTCCTTCAGAAATCCTTAAGCGTTCTGAAACAGGATTCGTGAGTGCGGGCCTGGACCGGGCTCCAGGATTTCGCCCGCGCTGGACCGAAGCGCTTGCTTTCCGCACAACCAGATCAGCTTAATTAAGCAAAAGCCAAAGCCCTTTTAGGCATCGATCGTTACGATGCCTTCGGACGCTTGACCAGCCTGGAGGTGCTCAATGTTGAGAGAGGCCGATGCATCGGTCGCAAGATCCCAATCGGGACCCGACAATGGCGATGCCGCGCGCTGGATCCGCATAGCCCAGGCGCTACTGCTGCCGCCAACGGGAAGCAAGCGCCTCGAACTTTCCCCTAATCGCAAGGCACCCGGCGATAAGGGCTCGCGAGCCTTCGTCCAAATCCTCGAGCGCCCCACCGGTCGCACCGCATTGATACTCTGGCGCGACCCGGGGCGTTGCTATTACGCGGACCAGCTATGGGTTCGCGGAACGGCCGGATACGGCGGTCGATGCGCCTTGAGCGGCCAGTCGATCAAAAGCGGCGAGAGTATTTATCGCCCGCGACAGGGGAAACCCCGCACGTTGAACGCGTTCGCGATGATCCTTACAAGCGTCATCGAAGTTGAGGGTAGCCTGTGATACGACTCAACGACCCCCTGTTGCAAAACGATACCTCCACCTCGGCTGTCGAGGTCATTGGGAGAGCGCTCGAAGACACTCACGTCCCAACCGGAACCATGAAGCGGCGTTGCGGCTAAGAGACCTCCAAGCGAGCCCCCGATTACGAGAGCCCGCAGTTTGATTTGACTGTTCGCGGCTTTCCCTTAAATTAATTGCGCATCATCCTCAAGGGCGCTTCTCAACGCGTCCCGAAACACTTGCACTGGCTGAGCGCCACTCACGACGTCAAGACCCACCTTGACAGACGGCACCGAACTAACGCCCGTTGCAGTGGCGACGGTTTCCAGGACTTGAACCTCGGCGACTCCCTCATTGGACGAAAACAGACGCCGCGCCTCCTTCTCACTTTCTCCAACCGATACCGCTATTTCGGTAAGCACATTGGTGTCACCAATGTCACGGCCTTCAGTGAAGTACGCTTTGAAAATCGCGTGCACGAGCGCGGTTACATCGCCGCCGCCTTTCTGCACCATCCAAACCAACCGATGCGCGGCGAGCGTATTCGGAGTGCGCGTCACCACGTCATAGTTGAACGAAAGTCCTTCTGCCCGGCCAGCCTCTGCGACGTGAGCGTCCATTGCTTGTGAACGCGACCAACTCCCGAATTTCGTCGAGCGATATTGCATACGGTCCATTCCCTCTTTCGCCATACCTGCATTCAGCTCATATGGCATAAAGACAAGTCGTACTTTCGACGCAGCGTCTTCTGCGACCAACGCGTCCTTAAGCTTTTGCTCACCAATCCAGCACCACGGGCAGATAAAGTCTTGTGTGATTTGAATTTCAAGCTTGTCCATCGCTCATCTCCAGTTGAATTGCCGTGAAGACAAGATAGGTCCTTATGGCCAAAGGTAGAATAGGAAGGCGACACAACGCTTCATTGCACAAGGGGCAACGACATGGACAAGCTTTCTGCATTGCGGGCGTTTACTGAGGTTGCGGAGACCGGGGGATTCTCCAGTGCAGCGAGAAAACTGGAGCTTGCAACTTCGTCAGTGACGCGGTCTGTAGACGGATTGGAAGAGTCACTCGGGACGGTCTTACTGAACCGAACGACACGTCAGGTGACGCTATCGGATGCGGGAACGACCTACTATGTGCGCGCAAAGAAGATTCTCGACGATGTCGCCGAAGCCGATGCGTCGGTTACCGACCGCGGAACTGAGCCAACGGGCCCGCTGCGCGTTTCAGTTCCGGTAGAGTTTGGCAGACAGTGCATCAGCCCGCATCTGGGAGCGTTTTTAGCGAAGTACCCGAAGCTCGAGTTAGACCTGACGCTAAGCGATGCTATCTCGGACCTGGTTTCCGAGCGCTTCGACCTGGCCATACGACTCGGGACAGCGGCTCCCAATGCCGCGCTTGTCAGCCGCCCTTTGGGCTCTTTCAGCCGATTCGTTGTCGCCAGCCACGGATATTTAACGGCGTTCGGAACGCCCAGAGAGCCCTGCGAGTTGACGGCCCATCAGTGCCTGCGCTTTTCATATGGATCCGACCAGCAAGTCTGGACCTTTTGTCGTGGAGAATCACAGACCAAGGTCGCGATCACTGGTCGACTGAAAACCAATAATTCTGAAGTTCTCAGGGAGGCAGCACTGAACGGCTCGGGAATAGCGTTGCTGCCCAGTTGGCTCGTGCTTCCCGGCATACAAAGTGGACAGCTGACAAAGCTCTTTGAGGACTATGAAGTCAATCCAAACGACGTGCAGTCTTTGGTAACGGCGTTATATCTACCGAACCACCGAGGTTCCAAACGCGTCAACGCATTCATCGACCTACTCTTGAAAACGGCCCTGCCGCAGCCGTAGTCGATATCTCACTGGGCAGCGCCTTAACGAAAAAACGGAGGGCAGATGTCGGACATCAGCCGCAGTTCAGTCGGCGGCGTGCCAATCGAGCGCCGGCTCTTTTCCGAGGGGCAACTTTCTGTCGGTTTGACACTTCCTCTGCTGAGTTCCGGCAACATCGTGGCCGACTTCGATGAACAAATCGCCTTAGCGAAACTTTCGGATGAGTTTGGCTTCTCTGCGCTATGGGTACGCGACGTCCCACTAAACAGCATGGATTATCCGGACCCGGTTGGACACTTGGACCCTTGGGTTTTTCTCGGCGCGTTAGCCTCTCACACTCAAAAAATCGCGCTGGTCAGCGGCGCTATCGTGCTTGCGTTGAGGCACCCATTGCACATCGCGAAGGCTGCCGTGTCCGTGAACGCGCTTAGTCACGGGCGATTCATTTTAGGTCTTGGCTCGGGCGACCGACCACAGGAGTATGCGGCTTTCGGAAACGATCCAAACAAGCGGCGGGATTTATACCGTCGGCATTGGGACACTGTTGCCTCGGCAGTAGGCAGCGAACCGCGCATCATCCCCGACCAGTTGCCGCCCGAGGCATCAGAGTTTTTTCTGCTACCTGGAGGGTCGACCCCTATCCCGATGATTGCTGTCGGTTCGGGTGGTCAGAGCGTCGACTGGATTGCGCGCAACGCTATAGGGTGGATGACTTATCACCGGGAACCGGAGACGCAGCGCGCAAGGCACAGCATGTGGAGAGCGGCGGTTGACCGCGTCGCACCGGGAGAGTTTCGGGCATTCGGAGTCGCAATGGCGCTCGACCTGGCTGCTAATGTAGATGAATCAGCGCAGGAACGCTCGCTCGGCTACCGCACGGGACGACGTGACCTCGTAAAAGTTCTGCGGGAAATGCGCGACACCGGCACTCACCACGTGACCTTGAATCTTCAAGCGTCAGGGCGCCCAACACGCGAAATCCTGGAAGAGTTAGCGGCGGATGTGTTGCCCGAGTTCCAGACCGCGGACGAATCTTGACCACTCAATCCCGAGTTATGGAACTTGCTGCGCCGACGTAATGATCCATCAGCGGAAAATCGAAAACGCCCCTCGGATTTTCGTCGCGAGGGGCGTTATCACCGGAGAACAGTTCCGCTTACAGCGCGGCGTCCTTCAGCTTCTTCAGCGGGCGCACCTTGAGGCGTACCGAAGCTGGCTTCGCCGCAAACCATTTGTCTTCACCCGTGAACGGGTCCTTACCGAAGCGCTTCTTCTTGGCCGGAACATCTTGCGCGACTACTTTCAGCAAGCCTGGCAGCGTGAACTCCTTCGCGCCCTTCTTGTGAATCGATGCCAGCACCGTTTCTTCGAGCGCCGCCATCAACGCCTTGGCCGCCTTTGGCTCCACGCCTGAGCGCTCAGCCAGGTGAATGGTCAGCGATGCCTTCGTGAACGAATCCTTGATGGGTTTCAAGGGAGCGGCAGCCGCAACAGGCTTCTTCACCGCAGGTGCGGCGGCTTTCTTGGCGACTGGCGCTGCAGCTTTCTTGCTGGCCGGTGCTGCTTTCTTCGTGGCGGGAGCCGCAGTTTTCTTGGTAGCAGTGGTTGCCATAAATTCCTCGCTTCTAGTCAAAGGTTGCCCAAGACCTTTGCCTTTGCACCGTCACCGACTAACGCAAAGGTACAAATCCTCGGGTTGGGCGCCAGCGTACCAATACCGACATGAAGACGCAACATCTAAGGCCATAAATTAGGGGGTTTTCGGCATGGAAGTCACGAAAACGGCGACCTGTACCTCGCTTCATGTCCGCGGCTCCAATAAAACCCTTACAGAATATGGCTTGGAGAGCGCTTGAAGATGGCCAAATCAAACAACAGAGCTGCCTTCGGACGGTCACTGCTTTGCGAAAAACAACACGCCGTTTGCAACGACGCTGCGTGACTCGCAGGGAAGTAGCCTCTTGATTATTAGTGCGTTTAGACTGACGCCAAAACCGAAGATTCGAGGATGGGTTGCGTGCGGCAAGCCGTTTTCCCCCTCTTCATCTACGGCAAAAACCGCATGATCCATTCACCAACGGACACCCATTCGAGCCATGTTCCGCCTGCGAGATATTCATCGACAATCAAGAAAGGCAGCATCCGGGCTGCTTGACTCGGTTGTGCGAAACCGCCCTGTCTGGATGGTTTCTTTCGCAGTAAGCCAGGCTGACTTATCTGAGGGATTGCGGGCAGCCTTCGCTTCGACGGTCATGCTGTTGCTCGGTAACGTATTGCACATGCCTGAGTTTTCCTGGGCGGCAATAGGCGCGTTTTGGACCTGCCTGGCTGACGCCGCAGGCTCGAACCGCATGAGGTTTGCGTCGATGAGCGCTTTTGCCCTGCTGTCGACCGTGTGCGGAGCACTTACCGCCTATGCGTCCGGTTCCGGAATCGTCGTGGCTGCCGGCGCGATCTTTGTCTTCTCAGGCTTAGGAGCGCTGGGCCGCATTTGGGGCTCGGCATCCGCCCAGGTCTCCATCCTCGCGGCAACGGCTTGCGTGGTGATGGTCGACCGGCCCATACACGGTTCAGGCGGGGACCTCCGTTTCCTGACGCTCTATCTGCTGGGGTGCGTATTCGCAACGGTGCTCAGTTTTACCGTCTGGCGGATTCATCCATTCGGTGCGAGCCGCGCGGCCATGCGGTCGACATACTCTCGATTGGCGGACATCGCGAACGATAGTGCACGCCTGCTCAAGCGTGAACGCACCGGTTTTCAGGAGTGGGCGTCCCACGCGTCGCGGTTTCGCGGCCAGGCACGCGCTGCCATCGAACAGACTCGACGAGCGCTCGCTCGTGTTCCGTCGGCGAAGACCGACCGACGGGATACGTACAGTGCCCTTCTTCTCGCGCTCGGCGACAGTGAGCAAATCTTCGCGTATCTCATCGCTGTAACAGACGCGTGCGAACGGGGTCATCATCGTCTGCCCAATCCCCAACGCGCCGCTCGTGTACTCGAAGCGGTCGGCGAAATTCTTTCGCGTCTCGCTCGCGCGATTGCCGACAGACCATGGGAGCCTTCATGGCAACAGCGCGACCAGCTGCATTCGCTTGCCCGTCGACTGGAAATCGCACTCGGAGAGAGTATCGCCCTTCGATTCGACGTCGATTTCAGCGAGCTCGAACCAACCCCGATCCAACAGGCGTCGTGGCTGTCCGCTGCGGTCTCGAATTTCAAGCGCGGCATCGAAACCTTGAAAGCGAACGCCTCGACTCAATCCATCGGGGCACGGCATGCTGTCCGTGTCGCCGTCGCTACAACAATCGCGTTCCTGACGGTGCGTTCGCTTCATCTTCCGTTCGGATATTGGGCGACAATGGCGACCCTCTTGATTCTTCAACCATCGATCGGCACGAGTTGGCCCCGCAGCATTGAGCGCGCGACAGGCAGCATCGTGGGCGGTCTATTAGCCGCCGCGATAGGTTTGGCAGTCCACTCTCCGATTGCCATATCGCTGGTAGTTTTCCCCTTGGTGTGCGCAACGATGGCGTTAAGGCCTGTCAGCTACAGCTTGTTCGTGCTCTTCGTCACGCCCACGTTCGTGCTGGTTGCCGACTTTGCCTCGCCTGGCGGCGCCGAAATCGCCTATGCAATCATCCGACTGGAAAACAATGTCTTCGGTTGCGTCATTGCGTTGCTCGCGACGTTCTGGCTGTGGCCGAGCCGCGAGCCCGCCCGCTTCAACCAAGGGCTCGCGGAGGCAGTCGCCGCGAATTTCGACTATCTCGCCGAATCGCTCGGCCGGACGAACAGCAATGAACTCGAACTGGAACGGCTCCGCCGCGCAGCGGGGTTAGCCAGCAATAATGCTGAGGAAATTCTCGCCCGCCTGCGGCTAGAGAAGCTCGACACGACAAACGAGGACCGCTCCGGGTCAACCGCGCTTGCTCTCCTGCGCCGCGTAGCAGGAACCGCGACCCGGGCCCGTTCCACCGCGACGGCTACTGCGTCGAACGCGCGGCTTGCCAGTTGGATTCGGAGTGTTGGCAAGAATATCGAGGCCAGCCTCGCGGGCGGCCCTTGCCCTCGCCCGGACGAGGTTTATCCCAAGGAGGGGTTGTCGCTGCTCGAAGCAGATGCGGTGAATCAGGTCGTGCTGCTGCGACGCTTGCTCCGTGAGGCCGGGCCGATTTAGGCGTTGAGATATCGAGCGTACATTCCGTCACGCAAAACAAACGCTGAAATCTTGAATCCCGCCAGAGCTGCATGCTTCCTGCGGTTGCGGCTCACAATCAAATGTAAAGGGCGCCCGAAGGCGCCCTTTAGTGGCTGCGGTTTCTAATTCTTTCAATACGCGTTCGATGCCGACTGCGTCACGATATCCAAATCATGACGATGCAGTGATAACTCAAAAACGCGGTGTCCGCAAATGCATATCGGCATCTTCACTCGTTTCTTGAGTCTGCGTTGGCCGTGCTCGTATGCGACGGCGTAACACGAGCGGCGCAAGCGTGCCGACCGCGTCGTCTGACGGTCCGCCGCGAGCGGTAACTGCGTGTTACCAATCTCGCAGGACGGTTTCACTTGTGAGCACGAGCCGCGCATAGACTCCAGCGACGGGACGGCATCCCTGTCCTAACATCTTTTGGAGCTACGAATGAACACACGGAATGTGGTCACTGCAATATCGGCGCTGACATTACTTACGGCCGTCGGTTCGGCACATGCAGCGGGATGTCTGAAAGGCGCAGTCGTCGGCGGAGTAGCCGGCCACGTCGCGGGCCACCATGCCGTAATCGGAGCGGTTGGCGGTTGCATCGTGGGACATCACTATGCAAAGGAAAAGGAGAAAGAGCAGGCGGTGGTCGCAGGCCAACGCTCTGCGGTCGCGCCGTCCTGATGACGGGAAGCAAGTAGCGTGTATCGCGCGCGCAAAATATTGCGTAGTGCCCGGTCCAATAGACGGATTGCTTCGCTCCGTCGTGCCTTGAATTGCGGACGGTCGTGTCAGGTGCTTACACGGTCGCCGCCTCATCAAATCGGAGGGACTCATGCTGCGAATCCGTAACCTCCGAGTTACCGCGCAGTTGGCCGACACGGAGATGTGTGCCGAGTACTGCGCGCAAACCGGCCGTCTTCGCGTGCTTAGGGACGGTGCTCTCGTGCGCGAGTGGTTTCCGCCAAACTCTTGGATGGCCATTGCGTCAGTTGCCGGCGCGCGCAATTGGGGAACACGGCCTGATTCGAATGAACTTCGTGCGCTGCTGGAGAATCAGATGTCGCTGCTGAACATCGGCTAGCAGCCCGTCGGCGCCCGCGACGTTGGGGCGCCGTTATTTTGCGTCTCGTCACCAGCATGCGTGATCACTCAACAAGGCGCAGTGCGATCGTGAAGCGCGCCCGCTGTTCGGCCGATAGCGTCACGCTGACGCCGCACTGCCCCACGGCGTCTCGGACGCCGCCAGCGGTGACAGCAGCCGCGATGTACCCCATCTGATCACAACAGCAACGATCGCCGATTTGTGCACCGGCGACCGTGGGGGCCTTAATTCGCATAACCGGATTTATAGTTTTCGATCGCGCTACGATTTCATCCGAACGGTCAGATGCTCCGAGGGAATTGCAAACAACAGCGATTCGAAACCCGATTTACCTTGCCGTTGATTAGTTCCGGATACGCCCTGTCACATACGGCTTAACGCCTAGCTACGGCAGGATTTGACCAATCCACCTTTGCTCCCTCATGTTTAGCGACATCGCGTAAACACTGGTTCTGAAAACAGGCTGTTTCCCGCAGAATCGACATCCACGCCACCGCGCGACAGATGGACTGTCACACATAGGTAACGTCTTCCTGTGAAAGTGATTTCACCTTGATCGGAACATGTAAGACACCTTCGCAACGACGAAGGGTAAAAATCTGGGAGACACATCACATGGAAACGGTTGTTTCGGCATCGCATCAAGGATACCGCCCCATCGCCAGCGCATGCCCTGTGCGCTACGGTCTCCACGCTGCTGACCTCGCCACCGAGAAGCCGGGAGGTGCGCTCAAAGCTTTCATTGCATTGGACTATTTCTTCGACCGCGCCCACGCATTGACCTACGCGACCCGCTCGGGACGCATTTGAGTCGGCACGCGGAGACAAGAACCTCGCCGAGCTTTAGCTCTCAATATCAGGATGTGAACGAACGGAGACCACATGCGCGAAGTGCCAGTCATTGAACCCGAGTTGTACACGCAAACAAATCCAACGCTGCGCTTTCTCGCGCGGGACTCAAAGGACCCGATCATTGCCCTGGTTTATTGGCTGGGCGTGACAAGCCCTTCACGCGAACCTAGCTTCTACGACGCGATGCAAAAGTTCAGTCCACTGATGCAGTTGATTCTTCCGGACGAATGCCCCGGTGTATTTGTGAACCGGAGCGCTGTGCTCCGCGCGCAAGACTTGGGACTTGTAAAACGTCTCGTCTTTAAAGACTGGTCATCACTCGACGTCCGCTATGCCGGACCGTGTAGTGACCTCTACTTTACGTAGACGGAACCCTTACGACATCGGTGCATTAAAAAAGTGGAAGTTCAGTCGTACTACGAAGATACGACCGACGCACTTAATTGTTCGTTTGGTTGACGATGCAGCGGGATGTCGAAGCCACCCACGAATTCCAATGAAAACACCACGATGGAATTGCAATTCGAACATCAGGCGGAGTCGACGCAACGTGGTGGCGTTGCCCGCCAATCAATTGCCAGACTGTTACGCGGCCCTTCGAATTTAGCTTGTTCCACCGCATAGCCACCTGACGTCCACTCCGAGAATGTCCGAAAGTTTGTGGCTGTGTTCAGCACCCGGAGTCATAACGCCGGCTCTCCAAAGAGTAACATCGCACTCCGGCACAGCAAGCAGGCGTGCTAGCCGACCAGACGTTATCTTCGCCCGCTTGATGGTCATATCAAGTCGTGGTGCGAACGCGCGCTTAGTACTGGACGTTTCGAGGTTGTCAGGAAACTTTGCATCAGTATTCAGCGGAGACTTCATGGCATATACGCGATGGGCTAACTCATTGACGGCGAAGTTTTCATGTATCCAGCCCGACGTCTCCGGAAGGCCATTGAATAATCGCCTCCGTGCGCGGCGACTTTAAGAAGATTATTTCTGCTCGCTGCCCTTTTGAGTTTGTCGACAGCGGCTCATAGAGCCATTGGCAAAATTCGCCCGCAAATGATAGGGCTGACCTTATGAACGAAAACGCGCTTTCGAGACTGGTTGCGCAGTTCTATGCTTAGACGTATTCGGGTGCCGAGTAGTCTTTCGGCGGCGGCGACCTCCCATGAACATGCACCGTCGAGGCTCAGACAATGACCATTACACCTGTTGGCCCCCTGCAGCGACTTGCAGGCACATTACGCGACCAGCGGGAAGTGCTGACCAACCGTTGGATAAAATCCGAGCTACGTGATGCCCGCATCGGACACTGCGATGCGCTTACGTATGAACAACTGGCCGACCATATTCCGGTGATTCTCGACGAAATATGTTATTTGCTCGAGTCGGAACACCTGAACGATGTGGAGGTGGCTATCGAGCGCGATGCGAGGAAACACGGTCATTGGCGCTGGAAGCAAGATTATCGACTGGACGAACTGATTCGCGAATTGGACTTGTTTCGCCGCGTTCTGACCGCAGCCATCGCCAGCTTTGCGAAAGATAATCATGACTTCACCCGGAGTCAAGAGACCCACGCGCGGGATTTGGTCGATGACGCCGTAAACCTTGTCATGCTGGCTTCTGTCCACCAACTCGTCGGCGAGCAGGAAAGAAAAGTCGGCGAATACACCGGCATGCTTGAGGAAGCGAATCGCGAACTTGCTTCGCAGCGCGAGTTGCTAGCCAACATATATCAGTCGCGGCAGCTGGCCGCGCGTAGCGTTGTGCACGAACTGCGTAATTTCCTGAATGTCTTTGAAACCTCGCTCGATCTGGTCAGGGCGCGACCCGCAAAGGTGGACACCGCGCTGAGCATCGCTGGCCGACAAATCGCCGACATGAAGCTACTGGTCGACCAGTTGTTCGAATATTCGGTCGTCTTGAGTGAAAATCAGGTGCCTGTAGTTGAACGGTTCGAACTCCGGACTTTATACGACGAACTGGTGTTAGCGCATCGAGTGGGCGCCGAAGCCAAGGGCCTTCACTTACGCTCCGAGTTTGATTCGAGCCTGGATTTCGTAACCTTGAATCGACTGCGGGTCAAACAAATTGCAGTGAACCTAATTTCCAATGCTATGAAGTACACGCGGTCCGGCGAGATAGGTTTTGCGCTAGTGAAACTCGGCGCTGACCGCTGGTGTCTGCGAGTGTCTGACACCGGCGAGGGCATCTCTTTGGAAGACCAGGAGCGAGTATTCGGTGAGTTAGAGCGTGCGGCCGGAGACGAAATACCCGGCGCAGGATTGGGGCTGGCGATTGTTAAAGAACTCGTGTGGTCTTTAAGTGGCGAGATTTGGGTCTTGTCGGAAAAAGGAAAAGGAAGCGTGTTCGAAATAAGGTTGCCACTTCATTTGCCCCAGCAGCCTGGTTGCGACGAATCGCCATCTGTTGCGAGTTGTCTGAACCGGGCAGTCTCAAAGGTCGGCGCCGCAGGGGAACGTACCTCATCGAACCCTTGTGCTCTGTTACTCAAGCGAAGCCGCGATATATCGGACGAAATCTGAGCAGCGCCCGTACGGTCCTACAGTTCGCCGGCGACTAAGCTGCCTGGCTGGTGCTTATACGCTAGCACCTGCCTATGACGGACTCGAGCACGGTCAGTAACAGGTTGGGGGTGAGGGGCTTTGCGCAATACACATCGAAGCCGGCCTCAAGTGCGCGGGTCCGGTCATCCTTCGAGGTCCGCGCAGTGAATGCAACGAGCAACATATCGCGAGTGAGCGCACTCGCCCTGAGCCGACGCGCTAGCTCTAAGCCCGTCACATCCGGCATCACGATGTCCACCACAACAGCGAAAGGCAGCCATTCTTCCGCGACTGCGCACGCCAGGCTTGCGTCGTTGACTGCGCGAGCTTCGAATCCGTTTTGCTCCAATAGCAGTCGCAGTGCATCTGCGCCTACGGGATAGTCATCGACCACTAAGACTCGGGGTGTCGAAACCGGCTCAATCGCATCGACGGCGCGCCACATAATGAAGTCGTCGGTGCTGTCGACATAGACGCGGCGGACCATAGTGGTGCCTCCCGGCCGAACGAACGTAGTGGGGCATGTGTGCCACCTGCTCGCGTCGCAGCCGAGTGGGTATCGTCGCCACTGCCGGGCAGCGCCGCAAACTTCACGGTACCCTCCCACAAAACCACCGGCAACCATCGGAACTACTTACGAACCGGAGCTAGAGCAGGCCTCCGAGATGAAGTATTCACTTCGATAAGCACGTCGAGGCGGGTCCGGACCGCCGGCTGGAGTATGGCCGCTTTTTTCAGGAATGATTCAGCGTTTCGGAGCCCCAGCGGGCACCGCTGCGACCCTGCCGTATGGAAGAAGGCAGATATCGAGGTCAAGTGTTACGTTGAACACTGAGTGACGACGTATGCCTTCGCGGCCACGAAACTCTACAGTCCCGTCAGTACCCACCACAATAACTTCCTCCGCTCCGCTGCACAGGTAGGCGTGAGTCCTGCTGTCGAGACTGGCCGCGCAGACGGCATTGCCGAACAGTACCTCCACGCACAGGTCCGGGGCGAAGGCTAAGGGATTGGTCCCTTGCTCCGCATCGTCGTCGGGCCACTTTTCATCCGGCATCCAGACGACATCGGGGACTCGGACGCCGAAAGACCGGGTGACAATGGGGAGGCGCAACGCCACGCGAGGACCCAGTTGGGTAGCGAGCTGACAAAACACGTCAGTTTTGAATATTTGATGCCAGGGGTCTTCGTCCCGAACTAAAACATCGCCGGCGGGGCCGAGTTCAAATGCGGCGTCAGCGAGGTCGCGCCGGACCACTAACGTGCGCCAAATAGCAAGGAGCGAATCTTGTTGTAGACACTGCTTGTTCATGGCGCGCTGTCCTGACAACAAATCATATGTTTAGCAAATATTGCTAAACGAAGTGACAAGATACAGCAAACAGAACTTCCGAATACTGAGGGTTAACCCCCAATTCAACGTTGTCTCAGACAAGTGTGGTTTGATAACAATGCTATTGAGGTGAGGCACCTCAAATTGCCGCTCGCGCGGCATCACTCGGCCAGGGTCAAGCGAGTCGAATGGGCAGGCTAATCGTATGTCGTTGACCGGATATAAATTTGCTGCACGCGGGACTAACCGCCTTTTACATGCGTCCATAGAGATGCAAAGCAGACAACGCCGCGCTCATGGCTACGCTTGGCTATCAAATCGCCAACCCGGCGGCCCCGTCTAACGTGCTAATGAGCCCTTGGCCCCACGGCGAGCAACTCTTCGCTGATTTTTTATCAGATGCGAGTGCGTCACGGCACCTATGGGCGTGCGAGTACGCGGTCCGAGCGATGCCCCACCAGCGCGGTGTGCAAAAATATCGGTGACCGACGACATACTCATGTCACAAAACAGGAATAAACACTCGATGGTCCAGTTAGGAGTGCCGCCCTGCATCCTAATGACCCCGCGCAATGGACAATGAAGGCAGACTATCGCCGCTTTATTTCACCTCGCCCCACTGAGAGACCCCTGGAGCCTGCAATGGCGGCAAAGCGCAAGTCTGCATCGAAGGGCGTCAACCCAT
>Ga0073928_10007917_pt1 | contig 13543 bp, 8 predicted proteins | sample PaiPotPPA55metaG_FD_76969 | JGI IMG/M metagenome (GOLD analysis project Ga0073928, IMG submission 76969) | Iron sulfur acid spring bacterial and archeal communities from Banff, Canada, to study Microbial Dark Matter (Phase II) - Paint Pots PPA... ...
ATCTCGATCGGCCGGCTGACCTTTTCCAGATACGCTTTCAACTGAGTCTTGAGGTTGGCTTCCAGCATGGCGATTCGAGTCCGTGTGACGAGGGTTTTTATTAGCGCGGGGAATGCGGGGCGAGCGTCATCCGGGCCGCGAGCGGCCCGGACACTACACTCTTCTACAACGAGGATTTAAAGCTTAGATCTTGCCGATGAGGTCAAGCGACGGCGTCAGCGTTTCAGCGCCTGGCGTCCACTTGGCGGGGCACACTTCGCCCGGGTGTGCTGCAACGTATTGTGCTGCCTGAACCTTGCGCAGCAGTTCGCCTGCGTCACGGCCAATGCCGTTGTCGTGGATTTCGCACAGCTTGATCTCGCCTTCCGGATTGATCACGAACGTGCCACGCAGCGCCAGGCCTTCTTCTTCGATCAGCACGTCGAAGGCGCGCGAGATAACCAGCGTCGGATCGGCAATCATCGGATACTTGATCTTGCCGATCGTATCCGACGTGTCGTGCCATGCCTTGTGCGTGAAGTGGGTGTCGGTCGACACGCTATAGATTTCCACGCCCAGCTTCTTGAATTCCGCGTAACGGTCGGCCAGATCGCCGAGTTCCGTCGGGCAGACAAACGTGAAGTCAGCCGGGTAGAACACCAGGACGGACCATTTGCCCTTCAGGGTTTCGTCGGTCACGGTGGTGAAGTCGCCGTTGTGGTACGCGTTGGCTTTGAACGGTTTGACCTGGCTGTTGATGATCGGCATTACGTGTGTCCTTGTGTTAAGTGGTTAAGTGGTTAGGAAGTGAACGAAGTATGAAGGGAGACGCCCAAGAGGGAAAATCGAATGATTTAATGGGGTCGATGTGGTGAGGCTATCAGGGTTAACACGGCAGGCCGCCGCATTAACGGGGCCGCATTTTATCGTTACCTGGAACCTGCTGCCAGTATCGGGAGCGCGGGGAAGGTCAACAAACACGGGCATGGGCGTTGCGCCTATCCCGCTTTGGCTAACTGAATCAACCGGAGGGTGTATGAAAATCGGCATCATTGGCGCGGGCAATATTGGCCGCGTGCTGGCGCTGCGCTGGGTCGAGCGTGGGCATGAGGTCCTGATCGGCAACTCGCGGGGGCCGGATACCTTGGCCGAAGTCGCCGGCGAAACCGGTGCGAAGCCGGCCGAACTCGCCGACGTGGTACGCGGCGCGGCCGTGATCGTGGTCAGGATTCCCGAAAAGAAAGTGCTGAACCTGCCCGCGGGCTTGTTCAGCGACGTGCCGGAAACCACCGTCGTGATCGATACGGGCAATTATTATCCGCGCGAGCGTGATGGCCGTATCGAGGGAATCGAGTCCGGCATGATGGAAAGCGCGTGGGTTGCGCGGCAGATCGGGCGTCCGGTCATCAAGGCTTTCAACAACATCTACGCGGCCCATTTGCGCGATCTCGGCAAGCCTGAAGGCACGCCGGGACGCGTGGCGCTGCCGGTCTCGGGCGACAACGCCGACGCCAAGGCCGTGGTGATGCAACTCGTCAACGAGATGGGCTTCGATCCAGTGGATAACGGCACGATTGACGACTCCTGGCGCCAGCAGCCGGGCACGCCGGTCTACACGAAGGATTTCGACAGGGACGCTCTGAAGGCCGCTCTACAGAAGGCGGAGCGGGCTCGCAAGCCGCAATGGAGCGGGACCGACAAGAGCCCCGGCAGCTTCGATCACCCCGCATGAAGCCGCGCGTCGACGGGCCTTTCAAAGCCCGTCGCCGCGCAGTTGTAGCCAATAGTGGAAGCCGGCGTTCTCAGTCCAGCGAGATGCCGTCGAACCGGTGTCCGCCCAGCGGGCTGATCTCGTAGCCCTTGACGTCCTTCGTCATCAACTGAAACGCGTTGGCGTGGGCGATCGGCGTGTACGGAACCTGATCCTTGAACACGACCTGAGCCTGCTCATACAGCTTGGTGCGGGTCGGCTGGTCGGTGATCAGCCGCGCTTTCCCGATCAGATCGTCGAAATGCTTGTCGCACCACTTCGCCACGTTGCTGCCAAGCACCGCGTCGCAGCCGAGGGTCGTGCCGAGCCAGTTGTCCGGGTCGCCGTTGTCGCCCATCCAGCCGTAGAGGATTGCGTCGTGCTCGCCGCCTTCCTTCGCGCGCTTGTTATATTCGGCCCATTCGTAGGTCACGATGTTCGCTTTCACGCCAATCTTCGCCCAGTCCGATTGAATCAATTGCGCCATCAGGCGTGCGTTCGGGTTGTAGCCGCGCTGCACGGGCATGGCCCATAGCGTGATCGAAAAGCCGTTCGGAAAACCGGCTTGCTTCAGCAGGTCGCGGGCCTTCGCGGGATCGTAAGGCGCATCTTTCAACGCCTTGTCATACGACCATTGCGACGGCGGCATCGGATTCGACGCCACAGTCGCCGCCCCTTCGTAGACGCTCTTCAGGATGGCCGGTTTGTCCACGGCCATGTCCAGCGCGCGGCGCACGAGCACGTTATCGAGTGGCTTGTGGGTGGTGTTGTAACCGACATAAGCCACGTTGAAACCTACGCCTGACAGTACTGCGAGGGTCGGATTGCTGCGTGCGGTCTGGATGTCGGCGGGGCGCGGGAAGGCCGTCATCTGGCATTCCCCGCTGGCGAGTTTCTGCATGCGCACGGCTGCGTCCGGCGTGATGGCGAACACCAGTTTCGCGATATGCACGTCCTTCCTGTTCCAGAAGTCGGGGTTCGCGTCGTAGCGGATGGTTGCGTCTTTCTGGTAGTCGCGGAACACGAACGGCCCCGTGCCCACGGGCTTCTGGTTCAGGTCCTCCGTCTTGCCGGCCTTCAGCAGCTGGTCGGCGTATTGCGCCGACACAATGGAGGCGAACTCCATCGCTATGTTGCGCACGAACACCACGTCCGACGTGTGCAGCGTGAAGCGCACCGTGTAGTCGTCGAGTTTTTCAACCGATGCAATGTTCTTGTCGTAACCGAGGTCGCTGAGATACGGGAAGCTCACCGGATGCGCTTTCTGGAACGCATTGTCCGGGTCGATCATGCGTTTGAACGTGAAGACGACGTCGTCGGCGTTGAAGTCGCGCGTGGGTTTGAACCAGGGCGTAGTCTGGAATTTGACACCGTGACGGAGATGAAACGTGAAGGTCTTCGCGTCGGTCGACTCGTCCCATGATGTGGCCAGGCCCGGCACCAGGTCGAGAGAACCGCGCTGGAATTCGACGAGGGTGTCGTAGACTGCGTGCGCGCCGGCGTCGAAGTCCGTGCTGGTGGTGTACTGCGCGGAATCGAAGCCCGCCGGACTGCCCTCCGAACAGAACACCAGGGTTTTGCCCGCCGCGTGGGCGGTGCCGGCGAGCGCGCCAAAGGCGGCAAGCGTGCAAACCGCAGTGCGGACCAGTGCGCGGGCTGGAGCGAAGAACGAACCGGGTGTCAGGCTTTGATGGGGCATGTAAGGTCGGTAAAGAGTGAAAGGCGGGTTGACGGACGGAGCCCGGGAGCGAGCGGGCATGCGTGCCTAAGTAGCCGCATACTTTACCAACCACGGAATTTTTGACGAAGCGATACGTTCTTCTTTTGATATGCCGGAATCAGTTGTCGGGACGTGGAGCGTTCATCCACCTTGCCAGGGGGCCATCGGGGCTTCCGGCCCGTGGGCTGCAAATATTTCCCGGGCGTTTTAACATGTCGGACCGGGCGCTCCCGCTTCTTGCCTGCTTCTTGCTAAAGTTACCGACTAAACGCCGGCATGCGGCCTACGCCCTCCTATGCAGTTGAAGAGAACATGAAAAACGTTTCTGATTCACCGGCAGCCACTGCCGTAGCAGCCCACGAAGAATGTGTCGAACTCGTGGCGAAGGCCACGATTCCCACGCGTTACGGCGTGTTTGAGTCGCATGTGTATCGGGTGAAAAGCACGGGCGCCGAGCATCTGACGCTTGTCATGGGCGATGTCAGCCACGGCGAATCCGTGCTGTGCAGGCTGCATTCCGAATGTGTCACGGGCGATGTATTCGGCTCGTATCGCTGTGATTGCGGTGAGCAACTCGATCTCGCGATGCGTTATATCGCGGCTGAAAATCGCGGCATCCTGCTGTATCTGCGTGGCCATGAAGGGCGCGGCATCGGGCTGGCGAACAAGATCCGCGCGTATGCGCTGCAAGAGCAGGGTTACGACACAGTCGACGCCAACCTGCATCTCGGCTTGCCCGACGACGCACGCGAATACGACTCGGCCGCGGCTATCCTGCGCGCGCTCGACGTGCGGTCGGTGCGCCTGATGAGCAACAATCCGTCGAAGTTCGACACCTTGCTCAAGCACGATATCCCGGTCTGCGAACGGGTGGCGCTGGCCATTCCCGTGCGTGAGGAAAACGAGCGCTACATCAAGACGAAGCAGGTCCGCTTCGGCCACTATTTCGACGAAAACGAGTAGCTGACTGCGGGGGCGTATCCGGCATCGGGTATCCGGTTTCAGGTTGCGTCGTGGAAGATGATGCCGACCGTATGCCTGTGCCCCGATCTCAGCCGGCTTACGCCATGCCTGAGATTCACGCGATAAGCTCCGCGCGTTCCGTTCACCGGCCGGTTATGCACGGCAAAAATCACGGCGTCCCCTTGTGCTAGCGGCACGACTTCGGCCCGCGACTGCATGCGCGGCCGCTGCTCGGTCATCACGAACTCTCCGCCTGTAAAATCACGTCCAGGCGCGGATAGCAAGATGGCAAGCTGAAGCGGAAACACATGCTCGCCGTACAGGTCCTGATGCAGGCAGTTGTAGTCGCCTTGCGCGTATTGGAGGATCAAAGGTGTGGGCCGAAGCTGTCCGGCCGCATGGCATCGATCGATAAAATCGGCATGGTCAGGCGGATAACGCGTGTCAATACGCATGATCTCGTTCCACCGGTTTGCGATTCCCACGAGATGCGGAAAAACACTCTCCCGCAAGGCGCCAATCATGTCAGGCAGCGGATAAGCGTAGTACTTGTACTCGCCGCGCCCGAAGCCGTGGCGCGCCATGACCACGCGGCTCCTGTACAACGCGTCGCGCGCATAAAGCGCTCTCAACGCGTCACATTCCGTGGGCATTAGCAGATGTTCGACCGTCGCGCAGCCGAATCCATCCAGTTCTTCTTCCGCCGCATGCCAGTCGATGGCGTTCACGCGCGCTTCAATATTTGTCGCCAGGGCATCCATTAGCCGCTTCTCCAATGCAGGTTCAATGATCCCGGTCAGTGTCCGCCGCCCGATGTTTTAAAACACTCCGGATGTTGCGGTCATATTGGCGAGCTGAAATCGATTTGCATCGAAAGCAAAAAGTAATAAAGGCCTGTGCAGGTCCATTTTGTATCGATTTTTTCGGGCGATGCGTCTGCACACTGAAACGCAGCAACGCCGAGCAGGTTGTGCCCGTGGCAGACAACACACGGGCGATGGACTCGTTCTTGAATGCCCGTTCGCGCGGCTTAATGCTGCACCGGCGGTGACTGCACGGCGGCGGTCTCACGCGATGCCGCGTCGCGCAGGCGGATGATCGTCTGGCGCGACGTGCTGAGTGCCCGTGCGATTGCTGTCACGGTGCTGCCCGCGGCCAGCGCCTTCAGGGCTTGCTGCCGCTGTGAGTCGGACAACGAGGCGGGACGTCCCTGATGCGTGCCGTCCTTCTTGGCAATGGCGGCCGCGTCGAGTGCGCGGGCGCGTTTGGCGTCGTGCTCCAGTTCTGCGGCAAGCTGGAGCATGCGGATCGGCGAGCCCGTGCCGTTCGCGCAAAGATCGCTCTTGCCCGCGTCGAGGCAGATGACGTGCGCCCCTTTGGCCGCAAGCGCGGTGAGCGTCGACACGGCGTCGCTGATGCTGCTTCCCAGGTAACCGAGGCGCGCGACTACCAGCGTGTCGCCCGGCTTGATGCGGCGGATGGCCCGCTGTAGCGCGATCCGGGACGCGGCGTTCACGGCATGACTGCAGTGATCGACCAGCACGTAACCCATGTCGACCAGGAAGCCGGCCGCGTCGATCTGGAACAGGTCGTTGTCGCGGCTGTCCTGATTGCCTGCAGTATTGATGTACACGATAAGGGTCACGAGGCGCGCTCCGATAATGCCTTGCATGGCCCGCCGGCAGCGCCGCGGCGCCGGCCAACGGCTGCGGCTTGATCCATGTTAGCAAACTGGCGGGCGATGCGCGTCACGCGGAGCCCCTGCGCGCGGCCGCTTGAGTGAACCGGCCTTGTGGTTTTTGCTTAGAGAAAGGAAAGCCCAAGGAATCGGTCGGGCGCGACCGGCGAGCGAGGCGATTGACGAAAGAGGATCCGGTGTATGCCCGAACGCATATAAATGAGTTTATGAAGGGGCATCGTGTTTGCTCAGCTATATTACGAATGCATCAGCAAAACACGGTGGGGCAGGAATGATCGATCGATGCCAGGAAACCGCCTGAAGCCAATCTGCCGGTGCTCCTCCCCAAGCCTGAATTCCAAGGAACCGGGCGAGGACGCGCAAAAAGGGCAAGCAAAGCCCGCGCAGTGGGGCAGTTTGCCGGAGCGCCCGACGACCCGGGGCGTCGAATATGGAGCGTGCACACGTACGAGACACACTAAAAAAGTGGCTGCACGTCCGCAAGAAATGTCACGTGAATATAATGAGCGCCGCCTGAGCCCCGCAGATAGAAACCGGGTGATCCGATACCCCCGCGCAGCACGCGGATGAGTGGGCTGCACGCCGCTTCGCCCGGCCGCTGTCAAGAACGTTTGTTCGAACGCGTAGTGGTATCTTTAATCCATCGAAGCACCCCGAACCGAGGGCCCTGGAGTGAGCGAAACTACAACATCAACGGTGCCGCCGACAGGAGAAGACGCGCCGGGCGTGGTTCATCGCTCGAGTTCGCTGGATTTTCCTGTTGTTGGGATTGGCGCGTCCGCAGGAGGCGTCCAGGCGCTGCTGCGCTTCTTCGAGAACGCGCCGTCCGACATGGGCATGGCGTTTGTCGTGGTCCTGCACTTGTCGGCGAAGCATGTGAGCAGTGCGGACAAGGTGCTGCAGAACGTGACCCGCATGCGCGTGTCGCAAGTCAGCGGGCCCACACAGATAGAAGCGAACCACGTCTACGTCATCGCGCCGGGCAAGAGCCTGACAATGGCGGATGGTTACCTGAACGCGCGCAACGCCGAGCCCACGGTGGGCCGGCCGGTCACTATCGACCGGTTTTTCCGGAGCCTGGCCGACGCGCATGGCCAGCGCGCAATGTGCATCGTGATGTCGGGCACGGGCAGTGACGGCGCGGTCGGCATTGCCAGCGTGAAGGAGAAGGGCGGCGTGACGCTCGCGCAGGAACCGAATGACGCCGAATACGCGGAGATGCCGCAGAACGCGATCCTGACGGACCAGGTCGACCTGGTGCTGCCCGTAGTGGAAATGCCGCAACGGCTGCTGGACATATGGAAAAACGCCAAGCGCATCGCCTTGCCCGAACTGGACGCGGCGACGCTCGGTCCCGACGACCGGGCCGACCGCCGGAGTGAAGCCGAACTTGCGTTGCAGGCCATTTTGTCGACGTTGCGCGCCCGCACCGGCCACGACTTCCGTTTCTACAAGCGGGCGACCATGTTGCGCCGGATCGAGCGGCGCCTGCAGGTCAACGGCGTACCGGACCTCATTGCCTACCGCGACCTGCTGCGGGATAACCCGCGCGAAACCTCCGCCTTGCTCAAGGACATGCTGATTGGCGTGACCAGCTTTTTCCGCGATCGGGAAGCGTTCGAGTCGCTCGAACGCGGTGTGCTGCCGGCCTTGTTCCACAACAGGGCCGACGGCGACCAGATTCGCGCGTGGGTCGCGGGATGCTCGTCGGGCGAGGAAGCCTATTCGCTTGCCATGCTCCTGTGCGAGCAGCGCGATGCGTTGCACTCTTCAGCCAATATCCAGGTGTTCGCTACCGATATCGACGAAAGCGCCGTCGCGCGCGCGCGGGCCGGACTGTACCCCGAGTCGATCATGACCGACGTTCGCCCCTCTACGCTGCGGCAATTTTTCGTCAAGGCCGACTCCCGCTATGAGGTCGTGAAAAGTGTGCGCGAGAAGATCCTGTTCGCCATGCACAACGTGCTGCGTGACCCGCCGTTCTCGCGGCTCGACCTGGTTTCCTGCCGCAATCTCCTGATCTATCTCGACCGCGGCGTGCAAAACCAGGTGCTGGAGATGTTCCACTACGCGCTATACCCCAACGGGTACCTGTTCCTCGGCAGCTCGGAGTCGGCGGACTCTGTGGAAGAACTGTTCTCCGTGGTCGACAAGAAGAACCGGATCTACCGGGCGAAAGCGGCGAAGCTGCCGAACCGCCCGGCGCTGGCGTCCCCTTCGCTGCTGATGCAAGGACGTCATACGCATGACGAAGAGGTGGGGTCCGCGTTGCTCCCGGGGCGCCGCAATTTTTCATTCAGTGCGTTGCACCAGCGCGTGCTCGAGCAATATGCGCCGCCTAGCGTGATCGTGAACCGCGATTCGAAGATCGTGCATATGTCGGACAACGCGGGACGTTTCCTGCGGTATGTCGGCGGCGAACCTTCGAGCAACATGATTGCCGTCGTGCTGCCCGAATTGCGGCTCGACCTGCGTACCGCGCTGTTCCAGGCCGCGCAGACGGGCAATAGCGTGGAGGCCCGGCGCGTCAAGCTGCAGCGCGACGGCCACCCGTCATACGTCAACATGACCGTGCGCCCGTTCCATGACGCCGCCGCCGACGCCGACTTCCTCCTCGTCCTGTTCGACGAGGTCCAGGAAGCGATGACGGAGAACAGGTCCATCGTGGAGCATCAGACGGGTAGTGACACCGTGATGCAGCAACTCGAACAAGAGCTGCATTCGAGCAAGGAGCAACTGCAGACCACGATCGAGCAGTACGAGACGTCGACGGAAGAGCTGAAGGCGTCGAATGAAGAACTGCAGGCGATCAACGAAGAGTTGAGATCGGCGACGGAGGAGCTCGAAACCAGCAAGGAAGAGTTGCAGTCGGTGAACGAGGAACTCATCACCGTCAACGCGGAACTGCAGGCGAAGATCGAGGAAACCGGCAAGGCCAACGATGACCTGCAGAACCTGATCACTTCCACGGACATTGCCACTATCTTCGTCGATCGCGCGATGTGCATCAAACGATATACGCCGAATGCGGCCACGGTGTTCAACCTGATCGGTGCAGATGTCGGGCGCTCGTTGTTCGACATCACGCACCGGCTGCTTTATCCCGAACTGGCAGACGACGTGAGTGCGACGTTCCAGTCGCTGCGCCTGACCGAGCGCGAGGTCACAACCTCGGACGGCCGCTGGTTCCTCGCGCGCGTGCTGCCTTACCGGACGGCGGACGACCGCATTGACGGCGCGGTGCTCAGCCTGGTTGAAACCACGGCGCGCCACCGCGCGGAGGCGAACGTGCGAGCGGGCGAAGAGCGCCTGAGACTCGCGGCGCAGACGACGAACGACTTCGCGATCATCGTGCAGGACGCCGAAGGCCGCATCGTCAGCTGGAATGCCGGCGCCGAGCGCGTCTTCGGTTATACGGCGGAAGAAGCGATCGGGCAGAACATCGACGTGATCTTTTCAGCGGAGGATCAGGAAGCGCGCACGGCGGCGCACGAACGCGAGGCCGCGCAACGCGAAGGCCGTGCCGACGACGATCGCTGGCATGTCGCAAAGGGCGGCCGCAAGGTGTATTGCAGCGGCGTGGTGACGCCGTTGTCGGATCCGAAATTCACGGGTTACGCGAAGATCGTGAGGGACCTCACGGACCGCAAGACCCAGGAAGACGCGCGTCAGTCGCAACTCGCGGAGGAACGCGCGGTGAGGGCGCAGGCGGAAGCGGCAAACCGGCTCAAGGATGATTTCCTGGCCGTGCTGTCGCATGAATTGAAGCACCCGCTCAACCTGATTCACGTGAAGGCGGAGATGTTGCCGCGCATCCCCGAGGCGCGTGGCGTACCGGCGATCCAGCTCGCGGCGGACGCGATCCAGCGGGCCGTGCTCGGCCAGGCGAAGATCATTGACGACCTGCTGGATCTGTCGCGCGTGCGCACCGGGAAACTGGCGCTGAACCTGGCGATGGGCGACATCGCGGTCATGCTGCGGACCATTGCCGATGCAATCGAGGCGGACGCGGCATCAAGGGGCATTGAGCTGTCGTTCGAGGGTCTGGACGAACCGGTGTGGACCAAGGTGGACCCCGTACGCTTCGACCAGATCATCTGGAACCTGCTGAGCAACGCGCTGAAGTTTACGCCGCGCGGCGGCTCGGTTTCCGTTCGCCTTACTTGCGAGGAGGACGAGGTGCGCATCGACGTCACCGATACCGGGTTGGGGATCGACGCGTCGCTGTTGCCGCATATCTTCGAGATGTTCTCCCAGGGAAGCGAAGCGCGCCGCAAGACCGGCGGCGGCATGGGCATTGGCCTCGCGCTCGTCAAGCAACTCGTGGAGATGCATGCGGGCAGCGTGCTCGCCCATTCGGACGGAGTGGGGCGCGGCACGCGCATGAGCGTCTGGCTGCCGCTGGTCGACGGCCGTCTCACAGAGGAGCATGCGCCGGAAGAGCGCAGCGGATCGCTGGCGGGGGTGCGTTTGCTGGTGGTCGACGACGACTCCGAAACCGCGAGCGCATTCGCGGCTTTGCTGGAACTCGAAGGCGCGCTGGTCGCTACCGCCCACGACGGCAAGGACGCCCTCGTGCTGCTCGAGCGCAACCACGTGGACCTGCTGGTCTGCGACATCAGCATGCCCGGCATGGACGGTTACGAACTCATGCGCCAGGTGCGGGCGAATCCGCAGTTGGCGCAGCTGCCCGCCATTGCGTTGACAGGCTATACCGTGGGCACCGACGACCAGCGCGCACGCGCGTCCGGCTTCGACCTGATGCTGACCAAGCCGGTTTCCCTTGACGCGCTGATTGCCGCCGCCGAGCAGGTGTTCTTCTGGCGCGGCGCGCATGGCGGCACGCATGGTCATAGCTGATGGTTGATGGCTGCCGGCTTGAATCGGCGTAGTTTGACGCGCCGCTTTCAGCCGGTTGCCCGACCCAGCAACGTGCGGCAATGACGTGCAATCTGCCGCTCTTCCTGCGTCTCGATCACGTCGAACTGGACATCGAGAAATTCGAGCCCATCGCAAATGCGCTCACGGACTCTCGCAGCGTGCTCGCCAATCCCGCCGGTGAACACCACGCGGTCGAGACCGCCCATCAACGCGGCATACGCGCCGATGGTCTTGCGTACAGCAGTACAGAAGATATCGATGGCAAGTTCCGCGTCCGCGTCGTGGCGTTGCAGAAGCGCTTGCATGTCGTCGTTCGAATCGGAAATGCCCTTCAGGCCGCTTTCGTGATTGATCAGGTGTTCGAGTGCGTCGGCGTTGAGTGACCCGGTACGCATCAGATAGACCAGCACCCCCGGGTCGAGGTCGCCGGTGCGTGTCGCCATGGGAATGCCGCCAGTCGGCGTGAGACCCATGCTTGTATCGATCGAGCGGCCATCGCGAATCGCGCACAGGCTTGCACCGCTGCCCAGATGCGCGACCACAAGGCGCGCCGGAAGGTCGTTGCCGAGCGAAGAGACGATCGACTCGTACGACAGGCCGTGGAAGCCGTATCGGACCACCCCTTCGTCAGCGTAGTGTTTCGGCAGCGCGAGGTGAGTGGCACGCGCGGGCATGGTCCGGTGGAACGCGGTGTCGAGGCAGGCGTAATGCGGCACGTCATTGAATATCTGCTGTGCCAGATCCAGCAGCTCCAGCGCTTGCGGCAGATGCAAGGGCGCGAATTGCACCGCATCGCGCAAGGTCTGTTTCACCTCGGGCGTGATCAGCGCATGGTCGGTCAGATGCGGACCGCCATGCACCACCCGATGCCCCACGGCGGCCAGCGGCTGGTCGAGATGCTCGTGCAGCGCGTCGGCCACGCGCTGCAACGCGTCGTGCTGCGACTCCATCACGTGGTTTTGCGTGACATCGATCGCACCATCCGACGAACGCATGGTCAGCGAGCCGTCGTCGCGGCCAATGCCCTTCGCGCTACCGGTCAGCCACGGCGTTTCGTCGCCGCTGTCCGGCGGTGTGCCAGGTGTTTGGCCGGGCGTTTGGCCCGGCAGATACACGCCAAATTTAAGCGACGACGAACCGCTGTTGAGCACCAGGATACCCAGGGTCATGGTCTTCAGCCTTTCCAGACCCAGTTACGGATTTCATCGCGGTCAATGCCTTCCGCGTGGGCGTAGGCAATGCTCTCGTTGATCTGGTCCTTGAGCCAGTTCTTCGTATGAGCGCCGGTATCGCGAAGCCGCGGCACACGATCGATTACATCGATACACAGTGAATAGCGGTCGACCTGGTTGATGACGGCGAGCTCGAACGGCGTATTGATGTTGCCGCGCTCGCGATAACCATGCACGTGCATGTTCTCGTGGTTGGTGCGGTTATACGTGAGCTTGTGAACGAGCGACGGATACGAGTGGAAGTTGAAGATGACCGGCTTCTCGCGCGAGAACAGGGAATCGAAATCGCGACCGGACAAACCGTGCGGATGGTCGGTGTCGGGCATCAGCCGGAACAGGTCCACCACGTTGACGAAGCGGATCTTCAGGTCCGGGAAACGTTCCTTCAGTATCTCGACGGCGGCGAGGGACTCCATGGTCGCGATGTCGCCGGCACAGGCCATCACCACGTCCGGTTCGCTGTTCTGGTCCGTCGACGCCCAGTCCCAGATGCCGATGCCCTTGGTGCAATGCGCGAGCGCAGCGTCCATGTCGAGGTACTGCAAGTGCGGCTGCTTGTCCGCGACAATCACGTTGACGTAGTCGCGCGAACGCAGGCAATGATCCATCACGCTCAGCAGGCAGTTCGCGTCGGGCGGCAGGTAGATGCGCACGACTTCCGGGCTCTTGTTCGTCACGACATCAAGGAAACCCGGGTCCTGGTGGGTGAACCCGTTGTGATCCTGACGCCATACCAGCGACGTGATCAGCAGGTTCACCGACGGCACCGGCGCACGCCAGTCGAGTTCTTTCTTCGCCTTTTCCAGCCACTTGGCGTGCTGGTTGAACATGGAATCGATCACATGCACGAAGGCTTCATAGGTCGCGAGCAGGCCGTGCCGGCCCGTGAGCACGTAACCTTCGAACCAGCCTTCCAGCGTGTGCTCGCTGAGCATTTCCATCACACGGCCTTCAGGCGATAACGCGCCGCCGTCGCTGTCTTCGGGCTTGATCCCGGCGATCCAGCGTTTGCCCGATGCTTCATATACGCCATCGAGTTTGTTGCTGGCGGTTTCATCGGGACCGAACAGCTTGAAGGTGCTCATGTTGCGCGTGATGACGTCGCGCAGCCAGATGGCGAGCACCGCGGTGGGCGACTGATACGTGCCGGCGGGATCCTTGACGTCGAACGCGTACTCGCGGATGTCTGGCAGGTCCAGCGAGCGCCGCAGCCGGCCGCCGTTCGCATGCGGATTGGCGCTGATGCGGCGCTCGCCCTTCGGGGCAATCGCACGAAGTTCTTCGACCAGCGTGCCGTTCTCGTCGAAGAGCTCTTCGGG
>Ga0073928_10007918_pt1 | contig 13542 bp, 15 predicted proteins | sample PaiPotPPA55metaG_FD_76969 | JGI IMG/M metagenome (GOLD analysis project Ga0073928, IMG submission 76969) | Iron sulfur acid spring bacterial and archeal communities from Banff, Canada, to study Microbial Dark Matter (Phase II) - Paint Pots PPA... ...
AGCCTCATCCGCCCCGCCTTTCAACTTCCGGAGTAGATCAAGCACCCACATTTGCAGTTTAACGACTCGACGAATGCGGGCCCTCTTCGTGTCCGCAAAGGTCCATTGCCCTTCATTTTTGTGAAGAGTTCGAACAACACTGATGGTTCCACGATTCCACTCGATGTCCCGCCAGCAGAGGGCGAGGTATTCGCTGGGGCGCATTCCGGTAGTGAGGGCCACAGCAAGAAGGCACGCTTGTGGGGAATGCGATGCAGTCCTGAGAAACGATCGAGCCTGTTCTGTGGATAGTACGCGCATTTCTCTGCACTGCTGACTAGGAAGCTGAACTCCCTGCGTCGGATCTGCGAGGAGCAACTGCCAACGGATAGCCTGCCTGATTGCGGCCCGCAAAACGGAATGCGCGTATCGAACCGTCCGTGCCGAGAGTTTCCGGTCGATCATGACCTGATATGCGGCCCGGATTTCAAGAGGTGAGAGCGAGGCCAAGATTCTTGTGCCGATCGCCGGGCGGATGTATCTACGCAGCACAGCCGCGTAGTCGCCGTGCGTTTTCTGGCGGACTTTAGGTTTGACAGCTGTTTTCAGCCAGTGATCCAAGAATTCGTCTACTGTGACCTGAAGCCCTTCGACACCACGGGACAGGTCCCGTTCATGCAACCGCCTTGTTAGGTACGCCTGTGCGTGCCGCAGAGAGCCGTAGATTGTTCGATTGTAGTAGGTGCGCTTGCGCGGTTCGCGATCGCGCCCCAGATAAACGCGGACGAGCCACCTTCGCTCGCCGCGTGCGATGATCTGATCAACCTTACGAGACATAAATGTTCCTCCTTTCTCCAGAAGCAGACCTGGATCCGGGGCGATTTGCAAACTCAATTTCTCCTGAAATAACCACCTGGACGGCTAATACGGAGGGGTAGACAGCGTCAGAGTGAGGGCACCATCGCTGATCTAGGTTTCGGCTGTGCCGCGACTCCGGCGCACTGGCCGCACACGGACTACCGCGCAATCACAAGGAAACTAGGGTTTTCCACTCGCCGACAGTCAGTCGTCCGATGTTGGCTACCCGGCCCACAAGACACGCGCATCCACTACGAGGAGAAAGACGTTTGATACCTCTAGCGGGGCGGACTCTGGCAGACGTTGTCTTCTGGCATGGCTCTTCCGACAAGCGATGCGGCATGCATTCTGTCTGAGTTACAGTTTGAAATGACGCTCTGCGTCCTTACGCAGCGACCGTCCCCAGAGAAAGCGGTCCTTGTCACGTAACAGGCTGACGCTTGCAGGTGTCGCATTGATGACTGCTCCTCGGTAACGTTCGTAATCAGCCCATAGAGCGTTCGAGAATTCGCGTTGAGGTCGATACTCGAACCCGAGTTCCTTACAAACCCGGCTATCGTAAACGGTGAACTCCTCGGGATAGAGAACAGTCAAAATTGCGGATGGCATTGGTAGCTTAAGCCGCGAGCTGTGCATCAAGACTTGAAGTCGCTCCTTTTGTCCATCGGTAGCGGAGAGGGAGGCCGCAATTTGTCCAACAGCTTTTTCGAAGCTGCCAGCGGCGCGATTCTTCAGGCGGTCCCTGACGGTGGTCTTCCCCCGGTTCGCTTTCCAGATGAAGATCATGAAGAAATCGACGGGGTCGAGCACGCCAGCTTTACGGAATTGCGGTCCGACCTCGTCGAATAAATATCCCTCTAAGTCATAAAATTTCAGATAGTTCGTCATTTGACACTCAACGGCATGTTTCCGAAGTAGTTGTGCGACCGGGTCATCGCCAAAAACGCATTACGGAATCGTCATTTCTTTTCCCGGAGAACCAGCCTTTAACGTGTCGTAGCTTCCCCGTTGTTGTTTTGTCAGTTTGTATAAGAACCAGCCACCTCCTGCCACGGCCAAATAAGGCAAGGTTCTCTGCCACTCAAACTTCGACCACGGGCTGCAGATGCCCGGCAGCACTCGCAACGCGAGGTGCCTGATCAGCACGAGCGCCAACACTGCAAGTCCGAAGAAACGCTGAACCTTGAGATGGCCCAGCATGTCACTGCTGCCACGATGCTTTCGAAAATAGAGGTGGATTTCCCGAACGTCTCCCGGCACCAGAAACTGTCGCTCTATGTTCGCGATGATCAGCAGATTGCGGTTGTACCAGAAGTTTGCATCAAAAACGTGCGCGAGTTGCCACGCCGCTGTAAGCACAACAAAGGCGGTTGCATAATCCAGCACGAAAAACATGTTCTTCTGATCTGCGATTGCAAAAGTAGCAAGAGCACCAGCTAGTACACCAACGGACTGCCAAACCACGATGATGTGGCGGTCGATGTTGTCCCACATTTTCTTGTACATCTCCAGAAGAAAGGCTTCTCGATCAGTCATGTACGTGTGCTCTCCTGACTACCCCGGAGCTGCCGGCAGCGGCTTTGCTGGGTCTCCCGCTTCCCGATGTCCGTGAGGGGACGGGCAGAAGTGGACAAAATCGCAAGCGACGCAATCGTTTGCTCCACCACACGCCTGCCAATGACTTGGGATGTTTCCAGTATTGTGCTCCACAAATGCAGACGATTCTATCTGCGTAACAACACCGTCAATTTCGTGGAGGGCGTTTGAGAGCAGATTGTCGGATACGTCTATGACCTTGATGGCCCTTCGTAATCTGAAATCGAGGGTCAAACTCGGGACAGGGTTCTGCGGCGAATACCGATGGATGGCATAGTAATCTTGTGTGCCATTGACGGGCACTACGTCGGCCTCACCTCTCAGCATCTCACCCTTTAATTCCTCAATGTCAGTCTGCGAAGGAGACAGTTCATTCACAAAAATCAATACGCCAGCCCCGACACGGTGCACTCCAGGCATTTGTCCCCTCAGCCACGCATAAGTCTGCACCTGCCACTCGAAATGTGATCGAAACTGTGATCCGATCGGTGGCCGCCTGAGACCCTTGTAGTCAACGATCACGTCGTATTCGCCCGCTGGAGTTGCAGGCAAGGAAGCCTGTATGAGATGAACAATTGGATTCGTAGTTTCTTGACCCAGCACTATGCTTGAAATTACGTCAACGATTCCGGTCAGCTCGTACCTGTCACCCCTAGCTGTCTGACCTGCAGGAGCCGGAGGCATTTCGCGAGTTCCAGAGATTCTTTGTTCAGCTGCAGTTATGAGTGGGAAGAGGTGCTCCCCTAAGATGTTCACAGCAGCTTCAACGCGACTGTAAGCCGCGAGGCGAGCTGCTCTATTCCGAGAAGTCTTTCCTCCAGCCGCCAAGCGAATTTCAACTCTCTGACCCAATCTGCCAATGTCATTTGGCTGCTGACTGGGCGGGTCCTCAACAGGCGGCCAATCGGGAACCGTATACGGCCATGGAAACGAAGGTCGGTGCATCTGCCAGTAGCGATAGCCCTCTTCCAGAACCCCGTGAATGAACTCACCGGTCCACATCTGGACTGGACGAGATGGGGGCAACGAACTGCCATTGTAGTAACGATATTGGAGTGGGCACCTCTGGAAGGCGAGAATGTCGCCAGTGAGGCTATAGGCGGGCACTTCAAAAGGTAGTCCTCTACTCCCCAGCATGAAAGACTTTCTCCTGCCGTGCTAGATCAGAGTAACCGTGTCCGGCGACATCCCCGAGTTCCACTGCTCCCTTGGAACAAAAGTCAGCCCCCGTGATGCCATCGGTGTATCGCCAGTAGCAACTGACCGTACTGGGTTCAGCCTGATTTGAGACGTTAATCCGACCAACATCAGGACATTCTGTGCCCGGCTGTAACTGACGAAATACAATCGCCGTAAGTCATCCCACGCCCGCTGTACCTGTGTACGTTGCATACGAGCATTTCCGACGGGACAGTAGGGTGCAACGCAATCTTCGATCATGTGGACGCCATCGCCCTTCGTCGGAAAGCGAAGCGGTGCTTGAGCTGCATGATTTGTCTTCCATCTGCTCCCCACATCTACGATTACTAGCGGGAACTCTAATCCCTTGGCTTGGTGAATCGTCATTATGGGGAAATAGTTCCTGGGCACATAAGGCATTATCTCTTCGTCAACGACGGCCAACCCGTTTGCAATCGGCTCAAAGACACCACGAATTAAGTGCTTAACCGAGGGAACATTGAACTGACCGGACACAATCATGGAATTGAAAGAGCCGAGCTGACTGGCCTCCGAAATGGTTCTCGCAATTGCTTCTAAGTAGACTTGGCCCTCAGGTTCAACCTGAAACTCGGGCAGCCAAGTGATCAAAGTGAATAGGAGTTCTAGCAGCGGCCACTCCGGCGGCCATTGTCTCATCCCGCTTCCTGCTCCGACTGTACGAGATTGCCAGTTCGTTACAAATACCTGAAGTCCTCCCGGTTGAGGGTTCGTGGCAGCGTATTGCCGACCAACATCGCGCCAAAGATTCAGCGTTGCGATTGCGGCGGGTGACATGGCACCACTGTTCTGCTGGACAGTTCCATTCGGATCTATGCACTCCAGGGCCAGACCTAAGAGTCTTTGCACGCTGAATATTTGTGACAAACTGCGTCCCCGAGGATTGAACACGGGCACGTGGTGTTGCGATTCCAACTCATCGCGTAACAGGACCGGGAGTCGACGTTTGGTCGGATCGTCATCCGTGAGTTCCGCTGCGCTATGAGTAAGCAAAACGCTGTCACCGAAATCCCCATCTTGTGCGCGTCTGACGTTGAACGTCCCGTCAGATACCACAACATCATGACCATTTCCTCGGAAGACATCATGCAAAAACCCTGCGAGATTACTGGCGAGGGTCTGTATGTCGGTCCGAAACATCCCGAGCACTGGAGCATTAGACAAATCTGCGTGTGTTGCCGAAGGGATCAACGACAGTTTGCCCGGCACCCGAGCCGCTTGATAGCTAGCGTCCAACTGAACGAATGAATTACAGAATTCCACAATCCGACGACCAGACCTGTAGTTGCGGTGAAGATTAACTCTCTGTGGCTGATGGTTGAGTCCCAGACTAGTTGTGATTCTTGTTTCAAACGCTGCGAAAATCTCTACGGTTGCACCTCTGAACCTGAAGATCGACTGATCGTCGTCGCCGACTACTGTCAGACTCGCATTACTGCCACGAACGAGGCTAAAGTAGATCTGCTCCTGCAAGTAATTTGTGTCTTGGAATTCATCGACTAGTACGGCCTCTAGCGAATCTGTTACCAGCCATAACTCACCTGTCACGATTCTTTCGAGCAGCAACTGCTCCAGCCTTCCAAAATCTGCGTAGTGATTCTGGTCAAGGTGGGCAAAATAGTCGCCCACAGTTTGCGTAAGAATCCTTTGTCCTACGCCCGACGCGGCAAAGGTCTGCACGTCAATTGAGTCATGCCGTGCCCGATCGGCAAATGACAACGCGATGCCTGTCATCCAAGCGACGTTGCCCGTCCCCCATTGACTCGGCGTTATCGAGGTCAGAAAGCTGCGAAGCTGTTGGTTCTCGTACCGTCTGCTGATGAACAGCCCGTGCCGTAACATCATTCCGGACGCCAAAAAGGCTTCTATCGTCGTTGGAGTTATCGTACCGGGAGGCCGCGTGTCAGCGAGGAACTCTTCCGCGAGCGAGTCTAGGGTGGCCACTTTTACGGCGTTGATGTCGAGGCTCCGCAGCCATGCGGTTGATTCCGCTGTGTTGGCAAAATGTGATCGAGCGTGGAGCAGGATTGAGTATCCCCACGACAAAATGCGGGACCGTAGTTCACCTGCTGCCTTTCGGGTGAAGGTTGTAGCAATGATTCGCTCAGGGCGCATGCCATCCACGAAGATCAGTTTCAGCACGCGCAGCGCAAGCACGGTCGTTTTGCCGGTACCTGGCCCAGCCACGATGAACGTCGGAGGACGGGGACCATTAGCAACGGCGGTGTCTTGCTCTGCGTTTAGCCATTGGCCCGCAAAGCGATTGATAGATGCGCTCACGCACCCTACGAATTCTGGATAGGTCAACAATGCTTTATCAGCCGCCCACCTTATGGAACAGTTGAAGTGTGTTGTGTGCCCCGCGTCTTTTGTTCCTGTTGAGACCCCGGAAGATGACTACATTAATGCCAATTGACCGACAGACCTGACAAGTACAAGTTCTCCACGGTTTCGCTTCGAGTGTCTTGCGATACGCTTCTGCCACGTCGTTGCCTTCGCTTTCACTACGAGCCAAGAGTGAATCGTATGCAAGAATTGACGTAAGGCATTTGGTGAGCGATGTCCCCCCGACATCGTAGGCGTTGAGTGCTGATAACGCCTTGTTCTCCAGATTCTTGAGTCGTCTTTCAGAAACGCCTGACTCTTTCAGCCTCATCATGGTGCGAGGATCCCTCGTGGGCGGAACGCGGATGGCTGCGTACCACTTGCCGTCCGTCCCCAAATAGTTCTGCCCCGACCTCAGCCAAGCCTTCCGAAAGTAGGTTGCACTGTCAAAGCTATTAACTCCAAGTTCTCTGAACCTCTCCTGCAATGCTGGTCGGAAAACTCCCAAAAGGTGAAGCCAAGGCGTCTGCCGTAGTGGGCGAACGCGTTTGTTAACCACCTGTACGATCTCCAAGACTTCGGCATCGCTTCGCGGAACGAGACCGCCGAGTGCTATATGGCTGTACCCCATTTCGACATACTCACCCACTTGCGGTCCAAAATCGCTGGCATCGACTCCTTGTATGACACCCACGGGGACAAAGTTGGCTCCCGTGTCGCGATGGATATTGATAAATCGTTCGGCGTTTCGCTTAGTCAAGCGCACCCGCTGCCTTCTTTCGGCTTCGGTCAACGTGTGCTTCTTCCCATTCTGCTGAATTTCGGGAATGGGGATGTGGTCCACGCTTGCTCCAAAATCAAATTCGTGAAGGTCGTAAAGGGCCACGGCCTGCTCGACTGAAATTGTGGGTTTAGGTTCGTTGACGTACGAGAAAGCGCCGCAATCTCCGAAGGCCCATTGATTATGTTCGAGCTTGAAGTGAGCTCGCACCGACCGTGGGGCTAGTGCATCGGAACTGATTTTATCGACGCGCTTCAATAAACCCTTTGTGCCAAGATTCTGTGCGAGGCTTACCAAAACTCCATCGCATAGTCTCTGTGGGCGCATCATCGCGATGCTATGTTCTTCATTTCTCGTGGTTCGTTCGGGAGAAGAAAATTTGTCCGTCGCGAAGTCATAGTCAACGTCCAAGAAATCATCCCAGTCCGGCAGAAAATACAAAGGGCGCGGAGGTCTATCGAGGTCCGGGCGAATTGCTCTTTGCTCATGTGGCATCGCCCTCAAAAGGCCGTGAAGGTGATTCAACTTCATGCCGATTGCGCCGGGGGTGAAATGGAACGTTGTGCCAGAGAGTGTCGCCGTATCGAGATTGATGCTGCCGAGATAGTCCTTGCCCATCACGAGTTCGACGTTGCTGTGGTTTGCCCCTAGTTTCTGAAAAGAGGCAGTGACGGATGCATTGAGCTTGATCGCAAGCTCAGGAGTCATGCGTTTGTTGTAGTTTGGAATATGAGCCAAGCCGCCGATCAGCCCATATTTTGCTGACAGAACTGCTATGGAAAGACTGTCCGGCCACCGGTTGCCGCGGAGAAAGGTGCGGAGAACGCGAAAGGCGGGTCCATCGTAACGATGGATAGCTGGTAGAACTCCATGGGTCTCGACCTTTGTAGCCGAGCACCCGAGGACAACCAAATTCTTATCCGGCGCGGTCGGGAAGGTAGCCATTTTCGTCCAGATGGCCTACATACACTCCGGCCATAAGAGATTGCGGCTGTCCCCCTCGAGCAAAGGATGATACCAGAATTGCGGTGGATTAAACAGACGCCGCGGCACCCCCTATGGGCGCTAATTAGGCGTTGCCAGTCAACGTACACATCGAGGGTTTTTACACGGACCTGCGCGACACGCATGTCAGCGGCGTGGGCGAGCGAAACGTCCTACTATTCCTACCTGTCGAATCTTCTCAACTTTGTCGGCAAGAAACTCAAACCGAGGGTGCTTTGAATTGTTTACCCACGAAGTGTTGGCGCTGGCGACCTGAGTTCCCGATACGCCCTTGGATGAACGGACTTCGATTTGATCTCTTGAAACACTCGACCGCCGAAGGAATTACGGAAGGGCCAATAGAGCTTGGAGAAGCGACTGCGGCTCCGGATATCTACGCTCACGGTTCTTTTGCAGCAGGCGCATGATGATGTCGCAGAGCGGCAGCGGAACTTCGGTGTTGAAGTGTTTTGGAGGGAGGCATTCAAGATGGAGGATGTTGTAGATCACATCAGCGCGTGGCATTTCATCGTTCAGAAACGGATGCTCCCCAGTGGCACATTCGTACAGAGTGACCCCTAAGGAAAATAGATCCGAACGGATATCAAGTTGCTTTTGAGGAAATCTGAATTGATCGGGAGAAATGTAGAGTGGCGTTCCCACCACGTCGCCGGGAATGGTTATGGCTTCTCCACCACGATCAAGGGCAATGCCTGGCATCAATGAGAACGAAATCAGAGCCTGTCTTGTGAATTATGTTCATTGGCTTGACATCGCGGTGGACGTAACGATTCTTGGCCAAAACACCGAGAGCCTCCGCGACGCAGGAAGCGAGACAGACTACCTCTTTGGACGACATGGGTTTATGGACTGAACTAAGGAGGATACCGTCGATGTATTCCTCAAGAAAATAGAGGACTGTTTCTCCGGTTTCGAGGCGTAGCTCTCTGAGAGGAAGCGGTCCAAATTTCGGCAGGTAAGCCGAAGAGCAAATGCGCATGACCTGGATTTCTCGCTTAACGCGCCGAAGCGTCGCATCATCTGCCATCAGAGCCTTGAGAACGTATGCCTTACCCTGGTAGGCGCAGCGCCAGACTCGTTTCTGGCTACCAATCTTGAGCTGCCCACCGAGAACAAGCCCTTGGCAATCATTCGTGATGGTTCTCGGATCGAGTTGGCTGAGATGGATGCTTTGCATGCGGGCTCCTAGTGAAAAACTGGCTCTCCAATCTCATCGGGTGGAAAATGCAAGCACGCCTTCGGTGCGAACTCGATGCGTGGGCTACGCGAAACCTGGTGCGTGGTCCCGTCGAAATGAAGATACTCACTTCCGGAGCGAAGCCCACTCCATGCCGTCAAAAGATCAACTAGCAACCCGACAGCAATCGACGCGAGCACGCCGTTTGCCCATACCACTTGTGGACGTGCACCCGCGGCGCCATATTGTTCTGCTTCCTTTTGCAGGTTGTCCTCGGTCAAGAACCCAAGGCATTTCATGCAGGGACCTCCTGGGAGCGAGAGGATCACCTGTCCGGATATGTGCGGTCTTTGATCAATGAGGTGCACATCCATGCCAATGTCCAGAAGTGGAATCAGGAAGCGGCGGGCTGTGGCTTCGATGTCTTGGCGAGCGGCATAAGAATCCACGCAGCTAACGATCACATCAGCCTCACGGATGGACTGAGCGGCCAACTGCCAGTTGCACGCAAAGGTTTCAATCCTCATGTCCGGATTGACCGCAACCATCATTCGGCGAGCGATATCAACTTTCTTAGTGCGGGTTTGGACATCAACAAGAGACGCTCCAATGAGTCGATTCAGATTCGAGAGTTCAGCGGCGTCGCCGTCGTAGAGCTGTACGTTGAGGAAGCCAATATGAGCTAGTTGCTGGGCGATGTGTGAACCACCTCCGCCAAGGCCGACGATTGCTACGACGCAGTTGGCGAAAGTGGTTGGTGCCTGCGTTCCGAGGAATGATTGCCGTGCGTCTCGATTAGTCATGATTCACCCAAAGCTTTATTCGCGGCCCAACGAGAGAGAGTTTGTCTGGGCCTTGACCCTCCGGAGCTAGATCAGCTCCCCACACATTCGCAAATGCGGAATCAGCACTCAGGACGAGAGCGCCATGTAGTCGCTCGGGGCATAGGTTTACGAAACACGGCATTATCTGCCGCATTTCTCGTCTGTCGATTCCGCTGAAGCGGGGTTGTCCTCGGTGTTCATGCAAATGAACATGAAAGACCGAAGTACCTTCGGTTAATGCTGTTTGCATCGCTTCACGGATTGAAGAGCCATCAAAACGAGCACCAACTGAGGCATCTTCCAGATACTGGTCGTCCCTGATGGGCTGGTATTTGTGCGCCAATAGCAAACTTCCAGAGCGAAGGGAGCTCTGCCGACAATGCATGAATCCGACGCGCTCACCGGCATATTCGTGCGGCCGGCGCAGATCGTGGAGCATTTCCTCGAACAGATTGTCGGAAATTCTTAGTGTGATCATCTCAGCGCCTGCAAGTGGGCAATGAGTGTTTCAATCGGGCGGAGCCCACCGGGTACGCGCCACGAGTATGCAAACCAATTGCGTTCAAGAATCCTGATGTTCTGACCGTTCCAGTTGCGCGGCTCACGAGAGCTGACCGGTTGAGAGAAAAACAGTCGGCTCTCGTAGCCGTCGCGAGGCCCCAGGCACAGCAAGCAGTCGATCGAGGAAGGGCTGCATCCCCCAGGGAGTGCTACGCCGGGAAGGAGAACGAAATCAATGGCTCCTTCCGTGGCCTGCTTTGCTTCGGGGCAAAGAGAACGGAGTTCCTGTAGGTTATCCGCGGAGACCATTAGGACGAGGCTCCGGCTCGTGGGTGGCTGACGAAACGTTCTCCCCCCTTGATCACCACGTGCTGGTCGTCCCGCAGTGGTACGAGCTTGCCGTCAACGATCTCTTCAAGTTCGTAGGCTGGAGGGATTCCGGCCAACTGCTTCAGCTCCGCAACGGACTTGCTTCCCCGATGAACTGTGAAATTCTTGTTGTCGATTGTTATGGTGACTTCCGCCTTGGTTTGAGGCGCATCGTTTTGCAGTGTTTCAGTTGTCATTAGGCTGCCCTTTCGAAAAGCGAGGTGAACTCAATTTCTCGATATTCAAATTACAATCAAATATTAGCTAAAATTACTATATTTGTCAAACATAAAATATGCATAAAATACTTGACATTTTAGCTATATTTGCTATATTAAGTACGCAAAGAAGGGGATACCGACATGATCACAAATGCCAAGAAGACGATGACTTTGAATCTCACGGAAGCAGAGATGAAGGCGCTTGACGATCTTTCGGCCAAGAAGGATTTGAGCAAGACCGCAGTTCTGCGACAGGCTCTGCGTCTCTATCAGATGATTGAGCATAGACTCTCACTCGGGGAAAAGCTGTACTTCGAGCATGAGTTAAGCAAGCAGAAAGCTGAGCTCATGGTGCTATGAGTGATAAGTCCAAGGTCTATCTCAAGGATCGTCGCACTGGCCAACTCGTCGAGGCCATCTTGATAGACGGCGTATCGAAAGACGAAATTGACGTTGCGGATGCCGATTGGCGTAAGGCTTTCAATGAAGCATTGGCCGTTCTTGAGAAGGCGGGAGTGCCAAAGTCGCAATGGCCCCAGCACAGTCATTGGGACTGGCGCAAGAAATATGAAGTGACAGCAGACCAGTTGGCATATCGAATCCTCGGGGTTGAGTGCCAAAAACAGATTCAAGGCCTAATGCTAGTTGCAACCGCAGGGCACTATTGCCGTATTCCTTCCCAGAAAGAAAAGTACCTGGTGTACGTGCATTTTGTTGCGACTGCACCCTGGAACTCACCAATAGTTGTTAAAGAACCGACATATGCGCTCGTCGGTCGAATTCTGATAGCGGCGGCTGTTCAGATCAGCCAAGCAGAGGAATTTGCGGGACGCACGGGTCTTCACTCGTTACCTCAATCGGAAAGTTGGTACCGAGACAACTGTGGGATGACTGACCTGGGGCCAGATCCCAATGACCGGAGTAAGCTCAGGTATTTCGAAATGACGCCGGAGCAAGCGAACAGGTTTTTAGAATAGGAGGCATGCAATGAACTTTAATATCAGCAAAGAATGGCTGCTCAAGCATGCCGAAAAAGACGACAAGGTTGAAATTTCGGCAGGTCGGCTAGATCTTGAGCATTTGATAGCACACAAGAGGGCACTAGGAGCCTCCAAAGAGGCCACAGAGGCTCCAGTACCCGCTTTTGGGAAGCTAATCAATTTGTGTAGACGAAGTAAGGGATTGAGCATGGAACAGCTTGCAGAAAGAGCCCGAGTCGATTTATCGGAATTGATCAACATCGAACACGATTTGCGTTATCGACCCGAGCCGCGCACGGTGTACCAACTTTCCGGTGTGCTTGATCTTCCAAATGAGAAATTGCTGCAACTGTCCGGAAATATGGTCATCAGAGACATGCGATTTGAGCAGTCCGCCGTAAAGTTCGCCGCACGATCTGAATCGGTTGATAAGCTCAGCCGGGAAGAGCACCGTGCTCTGGAGGAATTTGTCAAATATCTAAGTGAGCAGAAGTAACCTACATCTGTGCAGAACATCATCTTACGGGATGTAACGGCCCAAGACATTGATGCTCAAGTCACCAAAGTTCTCAGGGGCCTCGGGAATCCGGAGCCACCTCTTAGGCTGGAAGAGGTGCGTGAGCTTCTACGACTTGACCGGCACTATTATTCCTCCACTGAGGACGGAGTTCTTCGTGAGGTTGTCAGTCGCCTCATGGTGGCTGGAAAGCAGGTGATGGCAAGGCCGTCATTTCTTGGTGAAGCAATCAAGAAGCTCGACCTCAAGGCCCTCTTCCTCCCTGACCGCAAGCGAATTTTGATCGACCAGAGCTTGCCAGAACCCAAGCAGCGTTGGAGTGAAGCCCACGAAGTGGGACATAGTATTGTCCCCTGGCATGAGGACACCATGTTGGGCGACAACAGGCACACGCTCACTCCTGTGTGCCACGCCCAGGTAGAGGCTGAGGCCAATTATGCTGCCGGCCAAATGCTATTTTTACAAGAGCGTTTTACCACGGAAGCACGCTCCCTAAGTGTCGGGATTTCTTCTGTACTCAAATTGAGGGAACGGTATGGGAATACAATCGCGACGACTCTGTGGAAATACATAGAACAAACCACCGAATGTTGGGTTGGCTCGATTAGCTTTCATCCGCATCGCCTCCCAAAGGAGTTCAATCCTTCCGAGCCTCTCAGATACTTCATCGGCTCGCGCACCTTTCGGGAGCAGTTCTCCAATGTGGGAGCTGTTCGGGTGTTCAATGAAATGCAGCGATACTGCCAAAATCGAAGGGGAGGGCCACTAGGTGAGGCCGAAATCGTTCTCGAGGACATTCGGGGCGAGCTGCACGTGTTTCATTTTCAAACGTTTTACACAACGTATGATGCTCTGACGCTCGGCGTTTACCGCCGTTCTCACGCACTGGTTGTGCAAGTGTGAGATTTCATGGACGCCGTTCCAAAGGTACACCGATCCTAACGCAAGAGAATGTCCGGCCTTTCCATATTCTCGAAGTACAGCTGTGAATATCCGTCGTGCATCTGGTTAAGGAGGTCTTTTGAAAGCGACGCCTACGCGAACGTTGAATCCGCTCCCTTTCAGCGATCTAGAACCGCATCGCTTCGAGGATCTGGTTCGGCAGCTCGCATACGATCTGCGACGCTGGAAATCTCTGCAGGCGACCGGACGTGGCGGAGCAGATGGTGGTGTCGACATTCGAGCTGTCGA
>Ga0073928_10007919_pt1 | contig 13541 bp, 11 predicted proteins | sample PaiPotPPA55metaG_FD_76969 | JGI IMG/M metagenome (GOLD analysis project Ga0073928, IMG submission 76969) | Iron sulfur acid spring bacterial and archeal communities from Banff, Canada, to study Microbial Dark Matter (Phase II) - Paint Pots PPA... ...
AAATCCGGCATCAGGTTCGTCGAGCGCGGTTAAGTCCGCAAGTGCAATCTCAGCTGTCGGCGAGCCGGCCTCGACCAGAACAACGAAATCGTGGACGATGGCCGCGGTCGCTGCGTTGCTCGTGGTCGCAGCTTTGATCGGCGGGGGATTATTCCTTCGTTCGCGCCGCTCGACCGCACTCACAGAAAAAGACACGGTCGTTCTTGCCGACTTCGTAAACACCACTGGAGATCCGGTCTTTGACGGGACACTAAAACAGGCGCTGGCAGTGCAGCTTGAGCAATCTCCGTATCTGAAAATTCTGCCTGAGTCGCGCGTCCGGCAAGCTCTCGGATTCATGGGTCGTCCGCCGGACGAACGCATCACCACCGATGAAGCACGCGAAATCGCTCTGCGGGCAGGAGCCAAGGCAGTCCTTGGCGGTTCAATCGCCGGCCTGGGTAATTCGTACGTGGTAACGCTATCCGCCACGAACGCACAGAATGGGGATTCACTGGCCCGCGAGCAAGTCGAAGCGTCCAGCAAAGAGCAAGTCCTCAAAGCGCTGGATACTGCGGCGTCATCGCTCCGTGCCAAGCTCGGCGAGTCTCTGGGCTCGGTGCAACAATTCGCCAAGCCGCTTGAACAGGCCACTACGTCGTCCCTTGAGGCCTTGCAGGCCTTTAGCCTGGGCCAGACGGAACACATGAAATTGCAGGATGATCGCGCCATTCCATATCTCAAGCACGCAGTCGAACTCGATCCCAATTTCGCGACAGCCTACGCCACGCTCGGCGTTTCGTACGGCAACGCTGGGAGCGCAACCCTGAGCCGAGAAGCTCTGCGCAAGGCCTTCGATCTCCGTGAGCGGGCAAGCGAGCGCGAAAAGTTTTACATTTCCGCACACTACTATGAGTCAAATGGGGAAATCGACAAAGCCATCGAGATATACGAGCAGTGGAAACAGTCGTATCCCCGCGACGATGTGCCCGACGACAACTTGGCATTGGCTTACCTCGGGACTGGACAGCCTGACAAAGCGCTTGCCAATGCGCTCCTGGCAATGCAACTCGACCCGAAAGACGTCTACGCTTACCAAAACGTGGCAGGCACCTACGTGGCGCTCGGACGATATGAGGAAGCCCGCGCCGTTCTCGAGCAGTCGGCGGCACAGAAAGCGGATTCGTTCTCAACGAAAATGATTGGCTACCAAGTGGCATTCATCCGGGGCGATCAGACGGCGATGCAGCACGCACTCGACAGTGTTGCCGGCACTGGCAATGAGGCATTTCTATTAGCGTTCGAGGCCAACGTCAAATATTTTCAGGGACGAGTTCGCGAAGCCCGCGATGTTTCCAACACCACGGTGCAAAAGTCGGAGCAACAATCGAAGGATTTTGCGGCCAGCATTCGCGCATCCGAAGCGGCGATGGAGGCTGAAGTAGGAAATACAGAAGAAGCCCGCCGACAGATCGAAACCGCGCTTGCGATGACGCAAGACAAGAACATCAGAGCCTTGACAGCCTTGACACTGGCCCGCGTCGGGGACGCCAGCCGCGCTGAAAAAATGATCGCAGACTTGGCAAAGGAAAATCCCGAAGATACCGTCCTCAATAACGCTGTGCTTGCCGTCGATCACGCCGCGTTGGAGCTACAACGCAAACAACCAGCACGCGCCGTGGACGCATTGGAGCCAGCGAGACGTTACGAGCTCGCCGGCGGCCCGACTGCCCCCGTTGATTTCTGGCCGCTATACCTGCGGGGCGAGGCCTATCTCGACCTGCACGATCCAGCCAAGGCCCTGATCGAATACCAGAAAATCGCAGATCATCGCGGCCTCAATCCGACCAGCCCACTCTACGTCCTGGCGCGTTTAGGCACCGCCCGAGCCTATGCGCAACAGCGAGACAGCAATAAAGCCCGCGTTGCCTATCAGGATTTCTTCGCCTTTTGGAAGGATGCCGATCCAGAGATCCCCCTCCTGAAGCAGGCAAAAACAGAGTACGCGAAGCTGGATTAGGCTGATTTCCCTCCGCCAGACACACCCGCCGACCGAGCCAATTGTCCTTGCGGACAATGCCTTTGGTACCTGCCCCAGGCTCCGGAAGGGCCTTATAATCAGCCTGTCCGCTAACTTCAGATTGAGGCAAAAACCAGACGGTGGATCCTGTCTACGCATTCGCGACTTTCGCTTTCGGACTAGCCTTTGGCAGCTTCCTGAACGTGTGTATCTACCGGCTGCCTAGGGGTTTGTCCACGGTCCGGCCTGGCTCGGCGTGCCCGAATTGCAGCAAGCCGATCCGTTTTTATGACAATCTGCCGGTCCTGAGTTGGATCATGCTGCAAGGCCATTGCAGGAACTGCAAATCTCCAATTTCGCCGCGTTACCTTGTAGTCGAGCTGCTCACCGCGGCTTTGTTCCTGGCTTGTTATTGGCAGTTCGGACTCACGCTCGCCGCGTTGAAATACTGCTGCTTCGGCTTCTTGCTCCTTGGATTAGTCTTCACCGACGCCGAAACACAGCTCCTGCCCGACAAGATGACTTTGCCCGGCATCGCCCTCGGATTGCTGTTCAGCCTGTTCGTCCCGGTGAATGACCTTGCCTCGCAACTATTGCCGCAATGGGTTTCGCCGCAGACAAATTCGTACCTCCCGCCACAATTACTTTCTCTCGCGGATTCCCTGCTGGGTACTCTCGTGGGAGCGTCCTTTATTTACGGCGTGGGAGCGATATATCTGCGGGCGCGCGGAGTCGAAGGTATGGGTTTCGGCGACGTAAAGCTCATGGCAATGGTCGGAGCTTTCCTTGGCATCAAGCTGACCATGTTCACGATCTTTGCCGGGTCAATCGCTGGATCATTATTCGGCCTGTGGACGGTGCTGGCGGTTTGGATCAAAAGATCGCGCCGTCGCATGGTTCGAAACCACGAGCCGGCCCGGGAGGCTCGGCGCCGTGCATGGGCATCGGCTGCCATCGCTCTTCGCCGCCATCAAATGCCTTTCGGCGTATTCCTCGGGAGCATGGCGATGATTGCGTTTTTTGTAGGCAATCGATTTCTGCAATGGTACTGGAGGATGTTTTGAGCCTCCTGACATTATCGAACGGCGCGGATAGAAAAAATTACCGGAGGTTGGAGCAATTATGAAATGTATATCCAAAACGTTGCTAGGAACGCTGCTTTCAGGGATCATTTTGACGGGCTGTTCCACAGCTCAAACTCAAGTCATCACCCCTACCGACTCTCTCGGAGACTACGCGCGCAACGTGCGTAAGGACAAGAAGCCAGCAACAGCCAAGCAGTATGACAACGACAATTTGCCGGTCAACGATAAGCTCAGCATCGTGGGAAATCCTCCCGCGACTCCCGAGCCAGCGAACGCCGCAACCGCTAACAGCCAATCCGCCGCGGATCAACCGGCTCAAACTGCGGATGCGGATAAAAAGCCCGAAGTAAAGACCGAACAAACACCACAAGAGCGGCAGAAGGGATACGACCAGTGGAAACAGAAGATTTCCGCTCAGAAAGACAAAATCGACTTACTCAGCCGCGAAATGGACGTCACTCAGCGCGAATATCAACTGCGCGCTGCAGCTTTTTATGCTGATGCCGGCAATCGTCTGAGAAACTCAGGCGGCTGGGATAAAGAAGACGCCGACTACAAACAAAAGCTAGACGAAAAAAAGAAGGCCCTCGATGACGCCAAGCAAAAGCTAGATGATATGCAAGAGGAAGCTCGCAAAGCCGGAGTCCCATCATCGTTCCGCGAGTAACCGAATAAATCTATGGTAGAGACGCGGCTTGCCGCGTCTGGGGTTGGCCAAACATTAATCGGGGCTTAGGGGTAGGGTGCGGCTTCAGCCGCACCGAGCTCTGGATGGGTAGCATGGCTGAAAGCCATGCCTTTTTAGACTGTCCTTCACAACCGCGAAACGTCAACTCTTATTACGCATCCGCTCAATCTGCTTGATGTGATGTCTGCCGTGCACCCAATGGAACTTTCGCCACTGCTGCATGGTGACTGGACCAAGAATCGGATGATTCGCCACAAAACTGCGCTGTCCAAATTTGTTTTCGCATTTTTGGATCACGTCGTCTAGCTCCGCGATCTGGCGATTGATCTCAAGAAGAATATTTTCCACAGGCATTCCCTTCGGCTTGCCCCCTTCCGGGGATTTACGTCCCTTTGGCAAATAACCGAAGTCGACTACCAAACTGCTACGGAGCCTCTGCTTCAGCGTGGGGGCGCCGCCCAGAGGCCGTCCTGCCGCCAGACTGCGTTCCAGGTTCTTCACGGTCCCGGTGTAAGTCAGGTTCAGATGCTCTAGAATCTCTGCCGCACTCCACTTCCCTTCCGCTGGGCGCTGCGACAGTTCGGCCACGCTCATATTTCGAGTGGCTGACTCGATCGCATGCTGCAAACGCCGGAAATAGGGATTCATCCTGCAACCTTCAGATCAGATTCGCTGCTCAGAAATCAAACTACGGAATTCTCATCCTCTAGTAGAATGTAGCCCGCCTTGCGTACATCTTGCATCTTAGACCGAACAGGAAGATGATGAAAAAACTCTGGATACTATTTGGGCTCGGGTTAATCGCCGGATGTTCGTCGCAGCAAAGTCAACCTGCCCAAAAGCCTCAGCCGAAACCTCCTGAGTTTCAGACCGGACGTTTCATCTTTCAGCAACTATTTGTGGCCGCGCACGGATGGGCTCGCGACGCACAGCCAATCCGGCTACAGTCCATGGTGACTCCCGGAGACAAAGACCGCGATGGGAAATCCGCTGTGTGGAGCGGCTATTTTGCGTCTCCAGCCCAGCGCGGTGTGAAGTCCTATACATGGTCACAAACCAATGCCCCGGACTTTCCGGAGCGCGGAATTTCCCCGGGATCGTTAGATACCTACAATCCCACCAACTCTTCTACTGCCGTTTTCGATGTGCGATTCCTCAAGATTGATTCCGACGAGGCGTACCAGGTCGCGCAAAAACACGGCGGAGAAAAAGTGCTGGAGAAAAACCCCGACGTCCCGATCTCCTACCTCCTCGACTGGAACCAGCCTACCAACGAATTACTGTGGCACGTAATCTACGGCGCATCCCGTGGCGACGCGAAGCTAACCGTCGACGTCGACGCCAGCACGGGAGCTTTCTTTCGAGTCGAAAAGTAAGGCGTTCTTCCCCGAGATACGAGTTTGGTTACTGCGATACTTCAGCCGGCTTGCTGCAGAATTTGTCGAAAGCCGTCTTGAGTTCGACCGCGATATCAGTGGCCTCGCGATGTTCAATGTCACTTCGCTGCAACATGTGGACCAGTTTGCCGTCCCTGAAAATAGCAATCGATGGCGAAGATGGCGGATAACCAGTGAAATATTTCCGGGCTTGCTCAGTGGCTTCCAAGTCCTGTCCGGCAAAAACCGTGAACAGCTTTTCTGGGCGGTTCGCTCCTTGCAGCGCAATTCGAATCGCTGGACGCATGCGCCCGGCCGCGCATCCGCAAATCGAATTCACGACCACCATCGCCGTGCCGGACTGATTCGAAATCGCCCGATCAACTTCCTCCGTAGAACGCAACTCTTGAACTCCCAGGCGAGTAAGTTCCTCTCGCATGGGGATAACCATAATTTCTGGATACATTGTTTCTCCTGTAGGGATAGTTGCTGTTGGATCAATTGTAACCCGTAGTACCGCCCTTCTTGACAACATTCACTTGAATTGAATGACCTGTCCGCGAACCGGCTCGCCAGTATTGACGGGCTTTCCGTCGGATACGTAATCGTGAAACTGTAGCGGCAACCCTTCGCCCTTAAACCATTCCGCCGTCGTCTGCAGATGATAGTGGAGGTGCGGAAAGGGCGAATTCCCACTATTGCCGCATTGGGCCAGTTGCTGACCAGTTTTCACTCTGTCTCCTACCTTTACTCTCATGCTTCCGCGCTTTAAGTGGGCCAGCATCGAAAATTCACCGTCTCCGTGATCGAGCACTATGGAGTTTCCATAGGGTGGGCTGTTCGGCAAAGGCCTCAATAACGGATTGTCACCATATTGGTCAATAGCTTTTGCAACCACGCCATCCGCCGGTGCGAGAACCGGCTGGCCAAAACAAAAATAGTCTTCTGTCTTGTCTCCGTTCGCTGAATAAAGCTTGCCGTCGCGAACCCCTACGATGTCATAAGCAAAGCGCTGATCAGGAGCTTCAGCGTGATAATTATCATAGGTCGAGCGCCCGCCCTGGTAGATCAGCCATGTGCCTTTGAGGGGGAAGATAAATGACGTCTTGTCTTTGTAATCCAAATATTTTGACTCGGCTGGATTTTTTTCAGGACGGATAAAAAATCCTGCCACCCGTCCCTCGTCGTCGAACGACATCAGGATCTCGATCGGCATTGGCACTTGAGAAAAATGAGCAAGGCGGGTAAAGATTTGCGTGTGAGGGCCGGGCATGACGCGTTCGTTCTCAATCGTGGTTTGTTGACCGAGTTGGGATTTCACCTGCGCGGAAAAGTTAGTGAGGTCGGCTTCGGTCTTTAGAGCCGCCTGCATTTCGGGGGTCATATCCTTCCACAGTTCTGAGGTTTCGCTTTTGTAGAATTGAGAGATGAATTTCTTGGCCTGGGTCATGGCGCTATCGCTTGAATAAGTCTCCGCAAAACTTAGACTCAGCAATGTCCCAGCCGCAAGGGCGTATTTAAACAAGGTTTTCATGCGTTCCCCGCTGGTTCGCAACTAGAAACTCCTAAAGTGCGTTCAAACTCATACACGTTTGGCGAGTCGGGGTCAATATCCAAAAACGGTTCCTATATATTGAATGGACAGCATGATAGTCCAGGAGAATGTATCGCTCGCGCCGCTTACAACTCTAAAAGTTGGCGGACCCGCGAAGTACTTAGTCGAGGCCAAAACCACGGCGGATGTTAACCACGCGATTGCATTCGCTCGCACCCGCCGTGCTCCCTTATTCGTGCTTGGAGGCGGTAGCAACCTAGTTGTCTCCGACGCAGGCTGGCCCGGAGTTGTCCTCAAGATCGCAATCGGTGGAATTGAAGAGCGCTCTCAGGATGGCAAAACAACCTTCGAAGTCGGCGCCGGAGAAGAGTGGGACAAATTCGTAGTCACCGCCGTCTCTCGCAACTGCTCTGGAGTGGAGTGCCTGAGCGGCATCCCGGGGTCAGTGGGCGGCACTCCGGTGCAGAATGTCGGAGCCTATGGACAAGAAGTTGCCGAAACAATTCGATCGGTGACCGCCCTCGAAATCCAAACCCGCAAAGTTTGCGAACTTAATAATAAAGACTGCGGATTTCACTACCGCACCAGCATTTTCAACACAAGCCAACGAGGCCGGTACATCATTCTACAAGTAAAGTACGCCCTCATCCCCGGCGGCAAACCACATCTTCAATATGCAGACCTAAAAAACCATTTCGCAGGATGGAACGAAGTTCCAACCATCGCGGATGTCCGAGAAGCAGTCCGAAAAATACGCGCAAGCAAAGGGATGCTTATTAGCGAAGGCGACCCCGACTGCCGCAGTGCAGGATCTTTCTTCAAAAATCCGATGCTCTCCGCCGAAAGTTTCGACCAGTTGACAAAGCGTGCCGCCGAAAAGAATCTCCAGATACCCAGCTATCCCGCTCTCGAATCGCAACGAAAAGTTTCCGCCGCTTGGCTCGTGGAACACTCCGGTTTCAGCAAAGGACTCACCAGCGGAAACGTCGGCATCTCCCGAAAACACGCGCTGGCCATTGTGAACCGCGGCGAAGCCACCGCCGCCAACGTAGTCGCCTTGAAAAACCACATACAAGATCGAGTAGAAGATATCTGGAGCGTCCACCTGGACCCAGAACCAGTCTTCGTCGGCTTCTGATCGTGTAGCGGCGGGCACTCTAGTCCGCGAATGCTCTGATCTGCCAAACTGTTTGCCGCTCTTTACCCATTAGCCAACGCCGCCGCTCGTTCAAATATCCTCACAAACATCTCCCGCGTCAGCTTCCCCGTCAGCGTGTTTTGATTCGAAGGATGGTAAGAGATCAGCAGAGTCTTCCCATCCGGCATTTTGTACTTCGCACCGTGCGAGAAAAGATACCGTCTCCTGCTAGGAAGCTGTACTCTTCGCTTCAAGTAATTCAGATACGCGTCAAATGCAATCTTGCCAAGCACTACCACGACTTTCAAGTTTTTCAATCCTTCCATCTCACGATCCAAATACTCCGAGCAATTCACCAACTCCTGTGGCAGCGGCTTGTTGTCTGGAGGAGCACACCGCGCGGCAGCCGTAATATACAAGTCTTTCAACTCCAAACCATCCCCAACGCAAATTGCATCGGGTTGATTCGCAAATCCAGTTTCATAAAGCACCGGATACATAAAGTTGCCGGACGCATCCCCAGTGAACGGTCGTCCGGTGCGATTGGATCCGTGCGCGCCGGGAGCCAATCCAAGCACCAGAACCCGTGCATCAGGGTCGCCGAAACCTGGCACAGGCTTCCCCCAGTACTCACACTCGCGATAAGCACGCCGCTTCTCGCGAGCGACCATCTGCCGATATTCGACCAGCCGCGGACAGCGAGTACACGAAATCACTTCGCGATTAAGTTGCTTCAGCCAGTCGGAAGTTTGATTTTCTTGCATTGGTCCACATCCATTATGACCGAATTTGCGCACTTACCAGCGTGTCTCGAAGGCAGCACCACACTGAGCGTGCCCATTTCTCGCGCCTTTTGCGAGAAGTGGGAAGCACACAGCCAGGACAACCGTTGCCGAAAGGTTCGCTTTTCCCCAGTCGTGTCATCCGGCCAGCGACTCAATCTGCCCCACAGTTTCGGCCGAAAGCTTCAGGTCCAAGCTAGCCAGGTCTTCTTTCATGTGATCTGAGTTGGACGTCCCGGTTAACGGCAGAATGCCAATCATCCGAGCAAAACTGAACACAACTTGCGCCGGCGTGGCATTCGCGCGATCGGCAATATCCACAATTAAGGGGTGACTCACTACCTTCTTATTCGCGGTAAGTAGCGAGAATCCCTGATAAATAATCTCTCGCTCTGTGCAGAACCGCCGCACGTCGCGGTCCCATCCATCGCGGGCGTAACATCGATTTTGCACAAATGTGGGAGCCTCCGGGTGTGATGCGGTCATCTGCTCGAGCTGCCGCAACGAAATATTACTGACTCCAAGAAGTCGGGTGCGGCCATCGTTACGCTCTTTGCACATTGCCTCCCACACCTCGGCGTCATCGTCGGCCCAGTCGCTTCCAGAAGATGGCCCGTGCAGCAGATAGCTGTCGACGTAGTCTGTCCCAAGATGCTCGAGCGAACTAGCCATCGACTGTGCTACCTGAACAGAGAGGCGGGCCTCAGGATCGTAGGGCAGCCGATGATCCTGACCGCGCTGATACGTGAATTTGGTCTGAAGGAAAAGATCCACCCGAGCCACGACTCTGTCACGATAAGCAGCCGCCAGCCCCTCACCTACTCCACTTTCAAAGTAATGCTTGCGCTGATTGGCGGTGTCGATTGCTCGAAATCCGCTCCGAATCGCGATCTCAGTAAGGGCCGCAGTCCGGTCCTCTTTCCATGCGGTGCCATACATGAAATAAGGAACGCTTTTATCAGGCACGAAGGGTTCGCCCATTTATCATTGCGCCTTCTTTGAAGAAAGTTTCTGGATCACTGTGAGCGTTAATCCGCCGCAGCTTCAACCGCGCGAATCCGGTGAATACCGGTTTTCCCTCGCGCCAGAAATTCTCCAAAGAAAACAAGAAAGGCCATGGGTGATCTCGTTCCAGTAACAAACTCGAAAGCGCCCGAGGTCCCTGCTGAACTACTTCAACGTAATCTCGCGTGTCAGCACACTGATGACCGTTCGCGCATTTTGCACACGCTTGTCGACTACCTGCTGCTCTTTGCTCTTATCCCCGTAGTGCTGCATCCGGAGATCTAGCACCTTTTGGGCCAGGCCGTCGAGGGCGGCGAAATTCTTATAGCTGATGGCAAAGCCAATGTCCCAATCATCCGGATTGGCTCTCGTGGAGTTCAGGAAGATGTTGTAGCCTTCGATCAGTCCCGCCTTCTTTTGCGCGTCCCAGATGGGTTTGATGTTACTTTTTAAATCGTCCATGAACGCGTTGAAATGTCCTGGCAATATTTGCACCAACGTGACGCGGGTGACTCCTCCCTCGGTGTATTGATCTTGCGCAACTGCCGCGGCAGCGGACAAGAAACAGAGACAGAGTAATGCAGATGCAAACCGAATGGCTTCCCTCATAGCAGCATAACCTCCTTGAAATTGATGCCGCAGAGTCTAATCGAGCACGTGGGTGTTCGTAAAGAACCAACGTTCCTCGAAACCTTACAGCACCGCGTGCCTTTCCATTCGCGCCGCACAAGTCGACCGAGGCAGCGAGTTCGCCACCGAGTTCGAGCAGGCTTGTAAGCTGCGCGGATTGCCCGTGTTCTGTGCTGCCTCCGCGCTCCCCAAACTCTCTTGACAACCCCGTGTCTTCGGAATAGGTTGGGTTCGGCTAGGCCGAGCTTGTCGACCCAACCGGACCCCGGGTTCTAATCCCAATCAATCCTCAGCTATTTCGACATGACTCATTGGTCGGGAATCCATCCTTTCACGGAGGTCATATGACCAACGGCCAGAAAAACGCACATCCTCAAGACTCCCAGCAACAGGTCAACCAAAACCAAGACAATTCAGCAAGCGCGACCACGCCTGGTTCTCTCAGCCGGCGGTCGTTCCTCGGTCGAGCTGGCGCTTCCACGGCGATCGTGGCAGCAGCAAGCGTGGGCTTGCCCCCGAAGCTATTGGGTCAAAGCGCGGAAGACCAGATCTCGGACCACGCATCGCGGAGCGACCGGTCTTTTCAAATTCGGTTCAACGCAGCTACTAGAGAACATAACTTGCATACTCCGGCTCAGATCAACAATGGCGACGAGGCTCGCTATGCCAACTTCATCGGCAATTTTTCCCAAGGATTGCCTCACAACAGCATCGGCGAAGTCGATCCGACAGCGTACCAAGACCTGCTGACCGCCGCTGCCAGCGGCAAACCAGCCGATTTCGCGAGTATTCCTCTCGGAGGAAACACCAAGCTGTCAGGACCTCAAGGGGGACTGGCTTTCGATCTGGAAGGGACGGACAGCGGCCAGCTTTCGATTCCCCCATCGCCCGCGCTGGCTAGCGCGGAGAGGGCAGGTGAGATGGTCGAAGACTACTGGATGGCTTTAGCCCGTGACGTCCCATTCTCCCAATTTGGTAACGAGCCAATCACTTCAGCGGCGATCGCTGACATCAACAAACTCTCGCGCTTCAAAGGACCCGGAGTTAGCGGTCAGGTTACGCCGGCTACTTTGTTCCGCGGGTTTACGCCGGGTGATCTGATCGGGCCCTACCTCTCTCAATTTTTCCTGCTGCCGTTGAGCTTGGGAACACTCAGCATTACGCAGAAGTACAGCACATACACTCCCGGCACAGACTATTTGACCGACTTCACGTCCTGGCTCGCCGTTCAAAACGGACAGGGACCTTTCCCGAACAACAGTGTTTCCGGAACAAGCTACCTTAAGAACGGCCGCGATCTCGGGGCGTGGGTCCATGTGGACTTTGCTTTTCAGGCTTACCTGTTCGCGACGCAATGGCTAATTGCCAACAAGGCACCTTTCAATCCGGGAAATCCTTATTTAACCTCGACGAATCAGGTGGGAGTACAAACCTTCGGACCCCAGCACATTCTCGATTTGCTAGGCGAAGTCTCCAATCGCGCGTTGAAGGCCATGTGGTATCAGAAATGGTTCGTGCACCGCGCTCTGCGACCGATCGCCTATGGAGGCCTTATCCACAACACAATAACCGGAGTCGCAAGCTATCCCATCCACAAAGATGTACTGAACTCCGGGGCCGTCGGCCAAGTGTTCTCAAAGCATGGCTCATACCTGTTACCCGCCGCCTATCCCGAGGGCGGCCCGCAGCATCCCTCTTATGCCGAGGGGCACGGCGTGATCGCTGGCGCATGCGTCACCGCCCTGAAGGCCTTCTTCAATGAAGCATCTGTAATAGCTCATCCCGTCGTAGCCTCCGACGATGGTCAATCGTTAGTGCCCTACACGGGTTCGGACGCCGCGCAGATCACGGTGGGCGGTGAACTGAATAAACTCGCTAACAACGTAGCTTTGGGACGGGACATGGCTGGCGTGCATTGGCGTTCTGATGCCGAGCAAGCTCTGTTGCTCGGTGAAAAGGTCGCGATCAGCATACTGCGTGACCAGCGCCACACGTACAACGAATCCTTCAGTGGTTTCACGTTCACGAGGTTTAACGGGAATCAGATCACGGTCTAAAAGAGCGCTGAAGAGGGGTCGGACGAGCAAACTCGACCCTTTTTACTCGTTTGCTCTACGCGGGCAGTTTTAAATCTTCCTACCTTCCCTCCCCGCTATTCGTTGACTGTCCGCTACTCCGTCCGTAAGATGAAACGACCCGAAGGCCGAGCACTCCTCATTGATCGAACAGACCATCTCGCACTACCGCATTATCGAAAAGCTTGGTGGTGGCGGCATGGGCGTGGTCTACAAAGCAGAAGATACTCGGCTGAATCGCTTTGTTGCACTGAAGTTTCTGCCTGATGACGTAGCGAAAGACCCTCAGGCTCTTGAGCGCTTCCGTCGTGAGGCGCGAGCGGCATCGGCCCTCAACCATCCGAACATCTGCACCATCTACGACATTGGAGAAGATCAGGAGCGCCAATACATCGTCATGGAGTACCTCGAAGGCACCACGCTGAAGTATCGAATCGAGGGCAAGCCGATGTCGATCGAGCAGTTGGTGGATTTCGGATCGCAGATTGCCGACGCTCTCGACGTGGCGCACACTGCTGGAATTGTTCATCGCGACCTGAAGCCGGCAAATCTTTTTATTACCAAACGTGGACAGGCGAAGGTCCTCGATTTCGGCTTGGCCAAAGTTGCAGGCCAGTCGGCGCCGCAGATAGGACATACGGGAGCAACCATGGCGACTGCGGCTGTGGATCCTGCGAATCTCACCAGCCCGGGCAGCACCGTGGGCACCGTGGCTTACATGTCTCCGGAACAGGCGCGCGGCGAAGAACTCGATTTGCGCACCGACCTTTTTTCCTTCGGAGCAGTACTGTACGAAACAGCCACCGGAAGGCAGCCGTTTATCGGCAATACTTCCGCAGTAATCTTCGACGCAATCTTAAACCGCGCACCCACCGCCCCAGTACGGCTGAATCCCGACTTGCCCGCCGAGTTGGAACGCATCATCCACAAGGCGCTGGAAAAAGACCGCGACCTCCGTTACCAGGTCGCTGCGGAGATGCGTGGGGACCTGAAGCGTTTAAAGCGCGAGCTTGATTCAGGAAGAAGTTCGGCGGTAAATGCATCCGTGTCTCCGGTGACGCCAACGTCTCCCTCGGGAACTTCTCCCGCAGTCACACCAATATCGGCGATCTCAGCGGGTGCCCCGTCCTCGTCCCCCCGCCCTTTGGAGGGACAGGGCGGGGGTTTCCCAACCGCCGCCCCACCATCGTCGGCGAGCACCCAAGTGA
>Ga0073928_10007922_pt1 | contig 13533 bp, 13 predicted proteins | sample PaiPotPPA55metaG_FD_76969 | JGI IMG/M metagenome (GOLD analysis project Ga0073928, IMG submission 76969) | Iron sulfur acid spring bacterial and archeal communities from Banff, Canada, to study Microbial Dark Matter (Phase II) - Paint Pots PPA... ...
CAGAGCGACCGCATTCGCGTTAACGAACGTATTCGGGCGCGCGAAATCCGGGTGATTGATGAAGAAGGCGGCCAGCTCGGCGTCATGCAGCCTTTCGAAGCCATAAAAATGGCGAAGGAAAAGGGCTTGGACCTGGTGGAGATTTCTCCCACCGCGGACCCGCCGGTTTGCAAGATCACCGATTACGGCAAGTATCTGTACCAGGCCAACAAGAAAGCGCACGAACAGCGCAAGAGCAGTCGCGGCTCGCAACTGAAAGAAGTAAAGTTTCGTCCCGCTACCGCGGAACACGATTATCAGGTTCGCAAGAATCAGATCATTCGCTTTCTGGGAGAAGGGCACAAAGTTCGCGCCATGATTTTTCATCGCGGGCGCGAAATGGCGCACCAGGAAGTCGGGCGCGCCAAGATGACGCGCTTGCTGGGCGAAATTGGCGACAACGGCCAAGTGGAAACCATGCCGCGCATGGAAGGAAATGTTTTGGTGGCGTTGTTGGCGCCCAAGAAGGGCGTTCCGGCGAGCAAGCCCGCGGGGCAGCCGGCTAACGCGCAGCAGTCGCAGTAGCGCAGCTTTTACTTTTATAAGAGCGCAAATAACAAACGAATTGATTGCGAGAGGATTTTAGAGATGCCAAGGAACCGTTCGAATCCCAAAATGAAGTTGAAGACGCACCGCGGCGCTAAGAAGCGCTTCAAGGTTACTGCCACGGGCAAAATTCTTCGCATGCATTCTGGCAAGCGCCATTTGCTGGGGACGAAGAAACCTGGCCGCATGCGCAAGCTGAAGAAGCTCACGCTGGTGAGCCCGGCCGACAAGTTGAACGTGAAGCTGTTGCTTCCGTACGCTTAGCATGAATTACGTAGCCTGAATTGCGGGCAAAGACTTTCAGCTTCAATCGATCGAAGCTGATGCATGGCGGTGGCAACAAAAAGTCGGGCGCAAGCTCGCGCCGTTCCGCTGAAAAGCAGAATGGCATCGCGCCAGGCAGCGCTTCACGGGTGCCTGCCGGCCGATAACGAGCCGCATTATTTGTTCGCCTCGCGGTGAGCGTACGCGGTTCAGAAGTTCTACCGGAGACAAACCCGTTGCCGTACGCGTGTTCTTGCGTGTGTGCGCAGCCCGTTGTCTCCCATTTTATTAAGGAGAAACCCAGATGGCACGCGTAAAACGCGGCACTAAACGTCGTGCGCGGCGAAAGAAATATCTCAAGCGCACAAAAGGTTTTTTTCTCACCAAGAGCAAGCTGTACCAATCCGCGCAGGAAGCTGCTAATCGCGCTGATCGTTATGCATTTCGCGATCGCCGCGTTAAGAAGCGGCAGTATCGCCGGCTGTGGATCCAGCGCATCGGTGCCGCTGCGCGATTGAACGGGATCACGTACGGGCAACTGATTCATGGACTGAAAGCTGCGGGCGTGGATCTTGACCGCAAAATTCTGGCCGACATCGCGGTAAAAGATGCCGGCGCATTCGCGTTGCTGGCGGAGCAGGCTAGAGCAGCCGCGCCACCGCAAAAGAAAAAGAAAACCGCCTAGCAATTTTCGTCACGCTGGCCTTGTCGACGCTTTTCGGTTGGGGCGCGAACTAAGGTTAGAAACCCCAAGATCCAGGTTCATACCTCAACTGCGAACCTGGGGCACCGAGTAGTGGTGAGATAGGCATTCATGAATGATGGCGAAAACATCACCGCGAAAAGGCTCGCTGATCTCGGCGTTACCGAACCGGATCAGCTTGCGCCTCTGTTCGCGCAAGTGCGTTCGCGATTCGACGATCAATCTAGTCGCGTTCACGATGAAGAATCGTGGAAGTTTTTTCGCGATGCCTGGTTAGGACGCAAGTCCGGCATCCTGACGCAAATCACTGACAACTGGCTGAAACCGGCTGGCTCTGCTCTTAAACCGGCGGTAGGCGCGGCATTAAATCAGCTGCGGGCCCACGTCGAGCCGAAGATTGAGGTGTTGCGCGCTTCAATCGATTCCGGAGGCGACGCACCGACTAGTCCGCGGGATCGGGTGGATCTTTCGCTTCCCGGAGTGATTCGCCCGGTTGGATCGCGCCATTTAATTCGGCAGGTGTTTCAGGAAATTGAAGACATTTTCTTTTCTATTGGATTTTCTGTCGCGGAAGGGCCGGAAATCGAGACGCCTTACTACAATTTTGAAGCGCTCAACATTCCGGAATTTCATCCGGTGCGCGACGACATGGACACGTTCTATATAGACGTGCCGTCCGCGGCCGGAAAACAATCCGCGACGAGCCTGCTGCTGCGGACGCACACTTCGCCGGTGCAAATCCGGACTATGGAAAAAACCAAGCCGCCCGTGCGCGTAATCGTGCCCGGCAAGGTGTATCGCCGCGACAATCCCGACGCGACTCATTCGTTTATGTTCCATCAGATTGAAGGGCTGGCCGTTGATTCCGATATAACTTTCTGCGATTTCAGCGGCACGATCGAATATTTCGTGAAGCAGTTCTTCGGGTCCGGCGTGAAAACGCGATTTCGCCCCAGTTATTTTCCGTTTACCGAACCTTCTGTGGAATTCGACGCCTCCTGCATTTTTTGCAATGGCAGCGGTTCGAATTCGTCCGGCGCGACGTGTTCGAAGTGCAAAGGGTCAGGCTGGATAGAACTTTTCGGCGCGGGGATGGTCGATCCTGCAGTTTACGGCTTCGTGAATTACGATCCCAAAAAAGTCAGCGGCTTTGCTTTCGGCATCGGTATCGACAGGCTGGCCATGTTGAAGTATGGCATCGACGACATTCAGGTATTTTTTCAAAACGACGTCCGCTTCCTGCGGCAATTTCCGTGAGTGAGGCTTCTCGGGCCGTGAATTTTGCTGACGCTAAAAATCGTTTTTCAAATCGCGTAGCCGATTATTTGCGTTACCGCCCGCATTATCCCGAGGGTGTGCTCGATTTCCTGTGGGCGCAATGTCATCTATCGCCTGAGCACACCATCGCGGATATTGGCTCCGGCACAGGGTTTCTATCGGAGCTGTTTTTAAAAAATGGCAATCCAGTTTTTGGCGTGGAGCCCAACCAGGAAATGCGCGAGGCCGGCGAAGAATATCTTGCGGAGTATCCGCGCTTCACCAGCATCAATGGATCAGCGGAAGCCACTACGCTTCCAGCGAGCTGCGCTGACTTCGTCACGGTGGGCCAGGCGTTTCATTGGTTCAAGCCGGAACCCACGCGGCGTGAATTTGCGCGCATCCTGCGCCCCGATGGCTGGGTGGCGATCGTGTGGAATGATCGCACGCTGTCAACGACGGGCTTTGCGGTGAGTTATGAAGAGTTGCTGGTGCGCTTTGGCACGGATTACTCGCGTGTTAGAGATTCTTATCCGCAAAAAGAAGACATCCGCGCCTTTTTCGGCCATGAAAATTTCTTGACGCACGAGCTTCCCAATTTTCAACACTTCAATCTCGAATCATTGCGCGGCCGTCTGCGCAGCAGCTCCTACGTTCCGACGGAGGGCGAACCTAAATTCGCGCCCATGATGGCGGCACTCGATACTCTGTTCGCCGCTCACCAGCAGGATGGGCGCGTTCTGATGGAATTTTCCACCTGGGTGCACGCAGGCCAATTGACTTCAGGCAGCAGCGCGTCATGAAGGTGCTGTACAGTTGGCTGCAGGATTTTGTGGCCGTCAACGCCTCGCCAGAGGAACTGGCTTCGCGGCTGGCGCTCTCCGGAACGAACATCGGCGGAATTGAAAATGGTCCTCACGGCGCGGTGATCGACGCCGAAGTCAGTTCCAATCGCCCCGATTGCCTGAGCCATTACGGCATCGCGCGCGAAGTCGGCGCAATTTACAAACTGCCGTTCAAGAAAGCTTCGCCCAAGCCATCCGAATCCGCGGCCAAAACCGCCGAAGCGATCAAAGTGGAAATCCGCTCGCCGGAATTATGCGGGCGCTTCACCGCGCGGGTAATTCGCGGCGTAAAAATTCAGCCTTCTCCAGCGTGGCTCAAAAACAGGCTGGAAGCTTGCGGCGTGGCCAGCATCAACAACATCGTGGACATTTCCAATTACGTGATGCTGGAGCTTGGCCACCCGCTGCACACCTTCGACTACGATAAAATAAGCGACCACTCTATCGTGGTGCGCGGCGCGAGCCCTCGCGCTTCCGGCACGCCTAGCGCCACAGGCGAAAAAATTAAAACGCTTGATGGCATTGAGCGCCAACTCGATCCCGGCACCTGTGTGATCTGCGATGGCGACGGCTCGCGCATCGTGGGCATTGGCGGCATCATGGGCGGCGCTGAAACCGAAATCTCCTTTTCTACCAAAAATGTTTTGATTGAATGCGCGTGGTTCGACCCGATTGCCATTCGCCGGGCGACTCGTTCGCTCAAACTTCATACCGAGGCTTCGACGCGCTTTGGGCGCGGGGCCGATCCTGAAATGGCCGAACTGGCTTCGCGGCGGTGCGCCGAATTGATTTTGCAGCCGGCTGGCGGCGAATTGCTTGGCGGAGTCGTGGATGTCTATCCGGGAAAGCACCCGCCGAAAAAAATCCAGGTCACGCGCGCCGAACTGCTTCGCGTGATGGGCGCCGACGTCCCCGACAAGGAAATCGAGTCCATCCTCGGCGCGTTAGGCTTCGCTCCGTTGCGCGTTGATCAAAATCGCGGCGCGGCGGGCTCTATTCTGGCTGCGTGGGAATGCACGCAACCTTCGTGGCGCGCCGAGGTGTCTCGCGAGATCGATCTGATCGAGGAGATTGTTCGCATCTACGGCCTCGATAAATTTTCGCCGCGCTTGCCGGCTTCACGGCAAGGCGCTGCACGTTTGCCGCATTACGAAGCGGAAATGCGGCTGCGTGAAGGGCTGATCGGTTTGGGCTATCGCGAAATTGTGACCATCCCGCACGTGGCCGAAGAACGCGACGCGCTGTTCCGGCCGGCTGAGGTCACTCCCGCGCGACTCGCGAACCCGCTCTCCGAGGAAGCTGGTGTATTGCGATCCACCGGCACCGTTACGATGGCCGGTGCGCTCGAATGGAATTTAAATCATGGGCAACGCAACGCGCGGCTATTCGAAATTGGGCATCACTATCGCTTAAACGGCAGCAAGCCTATTGAAACGCGCGTGCTAACGCTTGGCGCGACGGGCGCCGCACGCGAGAAAAATCTGTACGAGCCCGCTCGTGAGTATTCTTTCGCGGATTTGAAGGGCGACCTCGACAATCTTGGCACGCTTTCAGGCGGCTTACGCTGGGAAGAAAGCGGCACCGATTATCTGAATGCCGCGCGTTGCGGCGCGCTTTTTCTGAAGGCTGAAGCGCTCGGGGCTGCCGGTCAACTTTCCCGCCGCGTGGCCGAACGCCTCAAATTTCGCCAGGACGTTTTTCTCGCCGAAATAAATCTTGGTCCATTCTATTGCGCTTTCTACGGGGTCAAAAATTCGCGGCGGTATCAACCCATCCCGCGTTTTCCCACGGTCGAACGCGATTTCTCACTGGTGCTTTCAGACGGTACGCACTTCTCTGAGGTGGTTAAAGCCATTTCGTCCCTGAACATTCCTGAGATTGCTTCCGTTGAAGCTGCCGATTTATTTCGCGGCAAAAATATTCCTGCGGGAAAATATTCGCTGCTCATTAAAATTGCGCTGCAGCCCCGTTCGGCAACACTGACGGACGCGCAAATCAGCGAGATTTCCGCGCGCATCGTCTCCACGCTGGAGAAAGAACTCGGCGCACAGCTGCGTACCGCCTAAGTTTCAGCCGTTCCGCCGATGAATGGCGTCGTCGTGAATACTTTCGACTATCACTTTTTCAACAACCACGCGCACCACAACGGCGAATGAGTGTGCTATCTTGGCCTCAGTCACTCTATAGAAACGAGTTTCATGCGCGTGCCGGTGAAAGCAGAAATTTTCGGTCAAACGTATACGATCAGCGGGGAGTTGGACGAGGACTACGTCTTAAAATTGGCCCGCTTCGTGGACGAAAAAATGCGCGCGGTAGCGAGCGGCACCGCGACGGTGGACACGCAAAAAGTTGCAGTGCTCGCGGCCCTAGCCATCGCCGACGAATTGCACAGCGCACAACGCGATTTAGGGTTCCGCGAAGATGTGTTGCGCGAGCAAGCGGAGCGCTGCCTGGTACTCGTCGAGCGCGCGCTGAAACAATCCGCCTAGTAAATCACGAATTCGAACAACACAGATTTCCCCGTAGGACCTTCAGTCCTCAACTCCCCAAATTACTGCGACCAGGAAGTCGGCGTGCGATCCCAGCGGTGTTTGCGCAACTCGGCGTGCAGTTCCCCCGGCAACGGTCCGCGAGCACTCGCGGCCAGATTCGTCTCCACATGGTTGCGTTTACGCATTCCCGGAATAATGGTGCTTACGTCCGGATTATTCAGAATAAAACGCAGGGCCATCTCCGGCATGGTCATACCTTCGCGCTGCAAAGGCTTCAGCGCGTCGGCGTGTTCCACGCTATTCTTCAGATTTTCCGCCACGAAATAAGTGTTGCGCCAATCGCCCTTGGGCCATTTGCTTTCCGATGTAAGCGTTCCCGTAAGCGTGCCCTCGTCGAAGGGGACGCGGGCAATCACGGCGACGTTTTTGTCGCGACACGCGGGGAATAGCTCATCTTCCGGGTTCTGATCGAAAATATTGTAGATAACCTGCACGGCATCGATCAACCCCGATTTCACGGCCCGAATACCATTCCAAGGCTCCCAGCGATTGATGCTGATGCCTACCGCGCGCACATCGTTACCGGTGCGCAGCGTTTCAATGGCTTTCAACATTCGATCGTCGTCGAACCAATGATCTTCCCAGGTGTGAAACTGAATCAGATCCAGCTTGCTGACACCAATATTTTCGAGGCTTTTGTGCACATATTCTTCGATGTATTCCGGCGGATAGGAATCGTCCACGGAAAACTCCCGTTGGCTCGGCCATCGACGATTCTTGGGCGGTATCTTCGTGGCGGCGTAAAGGGACTTCCGCGGATTGGCGCGAATAGTTTCTCCCAGCAAGGTTTCGCTGTGGCCATCGCCATAGGCCCAGGCGGTATCAAAAAAATTGCATCCCAGATCCACGGCGTGTTGGAGTGACTCGAGCGACTCCTGATCCTCGGAGCCGGTCCATCCGGCCATGCCCCACATTCCGTAGCCAATTTCGCTGACAGTCCAACCCGTGCGTCCAAATCGCCGGTAATTCATTAAAAGTCCTTTCCAACCGAGGCCGCTTCCATTATAGCTATCAAGGCTTTCGACATCGGCAGCGTTATGAATTTTTTTGACTCTCGCTTGGTGCGCACGTACAGAATCTCCAGACTGAAACGGGAGTATTCATGACCAAAACAAATTTGCGGACGGCTGTCTCTTTTATCGCGGTGCTTACGGCCATCATTGCCGTTCGCGCGCGCACTGCGGGATCTCTCGATACCGTTGCTGGGCCCCAAGTTTCCACTTCTAGTTACGACGTGGTTATCGCCAACGGGCGGGTGATGGATCCCGAGACTGGACTCGATGCCATGCGCAACGTGGGCATCACCGCGGGAAAAATTCGCGCGGTCTCCGCTGAGCCGCTACAAGGAAAGACTGTGCTCGACGCGAAAGGTCTGGTTGTCGCGCCAGGCTTCATCGATCTGCACGAACATGGGCAGGAACCGCGCAACTACCAGTTTCAGGCGCACGACGGCGTGACGACTTCTCTTGAACTCGAAGTCGGCACGGATGACGTAGACGCCTGGTATGCCCAACGTGAGGGCAAAACGCTCATCAATTTTGGAGTGAGCGTAGGCCACATTCCGGTACGCATGAAAGTGATGCACGATCCGGGAAATTTTCTGCCTACCGGCGATGCCGCGCATCGCGAAGCTACCCCGCAAGAGCTAGAAGAAATAAAAACGCGGATTCGCCACGGTCTCGAGCGCGGCGCGCTGGCCGTTGGCATGGGTATCAACTACACCGCGGCCGCATCGCACGATGAAATCGTGGAGGTATTTCGCGTAGCGGCAGCGGAAAACGCTAGCGTGCACGTGCATCTGCGCCACGCCGGCTTGAAAGAGCCCACCACCGGGTTAGTCGGCATCGAGGAAGTCATCGCCGCTGCCGCTGCGACGGGCGCTCCGTTGCACGTGGTGCACATCACCAGCATGGGGCTTAGAAATACGCCGCAACTGATTGCGATGGTCAAAGGTGCGCAAAGTCGTGGTCTCGATGTCACCACAGAGTGCTATCCGTACACCGCCGGGAGCACCAATCTCGAATCCGCGATTTTCGATCTGGGCTGGCAAGAGCGCCAGGGCATCAGCTTCAAAGATATTCAGTGGAGTAAAACGGGCGAGAGGCTCACCGCCGAAACTTTCGAAAAATATCGCAAGGAAGGCGGCCTGGTGGTGATCTTTTCTATTCCCGAAGCGGCTGTTCGTACCGCTCTTGCCGATCCCACGGTCATGATCGCCAGTGATGGCGTGCCCATTACCGGACCCAAGATACATCCACGCGGGCAAGCGACCTTTTCGCGCGTGCTGGGCCACTACGTCCGTGAAGAAAAAACTCTCGATCTGATGACCGCGCTGCGCAAGATGACGCTCATGCCCGCGCAACGCCTGCAAAATCGGGCCCCGATGTTCCAGGATAAGGGCCGCATCAGTGAAGGCGCCGACGCCGATATTACGGTGTTCGATCTGCAGCGCATCATCGACAAAGCCACCTTTGATGATCCGCTGCAATACTCCGCCGGCATCCAGTTCGTTTTGGTGAACGGCGTTCCGGTGCTCTCCAACGGCGAATTGGTCGAAGGTGTGTTCCCGGGTCGTCCCGCGCGTGCCCCGAGCTCTAAGTAACGAAACGCCCCGGCATCAAATCTGGAACGCATCCGTCCTATGTCCTGCACTTGTCGCTCACAATCGCACCGGAGTATGCTTCCTGCGCTCGAAGAGAAGTGAAAGGGGAACAAATGAACTACGCACGATTCGTTCTACTACTCGCTATTGCTTTATCAACGGGAATCACGGCGAAAGCCCAGAAAGACGAAACCAAGCCGCTGGCCACCACGAACGCGCCGCAGGCCAGCACCACGCCGGTCGCGAATCCGGTCAGTACCTTCGTCAAGCAGCAACTAACGCGTTTTAACAAAATTATGGTCGCGGCGGCCGAAGCCATGCCGGCAGAAAAATATACCTTCAAACCCACGCCCGATATGAACACGTTCGCGCATCTGACGATTCACATCGCGCAAGGCAACAATGCGCTGTGTTCGCAAATTTCCGGGACGCCCGCGCCCACGCCAGACAAACTTGGCGATGACGATCCCAAAGACAAGCTCGTAGCGGGACTTAAAGCTTCATTCGATTTTTGCACCACTGCGCTCGCCAACGTGGACGATTCCAAACTCGGTGAGCCGATGACGCTCTTCGGCAGAGTCCCTTCTTCACGCGCGGGCGCGCTGATAGCGCTGAGCATGGGCTTCGCCGATCACTACGGGGCGCAAGCGATGTATCTGCGTTTAAGCGGAATACTTCCGCCTACAGCGCAACCGAAGAAGTAAATCTCTCGTAGTAAAAAAAAGAATCCCGACGCGCCGCTGGGGCGTGCCGGGATTCTTTTTTTCAGGTCATGCGCGAAGCACTTAAAAGTGGAAGCCTAGCTCCGCTGTGAATGCACGCGGGGTGACGTAGTGCGTGCCGCTGAAGGTGGAAAGGAAATTATAGAGCGCGGTCTTGTTCGCCAAATTGATGGCGGTGAACCGCAAGCTCCATTTGTAACGGTCGCCGTGGAAAAGATTGTCGTCCCCCACGCTAGCGTCGAAGAGGCTACGCGGCGCGACGCGTTGCGGATTGTGGTCGTCATTTTCTTTTCCCGGAGCGGGAACCCTGAGATATATGGATGACAGTCCAGCTGCGTCACAGCTGGCAAGCGCCGGTCCCGTGGGACTAGGAGCAGCAAGCCTGCCATCGCAAGTGAGCCCGGATTGAAATTCCTGGTCAGCGGTGAGAGGCAACCCGGTGATGCCGTTTACGAGGGCCACCTGCCCCGGAGCGATAATTGCGTTGGCTCCCCCATCTGCTATAGGGGTCGCAGCCGCGCACGTTGCGGTAGCGGCGAAACACGGTAGCGCGCCAGCGACCAAGCCGCTGTCATATCGCCAGTTGAAGCCGACCCACGGCCCGTTTTTCCACGGCTGATATTGCAAATGGGTGGTCTGGTTGAAAACCTCATCATGATCGATACGGAAAACGGTGTTCCCCACCGGGATGATTGGTATGCCGGCAACTTGCGGCAGGAAGAAGCGTGCCGCTACGCCTGACATTGAGACCAACGCGGTGAAACCGTGGAAATCCGGAACGCTGACGCGGATCGCGTATCCGGGGATTTTATTTCTCTGCCACTCAATCGGGAAAGTAAGCGGAGTGGCACCCACAACACCGAAGTCAAATCCGTTGTGGGTGTACTTCCAGATATACTCTGCGTCCACGACCAGATATTTCTTGAAGGCCTGTTGAATACCGGCGTGGAATTCATTGCGATAGCCCGGGGCGATGGGTCCCAGGTTACACGGCAGGTTCGGCGGCGGAGCAATGAAGCGAATAACGGTGTCGCTGCACCCGGTGCTCCCGATGACCAGATTTTCGTTGAAGGGAGTTTCCAGAGTTCGCGCGTAAGAGAGACGAAGCACCGTATTAGTGGGTTTGAAGTTGTAGGCGACACCAAGCCGCGGCTCAGCTTGCGTGGCGTGACTAAGTCCCCGGTAAAGGTCGCCGCGAACACCCACATTGAATGACCAATTCCCCTTGGTAATGGTGTCCTGGACATACATGCCGAGTTCCTTGACGTCGGTGTGCCCGTGGAAAGATGCTAGTCCTCCTCCGCGAGTGAGATCGAAGGGAGCGAGAATCGTGCATGGAGCTGCGATGGGAGCACCGGAAGGACCAAGGCAGGTTGTACCCGGAATGGCGTTGCCGTTGGCGTCCAGTTGGTTGAACGCGTTCAGAAACGTGGGATCAACAATTCCGATCTTGTCATTTTCCGTGAGGAAGGTGTGTTCAAAGGTTATGCCAACCTTGATGTTGTGAGCGCCCTTCACGTAAGACAGATCCGATCTCAAACCCGCGTTGGTGAGGGAGCGATCTTGACTGAAGGTCTGGGCTTGCAGGTCGGGAGCCAAATCGTTAAATGGATCCCCGCTGGGATAGTAGTTGAACTGATCTTTGCGCACGAAGGCGCCGAAGGTCAGTACGGCTGTCGATCCCATCAGACGAGTCCAGGTCGGGGCAATGTTGTAAGTTCCAATCTTCGATCGTTGATCAGAAGGGCCGAGAGGAGCGCCGGTGACCGGATTGAGGAGTGTGGTGCCGGTGGGATCGCACGTGAATCCTATGGCCGCAAGGCCTCCGGCATCGCATGGATGAAACTGCTGGTCGACCGAATTGGGGGTTTGAAACCATGATCGCGAGTAGCCAAAGTTGACGTGGATGGCATCGGCTTGGGTGATTTGATAGTCCACGCGGTCGAAAATGTTTTCTTCATTGCCTTTGGCATGCATCACGCCGAATTCCGGCGGATCCAGGAAGCGGCCGGTGTTCAGACCGTTCACCGCGATGAAGTTTCCCCACTTCTGATTTCCGTAGGCCAGATCGAAGGCGGCCGTCGAAGAGCCGAAGGAGCCATAGGAGGCGGACGCGCTGCCATGTGGCTCGGTAACACCCAAACCGGAGCGCGTCGTCACTTTAATGACCAAGCTCGTTTTGCCGCCAAATTCCGCGGGAGGCGCGCCAGAAATGACTTCGAGCGATTGGATGGAGTCGGATGGAATCTGGTTGGAGAATACTTTGCTTTGTTGGTCGGTGATGGGCTGGCCGTCGACAGAAAAGGAGTTCGAGGCATGGTCGCCAAGCCCGTGGAAAAGCCCGTTGGAATCGGCAGCGACGCCCGGAGTGACCAGCGTTACCAGCGAACTAACCGAAGAAGACTGACTTTCCAGCGGGAGCTTATCGAACAAATTGCGATCCACGTCGGTGTGAAAGGTGGATTCGTTCTCTACGAGATCGCCGCCGTTGGCTTCGACGGTCACGCTCTGCTCGGCGGAGCCAACCCTCAAGCTGATTTGCACGTTGCTCGGTACCGTGGAGCGAACCTCTACGTCCTGCGTATAGGGCGCCAATCCGAGGGCGGTCACCACCATGTGATAGGGATTGAACGGTACGTTGGTAAAGCGAAAACTGCCGTCTGCTCCGGTAATCGCCGAACGTTGGAAACCGCTGACGGAGTTGGATATCTCCACTTTGGCGTTGGCGACAGATGCTCCCGACTGATCCTTGACCACCCCTTCAATGGAACCGGCATTTCCGGATTGCGCGAACGCTGGCGTACCGCAACATAAAATACTTAAAGTCAATATGCATAACGTGATGCTTCGGAAAACCATTTCTTCTCCTGCCGACCTTAGCCCAGTCGATTGGTGTTGCTGCGATTGTTGAGCCCGCTTGGAAATATAGCGGTGCGCGGCTGCCTTAGCGGCAAAGTAGCGCGACGGGAGTCTTCGAGTTAATTTAGGACGCGATTTAGGCAGCAGGAGGTGCGCGGGAAGGAGAATCGTGACTGAAGAGATCTTTATGAAACTGTACGGCGATTTCGTCAACAGAAGCGCCAGGCAAAAGGGGTGCGGCCAGCAAAAATGCGTTGATAGTTGGCGCGATGCCTATATGGGCGGCATGGCAGACCCGGCAAGCCGCCTCGTTCTGGCCGTTTTCGTGGGCATGGACCACGACCTGGACCAGAAATACGAGCATGCAGCAGGCAATCGCCAGCGCTAGAGTTCTGGCGAAATAATTTCCGAATTTTGACGTGCGACGCATGCTTTTAAACTTCAATACTCATTCTACTCGCGATATTTGCAAACTAAACTTCGTGTTGCGACGAGGTTGCTCCTTCAAGGAGCCGCGCGTTGCGTCCATGGTGCAGAATCAGGTGCAGGAGAAACATTAGTATTAAAACTCCGCCAAAGGTCACCACAATCGTCGCGCCCGTGGGGGTATCAATCTTAACACTCAAAATTACGCCTAGCGCTGATACCAGTGTACCCATGGTCCAACCAATCGCCAACCGCGGACCAATGCGGTCGGCAAAAAGCATGGCTCCCACGCTGGGAACGATCAGGTAGCAAAACACCAGCAGGACCCCGGCAATGGCCACCGACGAAGTAACCACGAAGCCGAACGAGGCATAAAAAAGGAAGGGGCAGGCGCTGAGGCCAGTACCAGTCGCGCTACCGACGCGTCGCCAGGCGCCTTGCTGTCCGCCAATACCTTTAGTTGACCACGCAGCAGCGCCACCTGCTCGGCCAGCATGCTCACCTGTTGTTCCAGTGTTTGTATGCGCGCCTCAGAATCACGAGCGGGCTTTTGACCTGCAGAGCCGCGGGCGGGCACCTCGTGGGCCTTGGCGTCCACAGCTGCAACTAGCAGAACGCACAACACTAAGGTCTTGTTCATAAACACTCCTCCGAAATTCGAAGATTTTGAGCGACACCGGGAGATAACTGCAGGGGGGCTGGCGAAACTAAGCAGCAG
>Ga0073928_10007923_pt1 | contig 13531 bp, 7 predicted proteins | sample PaiPotPPA55metaG_FD_76969 | JGI IMG/M metagenome (GOLD analysis project Ga0073928, IMG submission 76969) | Iron sulfur acid spring bacterial and archeal communities from Banff, Canada, to study Microbial Dark Matter (Phase II) - Paint Pots PPA... ...
CCCATCCCGACGCCTGACCGCGCGGTTTCAAATCAACAATCAGCAATCAACAATCACCCAATAGCGTCACTCATTCTCCGGCCATCGCATAGTCATCAATCCCCAAGCCTGCCAATACTTCCCTAGCTTCCCGCTCCGAGGATTCCCGTGCAAACAAAGCTTCGCCGTCTTCCGCCCCGCAATCGCTTCCACCGGAATCACAAACCAGGCGTCGCACGGCAAAACATAAGCCACCACAAAATCAATCTCCGAAGGATCGTAAGGCACCACTTCCCCGTTAGCGTTCCTCTGCAAGTTCACCATGTACGACCCATACTGCAGCGAGCTCGTCGACTTCACCTGCACCCGCCAAAGCCGCCGCCCCACGTCCACAATAAAGTCATACCGCCGGCTGTCCCCATAAGGTTTTGCCGTAGCAAACCCCAGCATCGCAGCCTTAACCATAAACATCATCTCCGCCAACTCCCCCCATTGCCTGCTGGTAGCACATGTTGGGCGGACGCCCTCGTCCCCCGCCTTTGACTTTGCTCTTGCTCTTGATTTTGCTTTTGCCTTCAACCTGGACTCCAATCCCGCAACGCACCCGAGCCGCTTCACGCTACTGGCACTGATACCCATACTGACATCCACCTTTCCCGCTATTTTTGTTCCATCGCCCACAAACACAAACGGCGCAGGCCAAAAGGCCCACGCCGCAGTTTTCTTGACTCTATATATTCAGAATATCAAATCGCAGGGGGTAAACCCGCCACATTTTACAACTTTATATTACCCACCGAATCAATAACTTAAACAAAAATACTCAAGTTGAGGGTCTTGACAGGATTTCGGCGCGGGTGGGACGGTCCACTCCTGTCCGTCACTTTGACTTTGATTTGGACTGTGCTCCCGGCTACGAAACTCGCCCCAAAAAACACAAAACGGCGCAGGCTCGAAGGCCAGCGCCGCAATTTCAACTTTATACACCTATTATATCATACTGCATAGGGAAAATGAGACATATTAGCCAATTTATTTACCTCACCGAATCAACAACTTAATCAAAAATCCCCTCGCCAGCCCCTTGACAAAGTTTTCCACAGGCGTGAAATGGGCACTCGAAGGGCCCATGGCCTCCCTCCCGAAACGCCGCATCACCAATCGCGCCTTCATTGCGTGTAATGGCTGGTTAGGTAAACCATCGGCAACCAGTAAGCGACGAGGAAGGTTTTTCAGCTATTGCAACTTCGCATACTCCGCCTTGGCTTGCTTCAGGATGGGGATGTCGGGGTCGGCGTCTTTCCAGAGAGTGAGGAAATCCTGATAAGCCGCCTTCGCTTTAGCTGTGTCGTTTTGCAAGACATAAGCGCGGGCTAGTCCTACGCGGGCGAGCGCGCCGATGGGTTCGTTCAGGGCGATTCCGCGATTGTCGAGGATTTTCCGGAACTCGGCCGCAGCTTCGCCGCCCTGATGCATGGCCAGATAAGCTTTTCCGCGCACATACACGGGATACAGACCGGGCGAATAAGCATTGCCGGACGGCGTTCCCAGCTCGTAAGGGGAGGCGGCTTGAAGAACCTCGATGGCCTTTGAGTGATCCATGCGGACCAGCGCGAGTTGCGCACGAATCGTGGGCAGGTAGTTGAACTGCACCAGCGTATCCTCTGGGAAGCGCTTGGCCAAGTCCTCGGCCAATGCTTCCGCCCTGGCAGTATCCCCCCCAAAGGCAAGCGCCAGGGCCGCACCATACTCCACATCCCGGCCCGTCGAAAGCCCCAGCGCCGCTGCCGTTCGTTTCCGATCTTCCGCACGGTGCCGAAAAGGGCCTGGCGCAATGCCGCGCCAGCTTCGTAACCCGCGGCGGTCTCTTTCTGGCCCGCCTCCTCGGCTGAAGCCACCGCGCGGCGGGAGAGCTCACGGGCCTTCCCCAACTTCCCGAAATAGGCGGCGGAATCGGCCTCCTCTGCTGAGAACCGGTCTTCGCTTCCCGACTTGCCCGAAGCCCAAGTCACCTGTTGCGCCATCCCTGCTGCATCGTTCCGCACGAAGTCAAGCTGATACAGATAGAAGCGCAACGAAGGAGAATCGAGTTGTTTCGCCTGTGCCTCTGCGGCCGTGTCTCGGGCCTCGTCTAGACGATTCAAATAGAAATATGATTCCACGAGGTTGGCATAAGTCACGCCGCTCACGTTTAGGCGGAGGGCCTCACGGTTTTCCGCAAGGAGTTTGTCATATTGTCCGAGCTTACTGTAGACCACACCGAGAACGATTTTTGGCACGTCGTCTCGCGGATAAGTCTGCGTCCAGAGTTCACAGGCCTGACGCGTCTTTTCCATGTCGCCGGTGACAAAGTCGTGATAGTGAGACTCAATGTAGAACTTCTCCCTCGTGCTCACTCGTTCGCGCAGCTCGTAGGCCTTCTTCATGTTTTCCGCGCCCAGGCTCGTTTCCGCCCGAACCCAATGGCTCGTCCCAAGCGAGGCGTAAGCCATGGCGAAATTTGGGTCGAGTTGGATGGCTCGCTGGAAGAAAGGCACGGCTGCGGCAAAATCGCTCTTTGCCCACTGCGTCTTCCATCCGAGGCTGTAGGCTTGGAGGCCTTCGAGCGACGGCGTGGTGGCCTGCTCAAGCGGGGTATCGAACTTTTCCACTGTGTTCAACGATTCGCCCAGTTTCTGACGCAGCTTCGCTGCCACTTCACCGAGCCCATTCAAGACTCGTTCTTTGCCGTCTGCTGTCGTCTGTTCCTGTGCCAGGGAATCGCCCGTCCTACAATTTACCGCTTTGAGGCCCAGAACATACTGCTTCCCCAAGCTCGCAATCGAGCCGTCAATCGCCGCGGCGCTCTCCGTCCTCTGGCAGAGTTCCCGCGCGATTTCCGGTGTGAGCCGCGCATCAGGTGCCTGGCCCATTTGGCGCAAAGTCTGCTGGATGCGCCGCTCAGAGACGAGGCTGAGGAAGGGTGATTGTTCAAGCTGCACAGCAAGGCCTTGGCGGAGAGTATCGTCAAACAAAGGGTCACCTGTTGTGTTCGTGAAGTCGGCGAGGACGATGGTGTCTTTGTCGGTGAGGGGCTTGGCTCGATGAAAACGATAGTAGAGGCCGGCGGCCAGTAGGACAGCAAAGAAGATTGCGGCCGCGATATAGCCGCCGAGCTTCGGTCGGCGGACGGGTCGAAGACCCGACCCCACACGTGCTGTCTCCACACGATCCGTTCCCACACTGCCTGCGGTGATCGCTGCGGTTGGTGATGCGTGGGACTCCGTATCCCGCTTCAGCCGCTGCAGATCCGTTCGCATCTCGGCAGCGCTCTGATAGCGCAGGTTGCGGTCTTTCTCCAGAGCCTTGTTGATGATGTCCTCAAGCTTGGGCAGTAGGTCAGGGTTCAGCCGCAGGGGAGGCAACGGAGCGCGGTTCATGATCGCGTCGAAAATCACACCCGTACTCTCGCCACGGAACGGCGATGTTGCAGTCGCCATTTCGTAAAGGACCGCACCGAACGAAAACAGATCCGTTCGTGCATCCAGTTCCTTGGCACGGACTTGCTCCGGCGACATATTAGGTCACCGTTCCCAGCGTCGTGCCCTCACTGGTCAGGTCCGTGCTGACCGAGGTGGTTGGCGCGGAGGCGTCACCTGCCCCGCTCTTTGAACTCGTGGTTATCTTGGCCAGCCCGAAATCCAGAATCTTGGCGTGGCCACGTTCGGTGACGAAAATATTTGCAGGCTTGATGTCACGGTGAACGATGCCCTTGACGTGGGCGGCGTCGAGCGCGTCGGCGATTTCGATGCCCAGCGAAAGAACCGACTCAGTTTCCATGGGGCGGCCGCCAATGCCGTGCTTCAGCGTCATGCCGTCCAGAAATTCCATGGCGATGAAGGCTTCGCCGTGCTGGTCGTCGATTTCGTAGATGGTGCAGATGTTGGGATGGTTCAGGGCCGAGGCAGCCTTGGCTTCGCGCTGAAACCGCGCCAGTGCCTGCGGGTCTCTGGCCACGTCGTCGGGCAGGAACTTGAGGGCCACAAACCGGCCGAGCTTTACATCCTCAGCCTTGTAGACAACACCCATTCCCCCGCCGCCGAGCTTCTCGACGATACGGTAATGCGAGATAGTCTGGCCGATCACTGACGCGAAATGTTACGTCTCTTAAATGAAGCAAGTCAATGAAAGCGACGGAGTTGCCGTGGGCTCAACAGGTCAGTTGTTGCTAAATCGCCTTATCACTCATTGAACCCTGCGCAGGGGTTTTGAGCGCTATGGCGGTTAACGTCAACTATCCTCGATTTCGGCATCGGCAGTATGATTCAGTTCGGAGGAGTATTTGATGCCCAAATGGGTGTTCGAGCCAGGTCATACCGCTGCGGAGTTTCGAGCCAGGCACATGATGGTCACTGACGTCCGTGGTGCCTTCAAGAACGTACAAGGCACTTTGGACTTCGATCCCGAGAATCCCCGCCTATCCGCTGTTCAGGTAATAATCGATGCCACAGGCATTTGGACGGGCGAACCTCAACGCGATGCGCATCTGCGGAGCGCTGACTTCCTCGACGTTGAGAACCATCCGAAGATCACCTTCAATGGCAATCAGGTGGAGCTGAGCGGTGAGCACGACTATATAGTCACTGGCTCGCTCGCGATCCGGGGCGTCACCCGGCCCGTCTCACTCAGGGTCAGGTACCTCGGTCAATGGCAAACGCCGTGGTGGGAACAGGAGGGCGAAAAGTGGGTCGACCACGGACCGAGGTTGCGCGCGGGTTTTTTGGCGACAACCGAAATCAATCGTCATGACTTCGGTGTGAAGTGGAACGACACGATGGACCGGGACGGTGTGGTTGTGGGTGATACAGTGTGGATCACGATCGATGTCGAGGCAGTTTGGCACAGCGCTTGACACATTGCCGCTTTGCGCGTTCCGCAGAACAAAGAGTGTCGCTGAAGAAGCGTTCTTAACGCTCGGAACGCAACTGTTACAAAACCGCCATTTTTCTCATTGACCCCTGTGCTGCTGCTTTAACAACTCACGGGCAACAGCAAACACAATCCGCACCTTCTTCCGCTCCTCACGCTTTCTCCGCAGTGCGCAGCGTCTCGCCCGGAGGCGATTCCGTTTTCGCTCACCATTGCGGCAAGGAGTCTTGTTCGCCTCTCTTTAACGTAAATGTGAGCGGTTTGGAACAGACACCCCCCTTCCTACCGAATAAGATTATCTGGTTTCACCTGGATGCTCCAAGTTCTCACGCCGGAGCCCGAAAGCCGCAAGGGTTCGACACCAGAATCGGAAGCAGATTCAAATCCCAAGCGAAATTTCACACCGTCGCAAGGCGGAATCTTCGGAGGGACTCCATGAAAAAAGCATTCTTGTTGTTCGTTCTACCAGCCCTGCTGGTCACGCTGACGTTTGCACAGAACCCCGCGTCGAGCAGCGATACGGACCAGACCACCATTAAGGGTTGCCTGGGTGGCTCTGATGGTAATTACACAGTCGTGGAAGACAACACCGGCCACATTTTCAAGATCACTAGCAGCACCGCTGACCTCAAGCCACATCTGAACCATGACATAACCCTCATCGGACATAAAACAAGCGGGACGGGCTCCCCCGCCGATAACAGCCTTGCCGTCAGTGAGGTGAAAATGATCTCCGAACATTGCGCTGCAGCCGCCGCTGCATCTACCGCGCCGGTCACCACACCTTCGGAGACAGCCACCACACCTGCTGCGCCGCCGGCCGCCACCGCACCCGCTGCAACGGTGAGCGCGCTTCCGGAAACTGTCAGCACACCCGCGACTGACGCCACTGCATCCGAACATGCCGCCACACCTGCAACGACTGCAACCACACCTGCTGCAGACGCCACTCCACCCGCTGCGACTGCCACTACACCCGCTGCGACTGTCACCACACCCGCTGCGACTGTCACCACACCCGCTGCGACTGCCACTACACCCGCTGCGACTGTCACCACACCTGCTGCAGACGCCACTCCACCCGTTGCGACTATCACCACACCCGCGGAGACTGGTGTCATACCCGCAGAGGCCGCGACTGTCAAAACGCCTGCGAAGGCTGCCAGCACACCTGCTGCACATTCTCGGAAACGAACGGAAACTCCTGCTGCTGCCACCACTACACCCGCCGTGTCTGCCAGCACACCTCCCGAGAGCGCCGTTATCCCCGTGGCGACCGACACCCCATCCAAGGAACCTGTCAGCACACCCGCGGCAGTCGCCCCTACACCTAAGCCCACTCCCGCCTCCAACGGTTGGGCCTTATGGCTTTTGATCGCAGTTGGCGTGGTGGTGCTGGTCGGTGGCGTGATGTTCCCTTTTGTCAGTAGATGGAGAAAACAGAAGAATCTGGAGCGGACGGACGCCCCAAATCTTTCTTTTAACCGTGAAGCCAGTTCCGCCCAAAACAAGTCCGACCAAGGCACGAGTGACCGGAAAGGGCCACGCAAAGCTGCCTAGGCCGCGTGAACAGTAAGGATTCCGATCTTTGTCGGGGGCGAGCCCAGCCTTTCGCCCCCGCAAATGCTCCGAAGAGTGCCCATCCTTGTCTCTCCATTTTCAGGCCGATGGTCCTGACTTCCGCCATGGCTTGGAGTTGTTCCAACGCTGAGCAATGCCCGAACTTCCGGTATACTAAAAGGGCATGCCGGTCCTGAAAAACATCGCCGCCATCGCCAAGGGCATGAGCATCACCTTCATGGAGATGTTCCAGCCCACGACGGTCGAAAACTATCCCGACGGCAAAGGTCCGTTGAAGGGAGCAAGGTTCGAAGCCCGCTTCCGCGGCGCCCACGTCCTCCAACGCGACGAAAACGGCCTGGAAAAGTGCGTAGCCTGCTTCCTCTGCGCCGCCAACTGCCCCTCCAACTGCATCTACATCGAAGCCGCCGACAACACCGCCGAACACCGCGTAAGCGGTGCCGAACGCTACGCCAAGGTCTACAACATCGATTACAACCGTTGTATCTTTTGTGGATACTGCGTGGAGGCTTGTCCTACGGACGCGATTACGCACGGGCATGGGTTTGAACTGGCCACGTTTAACGCGAGCAATCTGGTTTACCGCAAGGAGCAGATGCTGGCCTCACGGCCAGCACACATGGGAGCGAACGTCGTATTCAACCAGGCCGACGTGGATGGCGGAGCTCCCAAGGAGATGGTTGCGGGGAGTTGAATTCGAAGCGAGTTCGAAGTCGATCACACGCCGGTCCTCGGGGGCCGGCGTTTGTGCATGAACACCGTTGTTGGTCGTTAGTCGTTGGTCGTGGGTCGTTGGCAAGCACAAAAGCCAGAGCAACGACGAATGGCGAACGACTGACGACCGACGACTAACGACTAACAACCGATGACTGACTTTCTACAAACCGTTCGAGAGCGCGTTGTGGTTTATGACGGCGCGATGGGGACTAACATCCATTCGCGCAATCCTACCCTGGATGATTACTGGGGTAAGGAGAATTGCAGCGAAGTGCTGGTGCTTAGCCGTCCCGACATTATTCGGGAGATCCACGCCGACTTCTTTAACGTGGGCTGCGATGTTGTGGAGACCAACACGTTTGGTGGGGCACGGATCGTGCTGGCCGAGTTTGAGCTTGCGGACCGAGTGCGGGAAATCAACGTTGCGGCGGCACGACTGGCGAAGGAAGTGGCGCAGCAGTTTTCGACCAAGGACCGACCGCGGTTTGTGGCGGGGTCGATGGGGCCGACGACGAAGCTACCCTCGCTCGGGCATATCAGCTTCGATGCAATGGTGGCGGCCTATGAGGAGCAGGCGTCGGCACTGATCGAAGGTGGGGTAGATATTCTGCTGATCGAAACCTGCCAGGATTTGTTACAAGCGAAGATTGCGACCATCGGGGTGCTGGAAGCCATGCGGAAAGCGGGCAAGCGCTTGCCTGTGACGGTGCAAGTCACGCTACAAGACACGGGTTTGATGTTGCTGGGAACCGAGATCGGTGCAGCGCTCACGGCGCTGGAGCCCTTTGATGTCGATATCCTAGGGTTGAACTGCGCAACCGGGCCAAAGGAGATGAACGACGCGGTCCGCTATCTGACGCTGAATTCGACTAAGGACATTTCTGTACTCCCCAATGCAGGCCTTCCTGTGGCAGAAGGCGGCGTTGCCGTGTTCAAGCTGACTCCGGGGGAACTGGCGGAGTATCACAAGCATTTTGTGCAGGATTATGGAGTTCGGATCGTTGGGGGATGCTGCGGCACTGTCCCCGCACATCTGAAAGCGGTGGTGGATGCGGTATCCGGGCTAGAACCGGCGAAGCGCGAGGTGAAGCGCGTGGGAGCGGCGTCGAGCGCTTACACTTCCGTCCCCCTCGATCTGGAGCCGAAGCCTCTGATCGTCGCCGAGGAAATGAATACGACTACCCGGGTCGAACATTTCCGTAATCTGGTGCGGGGGAAGAAATACGACGACATTCTGGCGCTGGCGAAGAAGCTGGTGAATGACGGGTCACACATGCTGGACCTGTGTTGCGCGATCGTGGGCGAGGATGAGAAGGGATACATCACGTCAATTCTTGAAAAGATTGCCACGCGGGTTCCGGCGCCGATTCTGGTGGATTCGACCGAAGCGGACGTGGTGGAAGAGGCGCTGAAGCGGATTCCGGGGCGGGCGATCATTAACTCGATCAATCTGGAGGATGGGGAGAAGCGGACGTCGCTGGTGCTGCCGATGGCTAAACGTTATGGGGCGGCGGTGATTGCTTTGACCATTGATGAAGACGGGATGGCGCTGACCGCGGAGAAGAAGGCGGCGATCGCTCATCGGATCTTCGATCTGGCTACTAAGAAATATGGGTTGGACGGGACAGACCTGATTTTCGATGCGCTGACTTTGCCGATTTCGACGGGGCAGGATGAGTACCGGAGCGCCGGGATCGAGACGCTGAAGGCAGTCGAGCGGATCAAGAAGGAATTGCCCAACGTTAAAACGATTCTGGGGGTGAGCAACATTTCGTTTGGGCTGGATGCTTATCCGCGGCGGGTGTTGAATTCGGTGTTCATGCATGAGGCGGTGGACCATGGGCTGGATATGGCCATCGTGAACTACACCAAGATCTATCCCCTGTACAAAATTCCGCAGGAAGAAGTCGATCTGGCGCGGAAGCTGATTTTCCGCGACGAGTCGGACGGCGATCCGCTGCAGAAATATATGAACCACTTTGCCGGGCTGAAGGGCAAGCCGGCGGCTTCAACGACTGCGCACGTGGATACGCTTTCAGTGGAAGACAAGCTGAAGTTTGCCATCATCAACGGCGAGAAGTCCGTGGGTGAGGGTTCACATAAGAAGTCCCTGGAGGAGCTGCTTGAGGAGGCGTTGGGAACTTACTCGGCGCTGGAACTGATCAACACGGTGCTACTCGATGGGATGAAGACTGTCGGCGATTTGTTTGGCGCGCGCAAGATGCAACTGCCATCGGTTCTCGATTCGGCGGGCGTGATGAAACAGGCTGTGGCTTATCTTGAGCCGAAGATGGAAAAGAAGGCCGGGGGGTCGCAGAAGGGCACGATCGTACTGGCGACGGTAAAGGGCGATGTCCACGACATTGGGAAGAATCTGGTGGACATTATTTTGTCGAATAACGGATTCAAGGTGGTGAATCTGGGGATCAAGCAACCGGGAGACAAGATTATCAGCGCGGCGCAGGAGCATCGGGCGGATGCGATTGGTTTGAGCGGGCTGCTGGTGAAGTCGACGCTGGAGATGAAGTATGTGATCCAGGACTTGCAGCGGCAGAAGCTGGAGTTTCCGGTGATTTGCGGAGGCGCGGCATTGACGCGCAAGTATGTGGAAGACGATTTGCGGCGGGAGTATGCGAACGCGGTGTTTTACGCGGAAGACGCGTTTGCAGGACTACATGTGATGGAGGATCTGGTCACGGAAGATGGGGCGAGGGAGACTCGTCTGCGCGATGGGCGGACGGTGAAGGAGTATGCGAAGGCGGCAGCGGTAGATGAAGAAACCGGTCCCGTATTTGCCGAGCGGAGCGTAGTGGTGACGGACGCGCCCAATATTCCGCAGCCTCCGTTCTGGGGCGTGCGTGTCAAGCACTACGATGTGCGGGATGTGTTTCCTTATATTAATGAAACTGCGCTGTTCAAGAATCAGTGGCAGTTGAAAACGGCTTCTCAGGCGGATTATGTGAGGCTGGTGGAGGAGAAGTTCAGGCCGATCAAGGGGAGGTTGGAGGAGGAAGTAGCTGGGTCGGGATTGTTCGATCCGAAAGTCGTGTATGGGTATTTTCCTTGTCAGAGTGATGGGAATGATGTCGTCGTTTATGAAGTACCTAGTACCGAGTACCTAGTACCCAGCGAAGGTCAAGACCTTCAACACAGCGGACACCCTTCGACTTCGCTCAGGGCAGGCTCCGGTATACAGGGTGAAACTTTGCGCTTTACTTTTCCGCGGCAGCGGGAGGGGCGGCGGCTTTGCATTTCTGATTTCTTTACCGCCAAGTCTTCCGGGAAGATGGACGTTATTGGGTTTTCGCTTGTAACTATTGGGTCAAAGGCTTCGGTGGAGACGCAGAAGTTGTTTGAGGGCGGGGAGTATACGAAGTATTTGTATTTGCATGGACTGAGCGTGGAGACGGCGGAGGCGCTGGCTGAACTGCATCACAAGACGATGCGCCAGGAGTTGGGGATTGCGGGTGAAGATGCTCCGGCCATTCGCGATTTGTTTCATCAGAAGTATCGTGGGTCGAGGTATTCGTTTGGGTATCCGGCGTGCCCTAATCTGGAGGATCAGACGAAATTGTTTGTGCTGCTTAAGCCCGAGGAGAACGTTGGGGTGCGGTTGACTTCGGGGTTTTTGCTGGAGCCCGAGCAGAGCACTTCGGCTTTGGTGGTGCATCATCCGGGGGCGAAGTATTTCGTCGTATAGGGCTCGTCCAACGAGCGTGGCGAAGACTCCCTGCGAGGCTATCGGAGCGTCAAAGTGAAAAGGGTCCCCCTTCGGCACTGCCCATGATGGCAATCTATGGAGCACTTCTTCCTTTGTTTCCAACCAGCGAACACAGAAAAAGCATCTTCTTCTTCATGATTCGCAAACTACCATCTGGCGAGTATCGTTTGTATTCCCGTAAGAAGGATTCGAAGACGGGGAAGCGCAGGAATTTGGGGACGTTTTCTTCACGAGCTGCGGCGCAGAAGCATGAGCGGGCGGTGCAGTATTTCAAGCGACGGTAAGCCACGGGGCATTGGGTGGAAATTCCTTGCGAGATGTGAGTGTTGACATAGTGCGAGGGGTCCTTCGACTGCGCAAGATTGTCCTTCGGACAATCTTACTTCGCTCAGGATGACAAGGTCCGAGGATGAGCTATTGCTAAAAGGTGGCGGCTAGGCGAATGAAATAGCTTCTAGGAGGGGCTATGGCGCCGCCGGAGAATAGGCCGGCGAAATCGAAGATGTTGAGACGGTTGTTGAGGTTCTCAGCGTCGGCTTGCAAGCGCAGGGAGCGCTTCTCCTTTTTGTACAGGTCAGCGCCGCCTGACAGATTAAACGAAAACGTGGGTTTGATGCGTCCATCCGCGACGTCGATGCGGCTGAGCACCTGCTGGCCGTATGCCGTCAGAGCCTGCGCGTAGCTTCCAGTAAATTCAAAGGGCAAGCCACTGCCGTATTCGGAGCCAGCGGCGAGCCACAGGCGCGAGGTTAGCTGGTAGCGAATGCGGGCGCGCACTGTGTGGCGCTGATCTTGCGAATCGGGGAAATGTCCAGTTAGTTGGGTGGTAGCGTTCACGGCATCGTCACCGAGGAGAAAGCCTCCAGTAACCGGAAACCAGGCATTGCCGACGATGTAGGAATAGCCGAGGAAACCGGAGAAGCGGTTCCAGTGAGGGAGTTCGAGCTTCCCTTCGGCGCCATAGATGATGGCTTTGCGGAAGGCCACCGGGAAACTGACGGCGGTGTTAAGGATTTGGTCATCATCGGCGAAGTTGTTTACGTAGCGGCGGAAATAGGTGGCATCGAAACGGAACTGATTGAAGAAGCTTTTGGTGGCGCCGATTTCGAAGTAGTTGCCATGGGAAGGCTCGACTGGGAGGCGGAGAACTTTGGGGTTGAGCACGGTCACGCCGGGCGAACTGGCCAGGAGAATGTTCTCGAACGACGGCGTCTGAAAAACGCGATCATACGAGGCGTGGACGATCAGGCCGGCCGCGGGGAAATAACGCGCAATGGAAAATCGCGGGCTTACCGCGTTTTGATTCACTATAAGCTGATAGTGGTCCCAGCGCAGGCCGGCGTTGACCGTCCATTTGCCGAGGTGGATCAGATCCTGAATGTAGGCGGACTGTTCCAGATCGGGCCGGCTGCCGGTGAAGGCGAAGGTGGCAGGAGTGCCGGGGTCGAAGGGATAAAAGGGATCCGTTGGGTTTGCGGTGACGACGTCACTGAAGGTTTCGTGCAGGAAGAGATTGTCGGATTCGAGGCCGGCCTTCCATTCGTGGCGGCCGTGATGGATGGAGACGGAGGCGTTGAGGTATCCCTCTTTGAAGCCGTTGCGCTGGAAGGCGGCAATGGGCCATGCGCCGTTGTTGGAGTTGAGGCTGCTGGAGTTGTCGCGGACCATGCCGCGAAGGTTGGCCAGAACGTTGGGCGAAAAGATGTGCTGATAGGAGGCGATGCCCATGGTTTCGAAGTTACCGGCGGTCTGGAGTTGAGGAGTTGCGCCCGGAGGAGTCTGGAGTTGCGGGAATTGCTGGAGCCGCTCGTTGGGGATTTCGTAGCGCGATAATTCATGACGGACGCTGAGCGTGAGACGGTCCTTGGGCGTGACCTCACGATCATAGCTTAAAGCGAAGTCACCGGTGGTGCCGCGGTTGGTGTAGTTTTCGGGAACGACGGGATTGAGATAGCGCGCGGTCATGTTGCCGGAGGCGCTGGCGCCGAGGGTGTTGTGTCCCCAGGAATCCTGAGCGCTGGCGAAGGCTCCCGCAGTATCGAAGCTGCCTCCGGAGAAAACGGCCAGGCCGTGCACGCCAGTCTGGGCGTCGCGCAGAGTGTTGACTTCGATGACACCGCCCATCTTGCGTCCGTATTCGGCGGGGATGCCGGCGGTGTAGATGGTAAGGGAGTCGACGTCGTCGGCTTCGAGTTCGGGGCCGAAGCTGGGCGAGCGGTTGTCAGTGAGGGGGATGCCGTCTACGACGAACTGCGTTTGATATTCGGAGCCGCGGGGATGGAGGACAGCGTTGCCCTCGTATAGCCAGCCGGGCTGGGAGTTGACGAGATCGGGAAGCGAGCGGCCGGGAAGCGAGGCGGGGCGGTCTGCTATAGCTTTGGAGTCGAGGTGGTTGATGGTGGTGGTGCGTTCGGGATCGAGGAGCGTGGCGCCGGCGGTAACGTTTACCGCGGTGCTGAGGGCCGCGATGTTTAGCTTGACCACATACTCGGTAGGAATCGCGGAATGGATTTCGATGAGGCCGTCGTACGGGGAAAAAGATTCGCTCTGGACCTGGAGACGGTAGCGGCCGAACGGAAGATTGCGGGCGGTGAGCTGGCCGGAATCGTCGGTGGAAAAGGCGCG
>Ga0073928_10007924_pt1 | contig 13530 bp, 9 predicted proteins | sample PaiPotPPA55metaG_FD_76969 | JGI IMG/M metagenome (GOLD analysis project Ga0073928, IMG submission 76969) | Iron sulfur acid spring bacterial and archeal communities from Banff, Canada, to study Microbial Dark Matter (Phase II) - Paint Pots PPA... ...
CGAAAAAGATTCGCGAAAAAGATGGAGAGATTGATTACGAAGAATGGATCTATGGCGAGCCGCCCCAGGACGTTGATTTCGTGCGCATGGTGGGCGATGAAGTAGTGCGCGTCGAAACCATGAAAGTCGATGGCACCAAGACTTTGCGCACTGCGAAAGAAGTTAATCTTGAGCCGCAGCCCAGTGTTGCCAAAGCATCGGATCGTCCCGCGAACGCTCCCACGCTTCGGCGACCTGGAGAAGAGGCGCCAGATCGGCCTGCGCCAGCCGGTGGCCAAGTCCCTCCGGTGCTGCAGGGCCCGCCACCGGCACAAAGCCCCGGACCAAATTTTTCGATGTAGGACAAAATTTGACGCCTAAGCGCTCGCCATTTCCTTCTGCATTTCTTCTAGCGTGAAGCCTTTGGTCTCCGGATAAACAAACAAGACCACAAAGAATTGCACGATCATCATCGCCGAGAAAAACACAAATGGGTACGCGCCTGATGACGCGGCCATAAGTGGAAAGATGCCAGAAATCAAAGCATTCATAAACCAGTGCGAGAAACTTCCCAGGCTTTGTCCCTTGGCGCGAACCGTGTTGGGAAAAACTTCAGAGATATAAACCCAGATCACGGCGCCTTGTGAAAATGCGAAGAACGCGATGTAACCAATCAAGAGCCACACTAAAAGACTTTCGTGGCTATGGGAAAAGAAAATCGCAGAAACCCCAGCCAGGCAAATCGCCGTCCCAATCGAACCGACCAGCAACAATGTTTTTCTGCCGATGCGATCGATCACGGACATGGCAAGCATGGTGAAAGCGAGATTGGTGGCTCCGATCGCGACCGCTTGAAGATTGCCGGAAACTCGGCTGAAACCGGCGTGAGCAAAAATGTCGTTCAGATAATAAAGAATGGCGTTGATGCCCGAAAGTTGGTTGAACATGCCAATGCTGACGGCGAGAAAAATCGGAAACACATACCTTCTGGAAAACAATTTCTCCGCCGCCTGCTTTTGTTCAACATCGATCGATTCGACAATCTCCCGCAGATCACGCTCGTAATTTTCATCGCCCGTCATCTGCAGAACCGATCTTGCCTCGTCCACGCGTCCCTTTTTCACGAGCCATCGCGGACTTCGGGGAATGGTAAACAGCATTATGAAAAACAAGGCTGCGGGAAACGCAGCCACACCGAGATCCCATCGCCATTCCGCAGAGCCCGGGTTAGTTCCGGCGATTAAGTAATTTGAAAAGTAAGCTAGCAAAATTCCGAAGACGACGTTGAATTGAAACAGTCCCACCAATCTTCCACGCCATTTTGCAGGAGCAACCTCAGCGATGTACATCGGAGCCAGCACCGATGAGCCGCCAATACCCAAACCGCCGATGAAGCGAAAAAACACGAGAGATGACCAGTTCCAAGCCAGGGCGCAACCGAGGGCAGAAACTAAGTAGAAAAGCGCCATGATTCGCAAGCTGTCGCGCCGCCCAAAACGTTCTCCGGGGATCCCGGCGAGCATTGCGCCGACCACCGTGCCCCAAATCGCGATGGAAACCGTAATGCCTAGGCTCTTGGAGGACAGATGGAAGACCTGCGACAGCTGCCCAGTAGTGCCGGAGATGACGGCAGTATCGAATCCAAATAGCAGGCCGCCCAGAGCGGCCACCACTGTGCTTTTCAGCAAAACCGCGTTCAACTTCATGCCGTCTCCAGGCGTCCGAGTTTTGTTCCAAGCGCGTCGGCTTCAGCAATCGTCCAGTCCGGAATTGCTCCCCGGCGGCTGGCGACCAACGCTCCTACACGGTTGGCAAAGTCGGCAATTGCCGGGGTGGGCCACCCTTTGCCCAGTCCGTGCAGAAAGGCTGCCGCAAACGCATCACCTGCGCCGACGGTGTCCAAAACTTGAACGGGGTAGCCGGGAGCTTCGATGTATTGTCCGTCCATGAAAACTACGCACCCAAGCGAACCACGAGTCACGCACACGCCTTCCCATTTGTACAAGTCCGAATAATTTCGGCAAAACTCTTCCAAAGACCCATGACGCGTGTCGAACATGTGGGCGATTGCTTCGACTTCTTCGTGATTGAGTTTCACAATACTTGCCCGCGACATGAGTTCTTGAATCAAAGCTGGCGTGTAGCCGTCGAGACGAAGATTCACATCATAAAAGCTGCGCGCTGGCGCTGCGCGTTTGAGCAGATTGGCTGTCAACCGCTGAGCCTGGAGATAAATCTGATGCAGCGTTCCGAAATAAATCCAATCTACCGGGCGCGAGAACAATTGATCACTCTGTGTCGCCGTGAGCTGCGGGAAATCGTAGGCAGCCGGACGGTGAAGAACAAATTTCGGTTGTCCATCATTCGCGAGTGCAACTGATGCGGTACCAGTTTGGTGGTCTTTGTCGACAGACAAATATTCAGTAGTGAGGCCAAGCTGAGACATGCGATCGATAACTTTTTGTCCCCGCTGATCCTTGCCCACAGCACTGATGAATGAGACGGTGTGCCCCAGTCTGCTGAGGTGGGCGGAAAAATTAAATGTGGCGCCGCCTAAGTGTTCTTCTTGTCCGACAATGTCCCAAAGCACCTCACCGATGCTGGTGACGTTCACTTGTAATCCTCAAACCCACGTCTGGCTCGTGCGGCGGCCTGAAATCTGGCACAGTATACACTCCCCTCAGCAGTAGAAGACCGGTGGGGCTATCGGTCAACCTGCAACCCAGGATGACGATTCGCGGCAGGATCCATTATTTTGCCGCGTAAGCCTCGGTAAGCGACATAACTTTGATTGCGCCCTTTAGCTGATCAAGCGGGGCCGATGATTTCAGAGTGATGGTGGCAGACTCTCCCGGGAGCATATCAAAATAATTGTCCGAGCTTTCGACATCGAGATCGCCGAAAGAAAAATAAACGCCGCGAGCGAGCTGTGATGATTGCAGGGTCAAGGTGTAGTCTGTGCCAGTTGTGTTGAGAGTAGTTTCAATCCTGGGCGCAACCGGCAGATCCAGGTTGTGAGTAACATCGAAGAATATGAGGTTCCGCGATATTCTCTTTCCGCCCACTTCCAAGTCGAATACCAGAAAACTATGCTGAGGATCGGCCTTGGCCGCGAGATCCGCTTTGTTGACGGTGAAGTAAATCGCGCTCGACTGTGCGGGAATCTGAATATCTTTTTTTTCATCAAGTACGGCCTTGCCAGAAAAATCGAGAAGACGGGTGTGGACTGTTCCTGAAAGTGCCTGCAACTTGTCAGATACGACATACACGTCAATCTTGTCCTCGTGCAAAAAGGGCGAGATGAGCACGTCGTCATAAAAGCGCCGAGCGTAATAATGAAGAGCTTTCCAGCGCCCGTAATAATCTATGCTCGCCCACGAGGCCACGGGCCAGCAGTCGTTCAACTGCCAATAAAGCCCGCCCATGGTGCGCGGACGATCCCTGCGAAAATGCTCCGCGCCAATTTTGATGATTTCCGCCTGTTGCACCTGGCTTAAGTATACGAATGACTCGAAATCCTTCGGCTGCCGGTATTCGCGCAGCATGTAAGTGAGAATGCGTTCATTGCCGCCCTTATTTTTTTGGTGCGCCTGCATGACCGAGGAATGGATGTCGAAATCCTCTGGCTTATTCGCGAATGTGCGAATGGTTCGCATCTCGGGAAAAGATTGGAATCCGTATTCCGTCATGAAGCGGGGAAATTGTAGCGTGTAGTCTGATGCCGGCGCCTGCGCGTGCCACACCTGCCAGTAGTGCATATCGCCGTTGTGTTGATTGTCAGGAACCTCGTCGAAATTGGCGCTCGGGGAACTTGGCCAATAAGGAACGGGATCGGTATATTGGTCGACTGTGCTCTTGAGGATGTCCGCAAACATAATGATGTAGTCTTGCCAGACGCGATCGCGGGCTTCCGGTGAAACGGATTCTTTGAATTCCTGGCGGTTGCCCCAGTGGTACCAGCCGGTTTCAACTTCGTTGTTCCCGCACCAGACTAGGATGCTCGGATGATCGCGCAGACGCTTGATCTGGTCGATAGCCTCCTGTCGCACATTTTCTTGAAATGCAACATCGCCAGGAATCATGTCGCCGCCGAAGGCAAATTCTTGCCAGACCATAATGCCCAGTTCATCGCAGATGTCGTAGAAGTCGTCAGACTCGTAATAGCCTCCGCCCCATTCGCGAACCATGTTCATGTGGGCATCGCGAGCGTCTTGCAGAATCTTGCGATGGATTTGCGGCGTGACGCGGTTGGGAAAACTGTCGAAGGGAATAACGTCCGCGCCTTTAGAATACACTTCGATTCCGTTTACGACGAATTCGAAACTTTTCCCCCACTGATCGGAGACGCGCCGCAACTCGACCGAACGCAGTCCGGTTTTCGATTCTGCACGGGCCGCGACGTCACGGCCAATTCGAACTACGGCAGAAAAGCGGTAGCGGTTTTGCGGACCGTATCCCACGGGATACCACAACTTCGGCGCGGCAATGCGAATGGGAAACGAAACGTGATTCATGCCCGCGTCGAGCTGCATAGTCTGAGTTCCATCCGCCATTTGCGCGCCCGACATTTCGTCGTGAGCAAGGGCGAGGCTAGCTGTCGCAGGCTTGCTGGCTTCGATGTCTAGCTCTGCCGTGAGACTGGCTACGTCCGAGCCGACTTTCCGCTGGTGAATGTGTAAATTATCAAGACGCAACGCATCCCAGGTTTCAAGCCGCACTGGCTGCCAGATGCCTTCGGTCATGAAACGCGGCCCCCAATCCCAACCGTATTGATACGGGGCTTTGCGCGTGTACGGCGCGGTCGCGATGTTCTCCTCGTTGCCAAAATTATAGGTCTATATCGAAGGCAAGACGTAAGGCAGAGACTTGACGTAAGGAATCATTTTGGTGATCGCGGAATGGAAAACGATACGAAGCGTATTCTGACCAGGCTTCAGCAGCGGTTTTGCGGGGATTCGCCAGTGGCGGAACATATTATCGGCGTGGAGAACTGACTGATCATTAAGGTAGACGTCAGCGAAAGTGTCGAGGCCATCAAAGACCAAGTCGACGTGTTCGTGGCTGAGAGAGGTGGAATCGACTTGAAACGTGGTTTGATATTCCCAATCAGTCAGACCAATCCACTGCAACCGAAATTCATTGTCTCTATCGAATGGGTCAGGTATCAAATTATTGCGCAACAAATCGGTATGAACCACGCCTGGGACCTGCGCCGGATGCCACTGCTGGAGCTCGAGCTTTTCTGTGGTGCCCACAGCGCGAAACTGCCAACCTGCGTTCAGGGATTGAGAAGAAAGTTCGACGGTTGCGGCGGCACACAATGGAGACACCAGCAGCAAAAATATACTTGCACTAAGAAAGAAAAATAATTGCGAGCGAGTCGGCATTTTTGGGCTCCTGTCAGTTGTCATAAGGTACCACCGACGTTTCTTGCAAAATCGGATGCTATTGGGAGCTGGGGCTCTCTGAAACAAAGCGCAGCTCCTCCGGCAATACCAGCGTCCGCACCATAGTGCGCTTTGAGCAAGGGAATTTCCTGGCAGCGAGAATTAATACAGTATTTTGAAAGCCACACGGAAATGTCGCCAAAGAACGGATCAAGCATGGCCGCCACGCCGCCGCCGATAATAATCACGTCCGGTTCCAATAAATCCACAATGTTGCTCAACCAGAGCGATAGCAATTGAACGGTTTCCTGCAAAGTTTGTTTGGCGAGTTCATCGCCTGCAGCATAAGCGTGGCCCACCATTTCACTGGTTACAGCATCGATGTTCCCCTTGGCAAGAGTGAGAATGCTGGACTGCGGCCCTTTTCCAGATGCCAACTTAGCGCGTGCCCTCCGGGCAATGGCCGGCCCAGCGGCCAAGATCTCGATACAGCCCGGTTTGCCGCATCCGCACGGTGGTCCGTCATAATCGATACTCATGTGTCCGCCCTCGGCTGCGGCGCCGGTGCGGCCGTTGTAGATGCGTCCCGCAAACACAATTCCGGTACCAATTCCCGTGCCGATGCCCGCATAAAAAATATGTCGATAACCTCGTCCCGCACCCCAGTACGCTTCAGCCAGTGCCGCCGCGTTGGCGTCGTTCTCGACTTTTACGAGGACACGATAGATTTTCTCGACTTCGGCCGACAGCGGGAAGTTACGCCAGCAGGGAACATTGGGAGGATTAATCACAACTCCCGTTGTGGGGTCCAGCGGTCCGGGCGCGCAGATGCCGATTCCGCGAATTAGATTTCGTGTGTCCGCATCGTGATCAAGCAGGAGGTCAATTGCAGATACTACCGCTGCGAGCCCTTCAGCGGCCGTCCTGTTAGCCGCCATTGGAGTGCGGATTTGTTTTTTTATTTCGCCATTGCGATCGACTAGGCCAGCCGCGACCTTGGTGCCGCCAATATCGACGCCCACTACGAGAGTATCGTTGTTTACTGTCATCGCCGGCTGCCTCGGCGAAAATCCTTCCTGCGAGGTTTCGACCCAATCCGAATTTCACCAATCGGATTTGTGCTATGTCTTAGTCCGCCCCGCAATACCGCTCAATACCCGGAGAGCCCGCTCAGTATACGCACTTTTTGGAAAATTATGGAATTCCGAGGCGCGCAACTGGCTTGGTGAGTAAACGATAAATCAGTGGACGATAAACTTGGGACAGTAGAATATAAGTGAATGCAGAAGAATCCATTATTCGCCAAGCACGAGGCCGCGTCATCGATCAATGCTGTGATTCTCGATTACGGTAAGGTCTTAGTTCGCTCGCCCACGCCGCAAGAGTTCAGCCGAATGGCGGAAGTCCTTAATGTTGATTTCGAGATGTTTTATAAGCTTTGGGAGGCCAGCCGGGGCGCCTACGACCGCAGCGACCTTACTGCTGAGGAGTATTGGCTAAAACTTGCTGCACAATGCAATACCTCGGTGGACGGCAAACAGATCGAAATTCTTCGTAAGTTGGAGGTGGAAATTTGGGTGCACGCCGATCCGGCCATACTTGATTGGTTGAGCCAACTTCACGCGGCTGGAATCAAGACTGCTTTGCTGTCGAACATGCCTACGGACTTGATGACGTACGTTCTGAATAACCTTCCGTGGATGAAGCACTTCACTTTTAAAACATTCTCGGCTGAAGTGCGATTGATTAAGCCTGACCCAGCGATTTATAAGCAGACACTAGAAGGCGTCGGTGTCACGGCGCCGGAAGCGCTATTTGTCGATGATCGCGAAAATAACGTTCAAGCTGCGCGGGCGCTGGGAATGCATGCAGTTCAGTTCCACTCCGTTGAGCAGTTAAGGCGTGATCTGGAAAAGTTGGGATTCCCAGTACTGCCTGCCGCCGCAACTCGAGCGGTGTCGGCGGAGTCTGGCGTCGCAAGTCCCAGCGATGGAGCGAGTGTAGAAAGCGAATTTTCCCCACAACTGTAGAGGCACGGAACGGAAATGCAATAACCGCTGTCATTGCTGAGATTCCGTTTTGCCCGGTGCTTGCGGCTGACCAGAAGGAGATTGCAACCTTTGAAATTCCTGCATTTCATGCTGCGCGGCGGCCGTCTTACCCTGTTTGCGGTAAAGATTTGCCAAAGCAAAATGCGCCTGCGCCGCAAGCGCACTTTCTTTTTCGATGGAAAGGAGCTTGGTCCATTCTTTTTCGGCAGTCGCCGTGTCTCCCTCGAGTGACGCGGCTTTTCCCAGCGAATACAAAGTCTCAGGCATGTCTGGCAGCAACTTGTTCGCGCGCACAAGTTCTGCCCGCGCTTCGTGCGCCTTGCCTTGTTCCAACAATGCGGTTCCCAGACGGTAAGCCGCCTCGGCGTTTCCGGGCTGCAGCTTAGTTTGCGTACGGAATTCTTCTTCGGCTTTGGCCCACTGAAAAGCTCCGGCATAAACTGCTCCCAGTTCGAGGTGAAGCTCAGGAGTATCGGGCCGCAATCGCAGCGCTTCGCGATATTCTTTTTCAGCCTCCGGCATTTGCCGCAGCACGAAATAATTTTCCGCCAGCGCCTGATGAGCTCTGGCGGAGTCTGGATACGCAGCTAGCAAAGTATCAATGGATTGTTTCGAAAGCAGTCCGCTGGCGCGGCCGAGGTAGTAGAGCAGATCCTGATCGTTCGGCCGAGCGGCCAGCACGGCCTGCAAATTGGCGACTGCTTCCGGCAATTGTCCGGTCTGAATTTGCGCGATTCCCAGACCAGTTTTGTCGTCCACTTTTTGGAGATGTGGAATCGCTTCAGCGGCGAAGCCTTGCGCGAGCAGCGCGTAGCCGAGTAACTGATGAGCCGGAGCCAGATTCGGATCAACCTCCAACGCATGCTTTAATGGCGCGACAGCTGAACCGATCTCGTGCTTTTCCATGTAAGCCTGGCCAAGGCCGACGAAACCATCTGCGAAGTGCGGTTCAAGCTCGGTGACCTTCTTGAACTCGGCAATAGCAACGTCGAATTGTCTTTGTTTGTCGGCGGCGATGCCGGCTTCCATGTGCTGCGCGGCCTCGGGCGATAAAGTCTGCCACGCAAACCACAAGAGTAATAGAGCGCGAGTCACGGTTTCTCCGGCTCGCGGACTTCTAGAAACTGATCAGCGCGAACCTCATTCAATGTCTGATGAATTCCCGAAGGCCAGAAAATTTCTACGTTCGCTTTCTCGCTCGTACCCAGTCCAAAATGAAGACGCTTGTCGCTCGAGGACGCATAGCTGCCAGCGGAAGTTGCAAAGCGCGTTTGCCCGTTCACCTTGACCCGCGCTCCAAACCCATCGCGGTTGCTGCGCGTTCCGCGCAACGAAATAACCAGCCAATGCTGCTTGCCACCGCGGTTCGTGAATACCTGAGGATGGCCGCCCAGATAAGTCATGACCACATCCTGCCAGCCGTCGTTATTCAAGTCGCCAAACGCGGCCCCACGCCCAGCTACTGGAATGGTACTTCCTGAATCAGCGCGCTCGAAGCGGTTATTGCGATTCATCGCCACCAGCGGCAGTTCGAGATAGTGCAGGGAGGGATCAATCCGCTCTACATTGTCCAGCACGTGGCCTTGGGCGACGAACAAATCTTTCCAGCCGTCGTTATCGAAGTCCTCGAGGCCAACACCCCAGCCGGAGCTGCCACTCGAGAGCGCGCCCAAGCCAGTTTCCAGACTGCGATAACTGAATGAACCGCCGCCATCGTTGTGATAAACACCGTAAATTTCTCTTGGCAATTCCGTCACGATGATGTCTGGCCGCCCATCGTTATCATAATCCTGAAAGACCACGCCCATGCCCGACAGCCGACGACCATCTTCAGATAGCGCCGCGCCAGCTTCGAGACCGAGTTCCGTGAAGGTTCCATTTCCATTGTTGTGAAACAGAAATTGTTGCATTCCGTCGTTGGCTACGAAAATATCCGTGAAGCCATCTTCATCGTAATCGGCAAACGCCACCCCCAGAGCGCGCCCTTTTTTTGCCGCGATACCTGATCGTTGGCTCACATCGGTGAAGGTTCCATCACCATTGTTGTGATAAAGAATGCTGGTCGTAGCAGGGAATTCTTCTGGCGGACAATAGGTGTGATAATTGCCGCCGCAGTCTTTGTTGTGCTTCGTATCCCACTCCATATATCGGGTCACGAACAAATCTAATTTCCCGTCGTTATCGTAGTCGAAAAATCCGGCTGAGACTGACCATCCTCCTCCAGCTACTCCGGCCTTTGCAGTTACGTCGGTAAAGGTGCCGTCGCCGTTGTTGTGATAAAGAATATTTTTTCCATAACTGGTGACAAACAGATCAGGGTATCCGTCGTTATCGTAGTCGCCGACGGCCACACCCATGCCGTAATTTCCATCTCCAGCATTCGCTAACCCGGCTTGTTCGGTCACATCGGTGAAACTGCCGTCCTTGTTCTGTCGGTAAAGCCGATTCCAATAGCGCGGATCGTGACGGTCGAAATTCTCCGGCGTTTGCGCGAGGCTGCTTATGTGTCCGCCATTGACCAGAAAAATGTCTAACAGGCCGTCATTGTTGTAATCAAGCAGTGCAACCCCTCCAGGCATGGTTTCGATGAGGTATTTCTGAGGAGTCGGTGAATTCTGCAAAATGAAATCCAATCCGTGCGGCAGATTGACGTCGAACACAGGCCCCACCAGGGCTGCGGCCGACAACACGACTGTTATGGCGAACGATGCGCGTAGTAAAACTTTCAGCAACTTGGGATTCCTTTGTTGGCTAGAATATCGCGTGTCGGCTAGAATATCGCGCCCGGCAAGTTTATGCACGCGGGCCTTATCGCCGAGTCGATTCGCGTTCCACCAGCTTAGGCGAAATCAGAATTTTCTTCGGACGCGCCGAACGCTTCAGCATAATTCGTTCCATGAGCAGTTCGGCGGCCTGTGCGCCAATTTGGCAAGTTCCCTGGTCAACTGTAGTAAGGGGAACCGCCAGCAAATCCGAATGCTGAACATTTCCCGCTCCAACCACACAAATATCGCGAGGCACTTTAAGGCCAGAGTCGAGAATCGCCTTAATAGCACCGATTGCAACCGGATCGTTGTAACAGAAAACCCCGTCCGGAGTCGTACGCGCGCGCAGCAGCCGGCGCATGCCTTCATAACCAGTCTGATCTCCGTGCCCACCCTCTACAACGTAGCTTGCGGGCGTACGCAAACCGTTATTCGACAGAGCCTGGCGGTACCCCTCCAGGCGCTCTGAGGCGATTCCAATGGCGGGACCACGCAGGTGCGCGATTTGCACGCACCCGCGATCGATAAGATGTTCAGTGGCCAATCTGCCGATAGCACGGTTATCGACTCCAACGAAGGACGCTTGCATTCCGGCGATGGGCCGGTCGATCAAAACATACGGAACTTTTCTTGCTTGGATTCGCTTGAACAAAGCCAGGCGACGCACTGGCTGCGCCGACGCAATAATTAAACCATCCACTTGCCGGGCGAGAAGGGAATCAGCTTCGCTTATTTCCAGTTCGGGATCTTCCTCGGAATAAGAAATGATCACGTGATAGCCATGCGGCCGCACGGTCTGCGCCACCGCCCGAGCAATCTCGGCAAAAAAGGGATGAGTGAAATCGGGCAGCAGAAGTCCGATGGTATACGTACGCCGTGTTACCAGACTGCGCGCCACCCAATTCATCTGGTAATGAAGTTCTTTGGCGCGCAGCAGCACGCGCTTGCGAGTGGCTGCGCTGATTCGTCCCTGATTTCGGAGTACTTTCGAAACCGTCACCACCGAGACCTTCAGGTCCCTCGCAATGTCCTGCATGGTGACGGCCATCGGCAGCCAGCATAACACCGCACACAAGTACAAAGTAATCGTTTACCCACGGTTAACGATTACCCTATGCAAAATGGAATTACTCTCTGTATTCAAGAAATCGATGGTCTAGTGCAAAAACATTACTTTTTACTTGACAACGAATACTCTGCTGCCTCACACTTTCGCCGATCAAAAAATATGGTGTGGGGGTTGTGTATGCCGTCTCGCAATTGGTGGACGCTGTGTCTTTCCATAGCTTTAGTGGTCACGACTTCTCTTTCCCTTCACGGCCAAAGCACCTTCGGCACGGTCGATGGATCTGTGGTTGACTCGTCGGGCGCCTCGGTCGCCGGAGCTCAAGTCACCCTCACCAACACCGGCACGCAGGAAAAGCGCGTGCAGTCTACTGGCAACGAGGGACTGTACCAGTTTGTCAACGTGAATCCCGGGCAATATCGATTGGACGTCGAGAAAGCGGGTTTCAAGCATTTCACCCGCAACGACGTCACGGTTGAAGTTCAGCAGGATACGCACATTAATGCTACATTGCCAGTTGGGCAGGTCACCGAGACCGTCGAAGTCACTGCCGAAAGCCCGCTGTTGCAAGCCGAGACTTCATCTCTAGGCCAAGTCGTCGAGGAGCGCAAGGCTAACGAGCTTCCCCTGAATGGCCGCAACATTTTCAACTTGATCACGATTTCCCCCGCCGCTGTGGCTCAAGGCGGGTCCGGTGGCACTCCGGTCGGTCAGAATCCATTTAGCTGGGGCAACTACCAGGTGGGCGGCTCGTTCGCGAATGAGAGCGCCGAGTATCTCGACGGCCAACCACTTAATATCGGATACATCAACCTGCCTATCGTCATCCCGACGCAGGATTCGATCGGTGAATTCAAGGTCCAGTACAACAACCTGGGTCCCGAGTTCGGGAAGTTCTCGGGTGGCATCATGAACTTCAGCACGAAATCGGGGAGCAACAGCTTCCACGGCGAAGCTTACGAGTTCCTCCGCAACAAGGTTCTGAACTCGAACGAGTATTTCTTCAAGCAGAGCGAGCTGGCAAGCGGACAAAGCAACACACCCCCACCGTACGTTCAGAATCAATACGGATTCAACGTTGGTGGTCCGGTAATTAAGGACAAGTTATTCTTTTTCACGAGTTGGGAGCAGTTCCGGCTGCGCACCGGTTCTGTCGTTACGACTGCGGTACCGACGGCCGCCTTCCGGCAAGGTGATTTTTCTTCCCTGCTGGCGCAGGGGGTTCAGCTCTACGACCCCTACACCGTAAATCCCGTTACGGGAGCGCGCACTCCCTATGCGGGTAACGTAATTCCGACCAGCGAGTTCAGCAAGGCCGCGACCGTATTATGGGATAAGTACTATAGTCCCGTGGCTGCTGCGAGTTTCAGCAACAACAGTCCCGATAACTTTACCTCGGCAAGCAGCAGCGGCGGAAATCACACACAGTTCGTGGCGCGCGGCGACTACAACATCACCGACAAGACGCGCATGTTCGCGCGCTTTACTTATTTTGGCCTGCTTGACCTTCCGACCAATCCTTTGGGCACGGGTTTGTGCCTGGACCGCTGCGCCGAGGATTACCACACGAAAGCTCTCGCGATTGATCTCAACCACGTCTTTAGTCCGAATGTCATCGGCGATTTGAATATTTCAGGGAGCCGCTTTATTTACCTCCGCGCGCCACTCCTTGCTGGTTACGATCTCACTCAACTGGGATGGCCGGCCGGCTACAACAGTGAAGTTCCCGAGATCATGCGGACACCTCCTACGCCGGCATTTCCGTTTCCCGGCGATGTTGGCAAAAGCCAAGGCAACAGCGCGATTGGCGATCATAATACCCAATACAACATCTCGCCTTCTGTAACCGTCATTCATGGCAAACACACCTTCCAGTTCGGGGCCCAGTATGAACTGGGTCTCGACAATTACTACCAAACCAACATCGCCAGCGGCGCATTTGGTTTCTCGGGAGCTTGGACAAGTAGCACGGGCTTACCTACTGCTGCTAACCCCGCTACCGGCGGGTTCGCTTTTGCTGATTTCCTGTTGGGTTTAGCCCAAAACGGGCCTGCTACCTTCGTGAACCAGACGGAGGGCTCTGCCCAGGTTCCAGCGCAAACCGCCGGTCGTCAGACCTACCGAGCGCTTTATGGGGGTGACACCTGGCATGTCAGCCAGAAATGGACCTTAAACTGGGGCCTGCGGTATGAACTTCAGGGGACGTGGTCAGACCGTTACAACCGCTTGAGTTACTGGGACCCGACGGTGACCAATGCAACGGTTACAGGCTGCAACGGTAC
>Ga0073928_10007925_pt1 | contig 13530 bp, 11 predicted proteins | sample PaiPotPPA55metaG_FD_76969 | JGI IMG/M metagenome (GOLD analysis project Ga0073928, IMG submission 76969) | Iron sulfur acid spring bacterial and archeal communities from Banff, Canada, to study Microbial Dark Matter (Phase II) - Paint Pots PPA... ...
CGGGCACGCCGACTCCCGATAGCCTCGACCTCGCCGAGTCGGAGTACGCACTGCGTGCGGCCGTTCGTTCGGCCGCGGACGCGTTGGGCGCCATCCGCGCCGCAGGCACCGATGTGGCCGATCCGCGCGGACTCGTCGAGCAGGTGCTCGAGGCGACCCGTGAGCACCGGGTGCCCGACCACGCTCCCGCTCGGGCGGTGCGGGTGCTGGAGAATGCAGCACACATCGACGCGATCATCACCGTCAGCTCCGGCCTGATCCCGATCGGGCTGCAGACTTCGTCGGAAGTGCAGATAGCGAGCGATGCACTGCGCCCGCTTTCCGGGGTGGTGCGATCGGCGCGGATGGCCGCGGTCAGCGCGATCCTGCACTCGGCGTGGCAGGCCTAAGGTCTAGCCGCAGTCCGGCGTGCACAGCGCGCCGTTGACCGAAAAGCCCTGCAGCGGTGGGGCGTCCGGGCCGGGCACCCGGGTGGGTGCACGGCTGGCGCGCAGCTCGTCGATCAGATCAGCGGCCAGCCGCGCGAACCTCGCATCGGCGTTCGGCGTGGCCGCCCGCGCGAAGGCGATGCCCAATTCCGCCGCCTGCTGCGCTAGCTCGTGGTCGAGGTCCCACACCACCTCGATGTGGTCGGCGACGAACCCGATCGGGCAGACGATCACCGCCTTGGTGCCGGCCTCGGCCAGCGCCGTCAGGTGGTCGGCGATGTCGGGTTCCAGCCACGGCACCTGCGGCGGCCCGGATCGCGACTGCCACACCTGGTCGTAGTCTTGGTAGCCTGCCGCCGTGGCGACCAGACGTGACGCATAGGCCACCTGGCGGCCGTAAAGGTCGGGGCCGCAACGCGATCGGGCGGCGACAGGGATTGAGTGTGCGGTGAACACCAGGCGCGCACCGCCCGGCACCGTCTGTGCGGCCGCGCCGATCGCTTCGGTGAACATCTGCACGAACAGCGGATGGTCGAAGTACTGGCGCAGTTTGACCAGTTCCGGTGCGCCGTCGCCGGCCGCTGCCCTGGCCCGTGCGATGTCCTCGGTGTACTGGGTGCAGCTGGAGTAGCCGCCCCACGCCGAGGTGGTGAACACGGCTGCACGGCGAATCCCGTTGTCGCGCATGGCCGTTACGGTGTCCTCAACGTAGGGCTCCCAGTTGCGGTTGCCGAAGTACACGGGCAGCTCGATCTCGGCCTCCAGCGCGGCGATCAGTTCGCGGTTGATCGCGTTGATCGGCGAGACGCCGCCGAAATGCAGGTAGTGCTCCGCAACCGCCGCCAGCCGTTCGCGCGGGATGCCGCGGCCGGCAGTGACGTTCTCCAGGAACGGCATCACCTGATCGGGCCCCTCCGGCCCACCGAACGACAAAAGCAGCACGGCGTCGACGGCGCTGCGCTGTTCTTCGCCCAAGAGGCTCATCGCGCCATCACAGCAGCTGCGTGCTGGCGCCGCCGTCGGCGTAGATGACCGTGCCGGTGGTGGCGGGCAGCCAGTCCGAGATCAGGGCGAGCACCGTGCGTGCCACCGGCGTCGGGTCCTTCATGTTCCAGCCCAGCGGCGCGCGCTGATCCCAGCCCTCTTCCAGCAGCTTTATCTGATCGCCTGCCTCATCGCCTAGCGCTCCGCCGACGATGGCGCTCATCGCGAGCGTGCGAATCGGGCCTGCCGCAACGAGATTCGACCGCACGCCGTACTCACCGGCCTCGCGCGCCACGAACCGGTTGACCGACTCCAGCGCACTCTTGGCCACCGTCATCCAGTTGTAGGCCGGCATCGCCCGAGTCGGGTCGAAGTCCATGCCGACGATGCCGCCGCCGCGGTTGATGATCGGCAGCAGCGCCTTGGCCAGCGAGGCATATGAGTACGCCGAGATGTGGATGCCCTTGGCAACGTCTTCGTACGGCGCGTCGAAGAACGGGTTGATGCCCATCCCGGACTGCGGCATGTAGCCGATCGAGTGCACGACGCCGTCGAGCTTGTTGCCCTCGCCGATCACCTCGGTGACGCGGTCGGCGAGCGTGTCGAGGTGCTTCTCGTCCTGCACGTCGAGCTCCAGCAGCGGTGCCGGTTTCGGCAGCCGCTCGGTGATGCGCTTGATCAGCCGCAGCCGGTCGAAGCCGGTCAGCACCAATTCGGCGCCCTCTTCCTGGGCCACCCGGGCGATGTGGAAGGCGATCGACGAGTCGGTGATGATCCCTGTGACGAGGATGCGCTTGCCTTCGAGAAACCCTGCCATGTCAGTCCATATCTCCTAGTTGGCGGCCCGAATTGTTTGCTCAGTGATTATGATTCAACGCTGCGGGCCGGAGGTGGTGTGGTCGCTGTGCCCGCCCCGGAGCGACAATATGGGGTTCATATCGGCCGCGCCAACAAGTTGTCGCTCGGCGGCGGGCAATCCGAACCCCGCCGACGAGCCGCTGCGGGTTCGGCTGTACTGCAACAGAATTAGCGACTCGCGACACTAGTGGCCCATCCCAAGGCCGCCGTCGACCGGGATCACCGCTCCGGAGATGTAGCCTGCGTCCTCGGACGCCAGGAAGCTGATCACCCCGGCGACCTCCTCGACATAGCCGATGCGCTGCAGCGGGATCGCCGTGAGCGCGGTCGCCTGCTGCTTCTCGTCGAGCGCGCGGGTCATCTCGGTGTCGATGAACCCCGGTGCCACCACATTGGCGGTGATGGACCGCGAGCCCAGTTCACGAGTCAGCGAGCGCGCCATGCCGACCAACCCGGCCTTGGATGCCGAGTAGTTGGCCTGGCCCGGCAGGCCGGTCAGCCCGGCCACCGAGCCCATGAAGATCATCCGGCCGAACCGCTTCTTGATCATGTTGCGCGACGCGCGCTTGGCCACCCGGAACACACCGGTCAGGTTGGCGTCGATGACCCTGGCGAAGTTCTCCTCGCTCATCCGCATGATCAGCATGTCGGCCGTGACTCCAGCGTTGGCCACCAGCACCTCGACCGGGCCGTGGTGCTGCTCGACCGCGGTGAACGCGGCGTCGACGGCGGCGCTGTCGGTGACGTCACACTCGACGGCGAACAGGTTGTCGTCCGGCGCACCGGATCCGCGGTGCGTCACGGCGACCTTGTGCCCGTCGGCGGCCAGCCGGCGCGCCACGGCCAGCCCGATTCCCCGGTTTCCACCGGTCACCAGCACCGAACGGGCGACGAAGGGCGGACGGCCGCCGGCGGTTTGGCCGGCAGTATCGGCTGGGTTGTCGGTCATGACCGCCAACTTAATGCCTGGCCTGCCAGCGATTAAGGCCGCCCCGCAAGGGCACCTCTGCGTCGCTTGGCGACGAAGCGGACGACGTCGGCGATCCAGTCGCGGTCGGTGCGCAACGAGAGCAGCGGTGCGTCGCAGCGGCGCAGGGTGCGCGCCACCTCGGCGCGGTGGGCCGCGGCGGCCTTCTCGAAGTCGTCGCGCAGCGAAGCGTCGATCGTGAATTCCCGCGTGACGCCAGTTTCAGCATCCTGAAGGATCACGTCGCCGACGTCGGGAAGCTCGACGTCGCGGGGGTCGAGCACCTCGATGCCCAGCACCTCATGGCGTCCGGCGATGGCCCGCAGCGGCCGCATCCAGTTGATCGGCCCGAGGAAGTCGCTGATGATCACCGCCATACCGCGGCGCCGCTCCGGCCGGCGCAATGCGTCGATGGCGGCCGCCAGGTCTCCGCGCACGCCCGTCGGCGCCTTGGGCATCGTGGCTATGGTGCGCAGCATCTCCTGTTCGTGCATGCGGCCCGACAGCGCAGGCACCCGCCGCACCGTGTCGCCGTTGTCGATCACCGCGCCGATCCGGTTGCCGCCCCCGCTGTTGAGGAAGGTGATCGCCGCCGCTGCCGCCACCGCCAGATCCCGTTTCTCGCAACCGGTGGTGCCGAAGTCCAGGCTGGCCGACATGTCGACCACCAGCCAGGTCTCCAGCTCGCGGTCGGCGATCATCTGGCGGACGTGCGGATGGGTAGTGCGCGCGGTGACCGACCAGTCCATCCGGCGCACATCGTCACCGGGCTGATAGATCCGCGACTCCCCCGGTTCCGATCCAGGGCCGGGCAGCAGGCCGAGATGGTCGCCGTGCAGCACGCCGTCGAGCTTGCGCCGCACTGTCAGCTCCAGCTTGCGCAACGCCGCCGTCAGCGCGGGGTCACGGATCTCCCCGCGCTTAAGTGACGGCAGATCAACGGTGCGATTGGACCGTGGCTGGCGTGCAGGGGTGGTCACAGAGCGCGATCACCGGCCGCTGGCGGCGACCGCGGCAGCGGGCATCACCGGCGGCACCGAGTGCCCTTGCTGCGGAATCGCATTCACCTGCGGCATGGCGACGGTCTGCATGATCCGGCTGATCACGGTCTCAGCCGAGATCTCGTCGGCCAGCGCGTCATAGGTCAGTACGAGCCGATGCCGAAGCACATCCGGAATGACCTCGACGACGTCCTGAGGGACGACGTAGTCACGGCCGCGCACCAAGGCCAGGGCACGCGACGCCGCGATGATGCCCAGCGAGGCGCGTGGCGAGGCGCCGTAGGCAATCCACGCCTTGGCGTCGGGCATACCGAACTTCTCTGGTGTGCGGGTCGCGGTGACGACGCGGACCACGTAGTCGACGAGCGCGTGGTGGACGAAGTTGTTGGCGGCGACGTCTTGAAGCCGCAGCAGGTCACCGGTGGCCAGGATCTGCTTGGGCGTCGGCGGCGTGACACCCATCCGGTAGACGATCTCGCGCTCTTCCTCGGGCGTCGGATAGTCGATGTTGAGCTTGAACAGGAAGCGGTCGCGCTGGGCTTCGGGCAGCGCGTAGACACCCTCCTGCTCGATGGGGTTCTGGGTGGCCATCACCAGGAATGGGGCGGGCAGCGGGAACGTCTTGCCGCCGATCGAGATCTTGCGCTCGGCCATCACCTCGAGCAATGCCGACTGCACCTTGGCGGGTGCGCGGTTGATCTCGTCGGCGAGCAGGAAGTTGACCACGACCGGGCCGAGCTCGATGTCGAACTCTTCCTTGCCTTGCCGGTAGATCCGGGTGCCGACGATGTCGGTGGGGACCAGGTCGGGGGTGAACTGGATGCGGGCGAAGGTGCCGCCGACCACCTTGGCGAAGGTCTCGACCGCGAGCGTCTTGGCCACGCCGGGCACACCTTCGAGCAGCACGTGCCCCTTGGCAAGCAGTCCGACCAGCATCCGTTCGACCAGTAGATCCTGGCCGACGATGATCCGCTTGACCTCGAAGATCGCCCGCTCGAGGGTGTGTACCTCCTGTTGCAGGCCGCCATTGTTGGGGGGTGCCGCATGAGAGCCGGGAGGAGGGTAGTTCTGCGCCGAGCCTGGTCCGGAATATCCTCCGGCGCCCTGAGGCGGCCCACTCGGTGACGTCATCAACGGTCCTTCCACATCATCTATTAAGACGCTGGTCGCGGCGGCGCCGGCCGGAGTTGGCCACCCGCTCGCCGTCAACTATTCCAGGCAGTTCGGGATCCGTCGACGTCGCCCAGCGAAGAGTCGCTCCAACAAGAGCATTCATCTTCTGTGCTCAGCATCAACTCAGGCCACGCTCAGCTTTCGATTATCCGGGCGCGGGGGTACGTCAATACTCGATAATTCGGGTCACATACGGTGTCATGCCGGCGGTCCGCACCGGCGCCACCCTGATGGGCACCCCGGTGTCGTATGCCTCCAGCATCTGGCCGTTACCCAGATACAGGGTGACGTGCTGACCGCCGCCGGGTCCGTAGAAGATCAGGTCGCCGCGTTTGGCCTCCGACGGCGGGACGTGCCGGCCGGCGTTGTACTGGTCGCCGGAGAACCGCGGAAGCAGCACCCCAACACCGGCGAACGCATAGCGAACCAGCCCAGAGCAGTCGAAGCCGACCGTGCCTGCGCCGTCCCCGACGCCTCGACTCGGGCCGGTCAGCGTTCCGCCGCCCCATGAATACGCCCCGCCCAACTGCGAGAGCCCGCGCCGGATCACGTACTCGACGGCCTGCCTGCCGTACACCCGGGCGCCCCGCCCGGGAACGGCGCTGCTGTCGTCACTGACAAGGCCCAGACTGGCAAGGAATTTGTGTCCCATGTCGAGGGTCGTCTGCGTCGCGAGGGCGCTGGCCTGCAAGGAAGCGTTTGCGATCGCGACGGGGTCACCGGGGGCGCCTGCGCTGAGCAGTTTAGGCAGCGACGGGTCCCACAGCCCGTCGTCGGCGTACCCGACGGGACTTGCCGACAGCGCCGCCCCCAGCGAGAGCGCGGCAGCGGCCGTCACCAGAATCAACATCTGTAGCAAGCGGGATAGCTTGTGCCGCACGATATTTCCCCGATCAGTATTCGATGAAGCGGACGACGTAGGGCGTCATGCCGCTGGTACGCACGGGCGAGACCTTCACCGAGGACCCCGTGTAGGGGGCCTCCAGCATCTGGCCGTTGCCGAGGTAGAGCGTCACGTGCTGGCTGCCGCCAGGACCGTAGAAGATCACGTCGCCGCGCCGCGCCTGCGACGACGGGATTTTGCGGCCTTCGTTGTACTGCGAACCCGAGTAGTGGTCCAGCCTGATCCCGACGCCGGCGAACGCGAACAGGATCAGGCCCGAACAGTCGAAACCGACTGTGCCGGCACCGGAATCGATGCCGCGGCTGGGCCCGGCAGCCGTGCCACCGCCCCATGAATAGGGCACACCCAGCTGCGACATCGCGCGGCGGATGACGTACTCGGAAGCCTGGCGGCCGTAGACCCGCGGAATCGCGCCGTTGGTGTAGCCGCTGGGCGTCGGCACCAGGCCGAGCCCCTGCAGGAAGCTGTGACCCATCGACTGGGTCACTTGCGTGGAGGTGGACGCGATGCCCAGCACCGAGTTGATGATCGCGATCGGGTCACCACCGACGAACGCGCTCGGAACCGCGGGCAGCGTGGGATCCCATTCGCCGTCCCAGTTACCGCTGCCCGCAGCGGCTGTGGGGGCGCGGTCCCAGTTCGCCGACGGGTCGCCGGTGGCCGCGGTGGCGGGCGACGCAGCGGGCGGCGCCGCAGCGGCAGGCTGGCCGCCGGCAGGGGCCGACCAGTTGCGGGCTTGCTCGAGGTTGGCCTGTGCGGTTGCGCGTTGCGACGTCAGCTGGTCCAGCTCGACCCGCTGCGTCTTGAAGGTCTGTGCAGCGTTGGTGAGCGCTGACACCGCGGTCTGCTGGCTGCTTTCGGCGTCCGCGACGGCCTTGTCAGCATTTTGTTTGGCCAACCGCGCGGCCGATTCCTTGTTCACCTGCTCGGTGCGGGCGCGCTGCAGATCGGTCATGACCTGCTCCGAGCTGACCGACAACGTCTGTCCGGCGGCGGCGGTCGACAGGATGTCGGCGGGATCGGTTGCGGTCAGGTAGGAATCCGACGGCCCGTTGACATACGTTGCGGCGGCGAAGGTGTCGAAGCGCTGCTGGGCGGCGGTGATGGCGGTGTTGGCGTCGGTGACCCGCTGCTGGCTGGCGTCGACCTCCTGCTGGGCTGCGCTCGCGTTGTCGCGCGCGGTCTGCACGTCGACGATCGCCTTGTTGACGCCTTCCTGCTGAGCCTGGATGCCCGCGCCGAGATCTTGCAGCTGCTGGTTCGCGTTGGCGACCGCGGCGACCAACGCAGCGAGGTCCGGACTGCCCGGCCGGGCGGCGGCCAGTCCGGGCGTGGCGAGCAGCACCCCGATGATGATCGGAATCGCGCACACCCGCCAAGGCAGCCGCCAAGCAGCGGCGCCTGGGGTGCGTCTCACTTAAGTCTCCTATGGCTCACACGCGAACGTGCCGGCACATTCGTGGCCGCCAATCGCAGAAGTCACAAAAAACACAACTGCAACATCAGCCACCTTTTGCACCGTACGTCACATCTGCCACTAAAGAAACTTTAGTCACAAATTACAACGCTGTAATTGAATGGAAGCGTTATCGAATGGTGACGTTTGAATTTGCCGAGCGACCTAAAGGGGTCAGTCGGCGGTGGGCGAGGCGACCTGCGCCTCGGCCGCGCGTTTGCCACGAACCTGCAGGTAGCGGGTGGCGACGACGGCCGCAACCACCCCGAGCACGACGGCAATCGTGAATGACGTCCAGGGAAAATGCTGCGTCGTCAACTCACTGACGAAATTCTGCGACGACTGCACGGGATTGCCGTTCTTGGCCACGTCCTGGCCGGCCTCGAGTGTCACCCTGTCGAAGTGCGTGCTGTAGGTGCCCGCAAACGACGGACTGATGGCGAGCACGGTGGCATCGGGATGGGCCCTGCCGACCTCGGTGGCGATATCGCGAAGTGGGGTGTCGATGGGCGGGTTGTGCTCGATGACGACGATCTTGAGGTCGATGCCGTCCTTGCGGGCTTGCGCTATTACCTGGCGCAGCGCGGGCACATCGGCGGCGTCCGCGGGCGGCACGCTCACCCCGTCGCCGGCCACGTCGGCGTTCACCTGATTCATATCGACATCGGGCGGGATGTATGACGGCAGGAACGGGATCACGTGCGGTGCGGTCACACGGGCACGGTACGCGATTAGTGGGTATGTAGGTGGCAGCACGCGCTTTCCAGGACAAGACTGAAACCTGCCCTTGGCGTTTTACAGGACAAGCGTACTGTTAGAGTTGTGGACGCCGCCGACACAGCCCGTCGCGGCGATTATCTAGCCGGGAGTTGATGTGAGCAGCGGTAATACGACGAATTCGTCCCTTAACTCTTTTGATGCCCGCGACACCCTGAAGGTCGGGGACAGCAGCTACGAGTTCTACCGCCTTGACGCGGTTCCCGGTACCGAAAAACTTCCGTACAGCCTCAAGGTGCTCGCCGAGAATCTGCTGCGCACCGAGGACGGCGCGAACATCACCTCCGACCACATCCAGGCGATCGCAAACTGGGACCCGTCGGCCGACCCCAGCGTGGAGATCCAGTTCACCCCGGCTCGGGTGATCATGCAGGATTTCACCGGGGTGCCGTGCATCGTCGATCTGGCCACGATGCGCGAGGCGGTCGGGGACCTCGGCGGTGACCCCGAGAAAGTCAATCCGCTGGCGCCGGCCGATCTCGTCATCGACCACTCGGTCATCGCCGACCTGTTCGGTCGCCCGGATGCGTTCGAGCGCAACGTCGAGATCGAGTACCAGCGCAACGGCGAGCGCTACCAGTTCCTTCGTTGGGGCCAGGGCGCGTTCAACGACTTCAAGGTGGTGCCGCCGGGCACCGGCATCGTGCACCAGGTCAACATCGAGTACCTGGCCAGCGTGGTGATGGAGCGCGACGGGGTGGCCTACCCCGACACCTGTGTTGGCACCGACTCCCACACCACGATGGTGAACGGCCTCGGCGTGCTCGGCTGGGGCGTCGGCGGGATCGAGGCCGAAGCCGCCATGCTGGGCCAGCCGGTGTCGATGCTGATCCCGCGCGTGGTCGGATTCAAGCTGTCCGGCGAGCGTCGACCGGGCGTGACCGCCACCGATTTGGTGCTCACCGTCACCGAGATGCTGCGCAAGCATGGTGTGGTCGGCAAGTTCGTCGAGTTCTACGGTGAGGGGGTTGCCGAGGTGCCGCTGGCCAACCGCGCGACGCTGGGCAACATGAGCCCCGAATTCGGTTCCACCGCGGCGATTTTCCCGATCGACGAGGTCACGATCGACTATCTGCGGATGACCGGTCGCACCGAGCGCCAGCTCGCGCTCGTCGAGGCGTATGCCAAGGAACAGGGCATGTGGCACGACCCGAAGCGCGAGCCGACGTACTCCGAATACATCGAGCTGAACCTGTCCGACGTCGTCCCCTCCATCGCCGGGCCCAAGCGGCCGCAGGACCGGATCGCGCTGGACGACGCAAAGACCGCCTTCCGCAAGGACATTCACAACTACGTAGCCAACTCAGCGCAGAACCCCGTTCCGCACAGCAAGCTGGATGAGGCCGTCGAGGAGAGCTTCCCGGCCAGCGACCCTGCGGTGCTGTCGTTCGCCGACAACGACGCCGTGGTGCCGTCGGCCGCCGTCGGTTCGAACGGCAGGCCCAGCAATCCGGTGGATGTGACGTGCGAGGACCGCGGCGAGTTCATCCTCGATCACGGCGCGGTGGTGATCGCTGCGATCACCTCGTGCACCAACACGTCCAACCCCGAGGTGATGCTGGGCGCGGCGCTGCTTGCCCGCAACGCCGTCGAAAAGGGCCTGGCGTCGAAACCCTGGGTGAAGACGACGATGGCGCCCGGGTCGCAGGTCGTCACCGACTACTACGACAAGGCGGGGCTTTGGCCTTACCTGGAGAAGTTGGGCTTCTACTTGGTCGGCTATGGCTGCACCACGTGCATCGGCAACTCCGGCCCGCTGCCCGATGAGATCAGCAAGGCCGTCAACGATTGCGATCTTTCGGTCGCCGCGGTGCTCTCGGGTAACCGCAACTTCGAGGGCCGGATCAACCCGGACGTGAAGATGAACTACCTCGCGTCGCCGCCGCTGGTCATCGCCTACGCGTTGGCGGGCACCATGGATTTCGACTTCCAGACGGAGCCGTTGGGCAGGGACAATTCAGGCACCGACGTCTATTTGCGGGACATCTGGCCGTCGCAGAAGGACATCAACGACACCATCGCCTCGGCGATCAACACGGAGATGTTCGTCAAGAACTACTCAGACGTGTTCAAAGGCGACGAGCGCTGGCGCAACTTGGCTACGCCCAGCGGCAACACCTTCGAGTGGGCCTCGGACTCGACGTACGTGCGCAAGCCCCCGTACTTCGACGGGATGCCCGCCGAGCCGGTGCCGGTGACCGACATCTCCGGAGCCAGAGTGCTGGCCCTGCTCGGTGATTCGGTGACCACCGACCACATCTCCCCCGCAGGCAGCATCAAGCCGGGCACGCCGGCCGCGCAGTACCTCGAAGAACACGGGGTGGATCGCAAGGACTACAACTCCTACGGCTCACGGCGCGGCAACCACGAGGTGATGATCCGCGGCACCTTCGCCAACATCCGGCTGCGCAACGAGTTGCTCGACGACATCTCCGGCGGGTACACCCGCGACTTCACCAAGGGCGGCGAGCAGGCGTTCATCTACGACGCCGCCCAAAACTATGCGGCGCAGAACATTCCGCTGGTGGTGCTCGGCGGCAAGGAGTACGGCTCTGGCTCGTCGCGGGACTGGGCGGCCAAGGGCACCAGCCTGCTGGGTGTGCGGGCGGTCATCACCGAGTCGTTCGAACGCATCCACCGGTCGAACCTCATCGGCATGGGTGTCATTCCCCTGCAGTTCCCAGCGGGCGAATCGGCTGCGTCGCTGAAGCTGGACGGCACCGAGACCTTCGACATCACCGGCATCGAGGCACTCAACGGCGGCAAGACACCGAAGACGGTGCACGTCACAGCCACCAAGAACGGTGAAGCCGGAGGCACCGGCGAGACCGTGGAGTTCGACGCGGTGGTCCGCATCGACACACCCGGGGAGGCGGACTACTACCGCAACGGCGGCATCCTGCAGTTCGTGCTGCGCAATATGCTCAAGACCCAGTAGTCCCGGGACACACCGATGCCCCGGGTGACCGACGACCATCTGGCGGAGCGCCGTCGGCAGATCCTCGCCGGTGCCCGGCGCTGCTTTGCCGAGTACGGCTACGACAAGGCGACCGTGCGCCGGCTCGAGCACACAATCGGGCTCTCCCGCGGTGCGATCTTCCATCACTTCCGCGACAAGGACACGTTGTTCTTCGAGCTGGCCCGTGAGGACGCCGAGCGGATGGCCGACGTCGCATCGCGCGAGGGTTTGATCCAGGTGATGCGCGACTTGCTGGCCGCACCCGAGGAGTTCGACTGGCTGGCGACCCGCCTGGAGATCGCGCGCAAGCTGCGCAACGATCCGGTGTTCAACCGCGGCTGGTCGGAGCGATCGGTGGAGCTAGCTGCGGCGACCGCTGCCCGGCTGCGCCGCCAGAAGCTGGCCGGGCGGCTACGCGACGACGTACCCAGCGAGGTGCTGCAGACGTACCTGGACCTGGTCCTCGACGGTCTGGTGGCGCGGCTGGCTTCCGGCGACGACCCCGAAAAGCTCAGTGCCGTACTGGACCTCGTCGAGGCCTCGGTCCGCCAGCAGTAGGGCTTAGCGCCGACTCCGGTGATTCGGGCCCCCGCGGCTGCGCATCGTCGTGCCCGACTCACGCAGCATGCTGTGGATCGAGCCGTACGAACGGCCGGTGGACGACACCAGTCTGCGGATGCTCGCGCCCCCCTCGTAGGCGCTTCGCAACTCGTACAGCACTTGGTCGCGCGGCTTGTTCAATTTCTTCATCGGCACCTCCCCGGTTGTGATGCCCCCGACGCATACCCAGCGTAAGAAGGGTTCACCCCGAAGCGGGCGGAATTGAAGAAACAGTTCGTAACTCGGCTTAGGCGAGCTCGATCAGATCGCGATAGTCCTCAGACCAGAAGTCCTCGGTGCCGTCGGGCAGCAGCACCACCCGCTGCGGGTCCAGCGCCTCGGCGGCGCCGGGGTCGTGCGTCACCAGCACCACCGCGCCGCGGTAACTGCGCAGCGCGTCGAGTACCTGCTCACGCGACGCAGGGTCGAGGTTATTGGTCGGCTCGTCGAGCAGCAGCACGTTGGCCGTTGACGCGACAAGGCCGGCGAGCGCCAGCCGCGTCTTCTCGCCACCGGACAGCGTGCCCGCCGGTTGTTCGAGTTGCGGACCGCTGAACATGAACGCGCCCAACAGTCCCCGCAGGTCCTGCTCACCGGTGTCGGGTGCGGCGTGGCGGATGTTCTGCCACACGGTCGCGGCGTTGTCGAGCGTGTCGTGTTCCTGGGCGAAGTAGCCGATCTTGAGGCCGTGCCCGGGTTCTGATTGCCCGGCGTCGGGCGTCTCCACCCCGGCGAGCAGGCGCAGCAGCGTCGTCTTGCCTGCGCCGTTGAGGCCGAGCACCACGACCCGCGATCCCCGGTCGATGGCGAGGTCGACGCCGGAGAACACCTCCAGCGACCCGTAGTTCTTGGTCAAGCCCTTGACCACCAACGGGGTCCGGCCGCAGGCGGCGGGCGTCGGGAACTTGATCCGGGCCACCTTGTCGGCTACCCGTTGCTCGTCGAGGGCGGCCATCATCCGGTCGGCGCGGCGCAGCATGTTCTGCGCAGCAACGGCTTTGGTGGCCTTGGCGCCCATCTTGGCGGCCTGGGTGCGCAGCGCGGTGGCCTTGCGTTCGGCGTTGGCGCGCTCGCGGCGGCGGCGCGCTTCGTCGGTCGCGCGGGCGTCGAGGTACTTCTGCCAGCCCATGTTGTAGACGTCGGCCTCGCCGCGCACCGCGTCAAGGAACCACACCCGGTTGACGACGTCGGCGAGCAGGTCGACGTTGTGGCTGATGACGACGAGCCCACCGGTGTGACCGCGCAGGAATTCGCGCAGCCAGCCAAGCGAGTCGGCGTCGAGGTGGTTGGTGGGCTCGTCGAGCAGCAGGGTGACCGAGGAGCCAGAGCCCGTATCGGAGGCGGCGAACAGGATCCGGGACAGCTCGACCCGCCGGCGCTGCCCGCCGGACAGGGTGTGCAGCGCCTGGGTCAGAACCCGTTC
>Ga0073928_10007926_pt1 | contig 13529 bp, 7 predicted proteins | sample PaiPotPPA55metaG_FD_76969 | JGI IMG/M metagenome (GOLD analysis project Ga0073928, IMG submission 76969) | Iron sulfur acid spring bacterial and archeal communities from Banff, Canada, to study Microbial Dark Matter (Phase II) - Paint Pots PPA... ...
ACCCCGGGGACCACTGAGGCAGGTCAGAGGTGCGGCGCTGGCGGTCACGTCCAGGGATGTGGTGTACCTGCTTTGACTCGTGTGCCCCTGGGGGAGCAGCTATGCAGTGGACTGAGTCCGCTGTGGGCGGCAGGTCAGGTGTTGAGTACGTACTGGAATGCCGATGCGAGCTCGGCACTCGGTAGCACGCCCAGCTCATCGGCCAACCGACGGCGCATGTCCGTGTAGAAATGAACTGCTCCGGCCGTCGGCGAGTTCGTCGAACAATGCGATGGTCTCGTGCCAGGTGCCCTGTTCGACGCGATCGTCTGGTGCAGCAAGTCCTCGCCTTCGGCCACCGAGCCCGTCGCGGCGAAAGCGCGCGCCAACTGGGGGTGCCATTGACGACTGGGCTGGTGCCATCTTGAACGCGCTGGTGGGCGGCGCGCACCCGCCGGCTACGCCGTGCCTGGTGGGCCGCCGCTCGGATGAGAATGATCGCGGTCGTGCTGATGACGCCGACTGCTGTCAGTACCTTGGCTTGGGACATGATCGGCGCGTCTTCACTTGCCCGCGCCGACGGCTTGGACGTCCTTTTCCACGGTCGCGAGGTCCGCGTCCACCGTGTCGGCCGATGGCATCGTGCCACCGGATCCGGCCGCGTTCAGCGCGTCGGTGCCCCAGGACCCGATGTCATCTTGGGCCTGTGTCGCGTCGTCCCGCCACGCGCTAACCGATTGAGGTTCGTCCGACGCGTTGAACATATTGTTGACCTTCACGAATACATCTTCGTAATTGTTGTCTTGGCCGACGCTGTCGAACCAGGTCGCGAAGACGCTCGACCCGAAAGCATTCTGACCGTCGGTCAGTTCCTGTTGCATGTGGTCGTCAGCGGCTTGGAGCAGCTTTACCGCGGTATGGCGGACGGAGACGGATGCAAGGTAGGGTCCGGTCGGAGTGGGCAGCGCTGCGGAACTGGTCATCGCGGCCTCGGTGTTCTTCGGGCTCGGCGATGCGCCGTGTGTGCTCGCTGCGGCTGTGCTAGACACGTGCACCACCCTGCTCGCGGCTGCCGCCGGCGGTGTGTTCGATCCGCAGCTTGCAAGTGTTGCGGTGAGCAGTACGGCAGCTGGAAAAGCTGTGCGGAGCGCGTGCACGGTGACCCCTCGGTCGACGACAGTCGACTCAGACTAATGATTGCGAAGTCCGCGTATTGCTTGCGTGTCCGACTCGTACTTGGGCTGCAACCATGAGCGCAGCCCGAGCTGCTTGCGACGAGGCGAGCCGAGCCATCGGAGAACTCGGTCTTGCACTCAGCGCGGTTCCCACTACATCCCGGCAGATGCCAGCTGACGCGCACGACAATACCTATACCTATACCTATACCTATACCTATACCTATACCTATACCTATCGCCTCGGCTCAATCGCGCTCGACATGGCTGCGGGCCGTCTTCCGATAGCGGCTTGGTGGTCTTCGCTCTCGTCCAGTGCGGCATCCGACGATTCATCGTCGAGCGCCAGGCGGATCTCCGCGAGCTCCGCTGCCAGCCTCGCATCGACCTCGCGCAGCGATTCCAGGCTCGTGCGGGCGTTGACGTCGCGCGCCCACAGGACGCCGCGTCCCGCCTCGCTGACTTGGAGAGCCTGTTCGGCGCGGCCCACGGCAATCGCGGCCGCAGTGGCATCTCGGGCGAGTCCCGCCCAGGCACCGAGCGCTGTTTCGGCATCAGAGCGCTCGTTGCCGCGCCATACCAAGACGTCGAGCAGGTCGACGGCGGCCGCATACGCGTCGGCGGCCTCATCCCCGGCTCCGCTGCGGGTCGCTGCGCGTGCCCACATCTCCCCGGCGATGATCCGCTGGGACGCGGGGAGGGCCCGGGCGCCCACCGCCTTGCTCAGTGCCTCGCGAGCGGCGGAGAGGTCACCGCCGTCGGACTCTGCCAAGTTCATCAGGATACTGCCGTAGTTGATCAGCGATCTGCCCTGGGTAGGGCTTTCCGGCGAGGACTTGTCGATGGCGGCCGCGGCCAGGGCGATCGCACGGTCGGCGTCGGGGCGCTCGTGCAGGGTGTGGAACCGCATCAGCCGCGCCATCGCCGCATTGGAGAGTCGGCCAGGTAGAGCGCCGGCCGACGGAACTGTTGCCGCGAGAGCCGCCTCGGCGCCGTCGACCGCCGCCTCGAGGTCGGCCGGGTCACCGGCGAGCCGGAATCGGGTGATCAGCATGCTGCCGAGGGTGGTGAGCCGTGCCGGACGGGCGGCGTGGGACGCGGCGGTGGCCGCCAGCGCTGCCTTCGCGGCTTCGACCGCGGCATCGAGGTCGCGGCGTTCCTCGGTGCGCTCGAAGAGGGCCAGGTGGACGAGGGCCAGGTTCGCGAGATACGTGGCGCGGTCGACGTGGCCTACGGGGACCGCTTCGACCGCCCGCCGCATCACCGTGGACGCCTCGCTGACATCGTCCAGGCGGTCGCGCAACTCGAAGCGGGTCAGCAGCGCCCCACCGAGCGATGCCAGGCATCGTGCGTGTTCCAGCGGGGAGCGCGAGCCCGCGCCCGCCGCTCTGCGGGCCGCAGCGACGGCGCGGTCCAGGTCGGCCGGATCACCCGCGTTCGCGAATCGGGTGAGCAGGATGCCGCTGAGGTTCGACGCGTACCTTCCGAGGTGCGGGTCTTGCGCCGAGGCGAGCGCGACGGCTTTCTGCTGGTGTCGAACCGCCTCGCTGAGATCCGCCGGATCGGTGGTCAGCTCGAAGCGCACCCGCAGCATCGCGCCGAGATTCGCGTGGTAGCGGGCCAGGCTGGGCAGCCTGGTCGGCGCGGAGTCGATCGCGGTCAGGGTGGTTCGCACGGCCTCGTCGAGGTCGCCTGGTTCATTGGTCATCTCGAACCGGGAGCGGAGGCTGTTTCCGAGGTTCATCAGGACAGCGTGCCTGGCCACGTGCGCGCCGTCCATTACGTCCAGGGCCCGGCGGTGCAGGGCGACTGCTTCGCCGACGTCTTCGACCCTGCCGAGGAACTCGCCTCGGGTGCGCAGCGCGGTTCCGAGCGACGAGAGTCGGATATAGCCATCCGGCGTCTCAGGGCCCTGAAGTGCGTGGCGCCCGGCGTCGACGGCGGCGTCCAGGTCGGCCCGGGAACCGGTTGATTCGAAGACGGCCAACGCCGTGTCGGCCGCGTGCCCGGCGTAGCGGGCGCGCGAGGCGGCATCCGGCGCACCCGACATGGCGGCCGCGAACCGTTCCGCGGCTTCCCTCAGATCCTCGAGGGCGCCGGCGGCCTCGTACCGTGAGCGGAGCGACTTGGCGAGGTTGTTCGAGAGCGAGGCGTCACGTGCGCGGTCGGCGGTGGGCGGAGGATCGTCGACGAGGCCGCGAAGGAGGGTGATCGAGGTTTCGAGATCGGTCCGTTCGCCGCGTCGGTCGAAGCGCAGGCCGAGCGCCGTCGCGAGATTCATATGGGTGGCGAAACGCGTGGACTGCCGCGTCAACGCGGCGGCGATGGCGGCCACGGCGACCGCTTTGTCCGTGCTCTGCGGATTCGCGTCCGTCTGCTGAGCCTGCCCGAGCAGCTGTGCGGCGCGTGCCGAAGCCGAGCGTCGCAACGCCTCCCGCAGCGGCTCGGGCAGGGTGTCGGGCCTGCCTGCGGCTTGGCTGAGAACGAGCAGGGCCTGCAGATCCGGATCCGCCGCCGAGGGTTCGCCGTCCCGGCAGGCGGACAGGCACTCCTGTGCGAGCACGATGAGCTCGTCCGGGGTCATCGGTCGCCGGCGCTGTTTCGCAGAACCATGAGAAGATCGGCCGCACCCGCCGGAGTGAAGTCGTCCACGACGTAGTAGTCGCCGATGCCCGGAAGGAAGGAGAGCGGGATCTCCTCGGGGGACCGGCCGGGCAGCACCACCGGCAGGATTCGGCGCGTCCACTCCTCGCGGTGCCGGTGCAGCAAGTCGGCGAGGCGCACGTACTCGGATGTCAGCCCGCGATTGCGGCCCGGGGGCGCTTGCCGGTTGCCGACGTCGCGGTATGCCGGCGAGGCGATCGCGATCACGTAGTCGGAGCGCAGGATGTGCGTAGTCGTCCATTCGTCCCAGTCACGCCGTTGCTCCAGCCCCTCCTGGTCGAACCGGACGTCCACGCGCTCACTGTGCAGCAGCGCGCACAGGGCGGAGACGGCCTGCTTGTGCTCCTCGGGCTCCTGCGCGTACGAGACGAATACCCGCGGCCGAAGCGTCGCGTCGGACACCTCCTCGGGTTCGACTCGTGAAGGCGTCGATACGGTGGAGGTGGACTGGGGCAGCCGGACTTCGAAGGCGTCTTTCCAGCCCACCGGACGGAGCTTGAGCCGCGGCTCGGTCTTCAGGTGGTATTCACCGTGGGCCACCACGCGCAGAGCCGTGGAGTCCGGCGGGGTGAGGAGAGCGAGCCAGCCCGTGCGGCTACCCGGCGGCACATTGCCACTGTGGCGCCAGCGTACGTGGCTATCGCCGATCCCAGAGCATTCGACCGGGGCCGGCTGAGCCGGCAGCGAGACGCCGTCGGCGGCGGCGCCTCCGAATCCGCCACGGAGGGCCGGAGCAAACGCCAGCCTGCGAGTGAGCTCGTACTGCGCGGCCTCGGCCGGACCCGTCACGGCGCGCGGGAGCGCGTCCAGCACGAGGACTCCGGGATCGCCGAACTCGAATCCGACCTCTGCCCACTCGGGCGTCGGCACGTCCGGTGCGATGTCGAACTCGTAGTTGACGCGCACCAGGTACGCCTGTTGTCCGTCGAAGTCGGCTGGGACCGGGTCGACGCGGTGCAGTTGCCAACTGCGCAGCCGGATCGCGCCGAGGGAGATACCGTTCGGCGAGGTCTCCACCGACTTCGCCGCGTCGACCAGCATCAGCGGCACGTCGCCGAGCACTGTGCGGTTGTTCTCCGTCTCCACCTGGCGGCCTCCCATGAGCGCGGATTCCCTTGTGCGAGGATACTTCCCGGAAACGGCTCAGGGCCCGGGAATCCGGAAGGCGGCGGACGCGATGACTGCCGAGGTCCACAGTGGTGACGTGTATGGATCCGACTCGCGCATGGCCCTGGCGCAGCGCTGGGAGGAGCTCCTTGACCGGATCCGGCGGACGGTGCCCGGTATGGCAGACTTCCAGCGGTCGCCCTCGCGCGGGGAACTGCTTCGCGCCGCCGCGGCCGGACCGGTGGTCCTCCTGAACGTCAGTACGCTGCGTTGTGATGCGCTCATCGTGACGGCGCACGGTGTCCGCGTCAGAGAATTGACCGGTCTGACCGCGAATGAAGTGGCCGAGCGGACCGCCGAGTATCTCGGCGCGCTCAATGACTCCGGCAACACCGACGAACTGCCGTTCGCGGAGGCGATGCGGCAGCGCGCCGAGGGTGTCGAGCGACGGGAGCGGATCCTCGCCGAGACGATGCGATGGCTGTGGGCCGCGGTCGCGGAGCCGGTGCTCCTCGACCTCGGGTACGACGGACCGCCGAGTGATGGGGAGCTGCCGCGCATCTGGTGGTGTCCCACGGGGCTGCTCAGCCTCCTGCCGATCCACGGTGCCGGGGACTACGGTGCGGGCCAAGGCGCATGCGTCCTGGATCGTGTGATCTCGTCGTACACGCCGACGCTGCGGGCGCTGCTCGAAGCGAGCGTGCCGCGTGCGGAGGCGTCCTCGGCCTCCGAGCGGCTCGCCTTCGTCGGGGTACCGAACGTGCCCGCCCAGCTGCACTTGACCGACGAGGTCCGCCGGGAGCGCGAGTTCTTGGAGAACTGCTTTCCGGGCGGTGTCGACGCCATCGAAGGCGCGGAGGCGACGGCTGAGGCGGTGTTCGAGTCCTTGAGCTCGCATCGCCATGCCCATATCAGCTGCCATGGCTTCCAGGACCTCGACGACCCGTCCGGCGCAGGACTCGAACTGTCCGACGGGCTGCTGGCGGTACGCCGTATCTCCACAGTCCCGGCGGCGTGCGAGTTCGTGTTCCTGTCCGCGTGCCGCACCGCGACCGGCGGCGTACGCTTGGCCGACGAGGCCATCACCCTCGCGGCCGCGCTGAGCTACGCCGGATTCCGGCACGTGGTCGCCACGCTGTGGTCCGTCGATCCGGCGGTCGCCGCCGAACTGGCCGAGCGGTTGTATCCGAAGCTGATCTCCGGCGGCCGATTCGATCCCGCCGGCGCAGCCCCGGCATTGCACCTCGCGGTGAGCGAGTTGCGTGACGCCGGCGTAGGCCTCGCCGACTGGCTTCCGTTCGTGCATAACGGGTTGTGAGCATCCAGTGGTTCGTCAGAGTCGGAACCGTCGGAACAGGCCCCAAGCGCCGCTGGGAAGCAGCGCGGCGAACGCGGTCGCGAACTTTACCTGCATGGGCAGGTCGCTGCGGTATCCGATGGATTGCGGCAGCAGTCTGCGCACCTCGGCCAGGTACGGATCGGCCTCCCGCTTTCGCTTGAACAGCATCAAGGTGACGGCGTACTCGTACTCGCTGTGCAGGGTGTGCGGGTGCACCGAGCCCAGCAGTTCGCGCTGACCTTCGAAGGCCGCTTTGAACGCCGCCAGGGCGTCCGCGTCGCGTCGCAGACCGCGAAGCGCCCAGCCGAGCAGGAATCCGGCACGGTGGTACAGCGGGTTGCGATCGCCGAGACGCCGTTCGATGTCGAGGCGCACAGCGGACAGGTGCGCGAGAGTCTCGAGACTCTTCCCCTGAGTCACCAACGCGTATCCGTAGCCGACCGCGGCAGTGAGTGCCGATGGACTGAGCTCGCCGTGCTCGAGCCTTTGGCGGCGCCAGAGCTCGCGGACGGTCGCCTCGGCTCTGGCCCGGGCGACCCTGTCCGCATTGAACTCCTGAAGCTCCGGTGTGAGCACGGCCTCGGCCTCTATCGCCTGCGCTCTGAGCAGTTCGTGGTGCTGCGGCGCGCCGAGGTTCTCGTAGAAGCCGATCACCGCTTGCGCGAGCGTTCGTGCCTGCCGCTGGTCTCCGGTCGCGCAGTACAACCAGGCGAGTTCGAGCTTGAGCAGGTGAAGCTGTTCATTCATGGCGGCATCGAGGTCGCTGCCCGCGTACCGGCCCTCGAGCGCCCTCGCCTGTTCGATCGCATGCTTCAGGGTGCTGTGAAGCGCGAGTGAGTGGACGCGAGCGGACTTGGCCGCGAGCCGTTCGGGATGGGGTAGCCCCGGCGTAGAGTCGACGGTGCTCTCGATGCGCGCCCACACCGCATCCGCCTCCGGGTATCGGCACAACCCGTCCAGAGTCCGGGCGAGCGCGAGCTCCGCACGGAACCTGGAGAGCAAGTCGTCGCCGGCCAGCTCGACGGCGCGTTCGGCGGCGCGGGTCGCCTCCGCGAGGGCACCGGCCGCCAGATGATCCGCCGCGGCTTTGAGCAGGTCGGGCAGCGAGTCCGGATACTGCGCCAGCACCCGCTCCCGGCATTTCGCCGCGAAAACCGCCTCGCCCCGCGATTCGTAATACTCGGCGAGACGGCGGAGCAACGCGGTTCGATGCCTTGTCTCGATGGCTGCGCGTTCGACGAGGTCGCGCGCGTGGCCGATGAGCTCCGTCACGACCTCGGCGGGGTTCGGCTCGGCGAGTAGTTCGAGAACGCAGGCGGCGACGAGGTCGTCCGACGGCGAGAACGATGGACCGGCGCCGACGCTGTCCCGTGCGGCGATCCGCACCACCTGGGCGATCGACCACAATCCGCGGTCCTCCTCGGCCAACAGCCGGGTCCGCAGGTCGTCGAGCGCGTCGCCGAGCGCGTCCGTCCCGTCTTGCCCGTCGTCGGCGGGCACCGAGGTCGCCGACGGAGGTGGCGGTCCGAGCCGCTGGACGATCCGGTGCAGCAGTACCGCGGGGATCGGGCCCGGACCACAGGACGCGGCGATGCGCAGAACCAGCAGCTGGAGCTCATCGAGTTCGTCGAGTGCATCGCGCACGACGGCACCGAAGCCGCTCGCCGTCCGGCGGTCGGAGCGGATCCGCTCCAAGTAGGCGCGGACCGAGACCAGCCCACGGCGGGGCCTGAGATGACGTCCGGCGAGTTGCAGCGCGCGGGGATGGCCGCCGAGTGCGGCGGCGATCTCCCGGAGAGCCTCGGCCTCGTCATCGTTCTCGGGTTCGCGGAAGCCCCGCAGCAGCGCCTCGCCGTCGTGCGGGGAGAGGGTGCTGAGCCGCACCGTGAGTAGCCGTTCTCCGAAATCCTCGCGGTTCGAGATCAGCAGGGTGCGGACTTTGGCGCCCGCGGGTATCAGCAGGTCGGCGACGGAGTCCGGGTCGAGGTACGGAGGCACGTTGTCGATGATCCACAGTGAGGGCTCCGCCTGCGCTGCCAGACGGGCACCGACGAGCCCGAGCAGACCGGCCCTGCTCACACCGCGGGTGGGCAGGCCCAGCGTTTCGGCTACGGTCCGCACGCGGTCCGCGTAGCCGAGACGCATGTCCTGCGCCCGCGTCGCTGCGTCGGCGCCGCGCAATCCGCCGTTCGGCGCGGCGCCGATCCCGCCGGAGGCGAGGTCGATCCAATAGACGCCGCCGAGATGAGCGGCGCCGAACTGCCAGGCGTACGAGGCGGCCAGCGCGGACTTCCCGACGCCGGCGAGCCCGACCAGCGCGGCCACGGGCCCGCAGTCCGAGGCCTGGGTGAGCGGGAACTCCACCTTGTTCAGCGTGGAATGCAGCTCCCACATCTCCCGGTATCTGCCCACGAAACCCACCGCCCCGGGGACGCGTGCGCTGTACCAGGTCGGCCGCTCGGTGACCGGGATCGCGCCCAGCGGGCCGGGGAGGCCGTCCAGGTGCTGTTTGAAGGCACGGGCCAGACTCCTGAGTTCCGAATCATTCGCAGGTTTCTTATGGAACCGCGCGTCGAGGAGTTCGACCGGCGCGATGTGCTCTTCGGAGCTCTCCGGATTTACGACGATGATGCGGCGCGCGGGGTCGCCGCTGCGCTGGGCGGCCAGGAACGCGGTGGTCAGCTCGAACTGGCAGGCGCTGCGAGTCGGGTAGTCCTTGGAGTAGTACGCCACCAGGCAGGTCGAGCCGCGCAGCGCCGCGTGGATCTCCGCGGTGATGCCGGTGAACAGGCGGATGTCGCTCTCGTCGATGAAGGAGGTGAGATTCTCCCGCTCCAGCGCCTGCTTGATCCGATACAGCTCGGGCCGGTCGGGGCCGGCCAGAGAGAGGAAGAAGTCGTACCGGTGGTGTGCCTCTGCGTCGCCCGACTCGTGGCTCACCGAGATTCCGCCTTGCCCTTGCCACGTGCGCAGGCATCATGTGGCGGTCGTCGCCCGTCTCCGCACGCAAGAGCCCTGAGCTCACGGCGGACCTCAGCGGTCTGAGGCGCCGCACCGAGCTGCGTGAACAGCCGCAGGGCCCTGGTGAGCTGGTGGCGGGCGCGGGCCGGGTGGCCGGTCAGCAGCGCCGCGTGGCCGAGTCCGGCACGTGCGCGGGCCTGCTCGAAGGCGCTGCCCACCTCGAAGGCCGCATCGAGTGCTGCGGTGTGATGCACGGAAGCGGACCGGGGATCTCCTGTTCGGACCGCGGCCTCGCCGAGCGTGTTGAGCGTCATCGTTCCGTCGAGCTTCAGTCCGAGCTCGGCGAAGGCCGCGGCGGCGTCGCGCAGATGCTCGCCTGCCTCGGCCGACAGCCCGAGTTCAATCTCCGTAGCGGCCATGTCCCGCTTGATGATGGCTATGTTGCGCAGTTGTCGGCTCACCCGCTCGTGGAAGGCGAGCGCCGCACGCTGTTCGGCGAGCGACTCCTGGTAGCGCCCGACGGAGTGCAGCACCCAGGCGCGGTGGGAGCGTGCGGTGTGCTCGCTGTATTCGTCCTGCGCCGAGGCGCATACGGCGAGCGATTCGTCCAGAAGCAGCTCGGCTTCGCCGTACCGGCCTTGGAGGCTGCGCAGCAGGGCGACGTTGTTGAGCGTCATGGCGAGTGGGCGAGGCGGGGCGCTGCGGCGCGCGGCCTTGAGCGCGGCCGTGTGCGAGCGCTCCCAATGGCTCCAGTGTTTGCCGAGGAAGAGGATTCCGCGCAGCGTGTAAGCGAGCTGCCAGCAGTGCTCGTCGAATTCGTACTCGAACGCCGTATCGCACAGTGCGGCGAGCGAGTCGAGTGAGTCGGTGAGCCAGGCGCGCGCCACGCCGACGCTGGCGAAGGTGCGCGTGCCGGCCTTGCCGCCTTCCACGGCGACCGGCGGCAGGCGGTAGCGGTGCGGGGTCACCATCAGATCCGCCTCGTCGGCGGTCAGCAGACTCGTGTCGAGCAGTCGGTGCACCGCAGCGCGGATCTCGTTCGTCGGCAGCGTCTCCTGCGCCATCCGCCGAGCGTACCGGGCGAGCAGATCGTGCATCCGATAACGGCCGGGACCGCCGGAGTCGAGCAGCCCGACGAGGAAGAGTTCGTGCAGCGCGCGTTCCGCCCTCGTCACTGGGCAGTCGGCCAGCGCGGCGACGTTGCGCGGCTCGAGAAGCAGAGCGGGCTGCACTCCGAGCAGGGCGAAGGCGTGGCGCACGGCCTCGGGCAGCAGCGCGAAGGAGAGGTCGAAAGCCCGTGCCACGCTGCGCTCGCCGTCTTCCAGCATCTCCATGCCGTGCCCCGGGCCGGCCAGCTTGGCGGCCAGGCCTTCCGGGTCGAGGGAGGGATCGGTGCGGCAGAGGCCGCCGACGATTCTGATCGCCAGCGGATGTCCGCCGCACGCGTCGACGAGGTGGTGCACCGCGTCCTGACCGTTACCGCCGACCGGATTGAGCGCGTTGAACAAGTCCGCCGAGTTCTGCCTGGAGAGCGGACCCAGTTCGAGGACGTGCACGTCCTCGAGCGCGGGCAGCCGCCGCCTGCTGGTCACCAGGACGCGGCAGGCTTCTGACGCGGGCAGCATCGCCTCGATCTGCTCCGCGCTGCTCGCGTTGTCGAGGACGAGCAGAACACGTTGGCGCCTCGTCTCGCCGCGCAGCAGGACCGAGCGGGCCCCTTCGTCCGCGGGGATGTCGTGCTTGGGCACACCGAGCCCCTCGAGTAGCAGTCCCAGCGCGTCGCGCGTTGCCACCGGCTCGAGCCGAGGGGTGAAGCCGCGCAGATCGACGTACAGGCATCCGCCGTCGAACCGCTCGGCGTGTCGATGGGCGGCGGCGACGGCGACGGCTGTCTTGCCGATCCCCGGTAGGCCGGTCACCAGGCAGATTTCGGGAGCCCCGATTCGCCCGCCGGATCGCTGAGCGAGGAAGGAGTCGAGACGATCCAGCTCTCGGTCCCGCCCGATGACCTGGACGGCGCGCGGCAACGCACACAGGCTGCGTGGCGCCCAGCCCGCGGTCTGCTTGCGCCCGCGGGCCTCGTTCGCCGCGGCCTGCGCCTGCTCGGCCAATCCGCGCAGCTCGTCCTCGGCGCCGAGGACGCGGCCGATCGCCGCGGCCAGTTGCGGGCTGGGCGACCGTCGGCCGGACTCTGCGCGGGTGATCACCGCGTGGTCCGTGGGCAGCAGCTTCGCGAGGGCGCGCTGGCTCAGCCCGTGCGCGTCCCGCAGTTCCTTGATGCGCCTGGCGAGCGCTTGCCGAGCGGCTTCCATGCCCCGTCTCCTCGTCTCCGGGTGTAGCAGGGCGCCGGCCGAGCCGACGAGTCGGATGGCAGCGAGCTGTTGTGCGGGCCTCTGGTGACACCGCTGCGGGTGGTGACAGCACCCGATGTCACCACCGCACCGATTCCGTCCACCCGGCGCCGCTGACACCGTGGTCACAGGGCCCTGTGGACCGCCCACCGCGGCCGAGACCACGAAAGATCACTCATGGTGAACAACGGATCGCGCTCCCGGCTCGATGATGCCATCCGGGCGCGCACCGCACACGATCGGCACGGGATTGTTGCCGAAGGGTGGGCCGAACGGTGACCGTACGGAATCTGATCTCCGCCGCGGCCGACCGGATGCGGCAGGTGGGCAACGACGTCATGGCGGGCCGCGGCCTCGAGGCATACGCCACGTTCGCGCTCGGGATCACGCTGGCAGCCCTCGAACTCGCCCATGTCGTCGACACGCAAATCGTGCTGGCCGCACTGCTGGTGACCGTGTCCTTCCTGGCGTTCCACATCGGTACCGGGCAGCGCACGGACGGTTCCGCCGGACCGCACGAGGCCGCCGCGCTCGCCGCGGTTCTGCACGACCGTACCGCGTTCACGTTCCTGCCCGACCTGCTGACCGGGGTGAGCGACCTGCGTATCTACGGGCCGACCGCCATCAACGTCCTCGCCCACACCGGCGAGATCGAGCGCACCGTGCTCTCCCGCGGCGGCTCCGTGCGGATCGTCGTGCAGAGCCTCGACCCGGTCCAGCTCGACCACATCGCGACCCAGGTGGACGCCGGGCTCGACTTGGAAAAGACCCTGCACGCCTCCTACGCGGCTCTGCGTCGGCTGGCCGCGCGGCCGGGCTTCGACTATCGGCTGCTGGCCTTCAGTCCGGGGATCAGCATGATCGTCGTCGATCCGGAGGAGCCGCACGGGTTCGTGATCGTCGAGCTGCACGGCTTCGCCGACGACTCGGTCAACGACCGCATGCACGTGCGCATCTCCAAGGCCGCGGCACCGCGCTGGTTCCGCTACTGGACTGGCAGGTTCGACGCGATCTGGCTGGCGGCCCGGCCGGACGAGGCGGATCCGCCCGGCGGCAGCGGCGGCGACGAATGAGCAGGTCGAGAGCGCGGATGACGGCGATCGCGAAAGTAATCGGGTGCCAGACGAGAGAGGGTGAGTTGGATGACTGAGGAAGGAACGGCGATGCCCGGCCATCGCAAGGCGCGCGCCGCGGGGTCGGCACCGGACAGGTCGGCGGCGAAGCCACACCGGCCGTTCTGGCTCGAACTCGGCTTCGAGGCGGCCGGATCCCGCCCCGGCTGCCCGGACGGCGACTGCCTTGACGACCTGGACAGTCCCACCGACGTCTTCTGCCGCGTACACGGAAGGTTCCTGCCGTACGCCACCGACGAACCCAGCCGGCTGCGTTGGTTCGTCGTCAACGCCCTGCGATCGGCGGTGCTCGGGGCGTTCGTGCTCTCCGCCCAGTCGAACACCGCCGTCCCGCTGGACCTGCTCGGCGCCGTCTTCGGCTTCGTTCTGCTGCTGATGCCGCTGCGGCATTACCCCGCGACCTTCGACTTCGCGGCATCGCTCTGGGGTACGGCCTGCGTGATCAGGCTCGTGCTGCTGTTTCACGCAGTCATCGTGCGCCAGATCGTGACCACATCGGTGACAGTAGGTCTCGCGCTTGCCTGCACCTGGTATCTGGGCGATCTGTGCGCGCGCTACGGCACTGCGGAGCCGACCTTCGTGCACGGGGTCCCGCCCCACTTGGCCGCGCGGATCGAGAAACGCAGTTGGCTGCGTCGACGCACGCCGGGCCGCGCGGCCGGAGTCGTTGCGGCCGTGGCGGCGACTGCTCCCGGCGCGCTGCTCGTGCTGGCCGTCTTCACCGCGGGGCCGTCGGCCTGGGTCTGGCACGGTCCACCCGCCTTGCGCGGCTGGCTGCTCGGCGCGGCGCTCAGCGGAGTGCTCGCCACGTTGTTCGCCG
>Ga0073928_10007927_pt1 | contig 13529 bp, 11 predicted proteins | sample PaiPotPPA55metaG_FD_76969 | JGI IMG/M metagenome (GOLD analysis project Ga0073928, IMG submission 76969) | Iron sulfur acid spring bacterial and archeal communities from Banff, Canada, to study Microbial Dark Matter (Phase II) - Paint Pots PPA... ...
CGCTCAACAAAGAGTGCGGATGGAAGGATGGCGACAGAGGCGGCTTGGCTCAAAAGCAAACAACCCACGCAAGTAAAAACAAAACCGTCTTGACTCACACCGGCCTTCTCATGGAAGGACTTAATGCACCGGACCAACAACTGTGCTAGCCTGTTCGCCCTTCACTGGCTGACGCGACCGAACTACGGCAAGCCGTGGCTCGAAGATCGATCTCCCGGCCGACCCGAGCCGCCACATACGTAGCGTGATCCGCGACGGAATGGTGAAAGCCCAACGGTCATCCCACACAACCAAGGAGGCAGCCGTGAGCACCAAGGCAGTCCGTACTAATGACCCGACCAGCGACGCGGGCGTCGCGAGAGTTGACATGAGGTTCGAGGTGGTCGTCATCCCTGTCTCGGATGTCGACCGCGCGAGGGAGTTCTATGGGAGGCTCGGGTGGCGGCTCGACGCCGATTACGACAGCGGTAAAGACTTCCGCGTGATCCAGCTCACGCCGCCGGGCTCGGGGTGCTCGATCATCTTCGGCAACAACGTCACCCCGGCGGCACCCGGCTCCGCCCAGGGCCTGTACCTGATCGTCTCCGACATCCAGGCCGCCCGCAAAGAGCTGCTCGATCGCGGCGTCGAGATCAGCGAAGTGTTCCACGACGCCGCCGGCGTGTACGCGGGCACGGACGAGCCCTACCTGTTTGGACGGGTGCGGGTCAGCGGTCCGGATGCCGAGCATCGCAGCTACCGCTCGTTCGCTTCGTTCCGTGATCCGGACGGCAACGGCTGGCTGTTCCAGGAAATCACGACGCGGCTGCCGGGTCGCATAGACCCCGCGACCACGACCTTCGCGTCGGCGAACGATCTGGCGAGCGCGCTTCGGCGTGCGGCGGCCGCGCACGGGCAGCACGAGGCGCGGACGGGGCAAGCCGACCCGAACTGGCCGGACTGGTACGCCGAGTACATGGTGCGCGAGCAGGCCGGCGAAGAGCTGCCGAAATGAACGACTAGAACCTGATCGTCATCGGCGGTGGCGCGCCCGGCGCATTGCATCGTCGCAGCTGAAGCCGTGCCTTGGACGAGAAACCTGCCGAGTTGGTTGAAACTTCTGGGCCGGTGGTGCGTAGATGCTGGTTGAGGAGGTCTCCATGACAACATTGTTGCGATTAGTGGTGTTGTGCCTCGCGGTGCCGGCTGGGGTGGTGTTGGCCCAGGATAAGGCGACGCAGGAAAAACCGATGGTGAGCCAGGAAAATCCGCTGAGCACCTGGAACAAGTTCGCCTATGCGCGGGTGAAGGACATCCTGCTGAAGTCGGCGGAGAAGATGCCGGAGGAAAATTACAGTTTTAAACCCGTCGAGACGGTGCGCAGCTACGGACAGATCGTGGGACACGTGGCCGATGCGCAGTACCTGTTCTGCTCGATCGCACTCGGGGAGAAAAATCCGGCACCGGACATCGAGCACACGAAAACATCCAAAGCGGATCTGATTGCTGCGCTGAATACCGCGTTCGCTTACTGTGACAAGGCGTACGGCGGGATGACCGATGCCACCGCAGTGCAAACGATCAAGCTCTTTGGGAATGACGCGCCGCGAATGGGCGCGCTGACGGTCAACAACATGCATGACCTGGAGCACTACGGGAACCTGGCCACGTATATGCGGATGAAGAACATCGTGCCGCCCAGCAGCGAGCAGCAACAGGCTCCGCCGCAGCCAGCGAAGAAGTGACTAGTGCCCGAGAGTTATCTCGTAAAATAGTCCAAGTGTTTATTTCAGCTTGGCGTACTCCGCTTTCGCAGCGATAAGGATGGGTATATCAGGGTCGGCGTCTTTCCAGACTGTGAAGAATTTCTGATACGACTCGCGCGCGGCGGCTGAATTTCCTTCCAGCGCGCGAGCGCGGCCGAGCCATAGATGTGCCAGGGGGCCCAGTGGACAATTCACCACTGCGGCGCGCTGATCGATGAATTTCTGGAACTCTCCTGCCGCCTCACTTCCCCGGTGCAAAACCAAGTAGGCTTGGCCGCGCAAATACGCAGGGTAGATGAAAGAGCCGCCCTCGAGCTGAGGCCGCGGATAGGCCAGTTCGTATGGCGCCGCAGGCTCAAGAGCTTTTAGGGATTCAGCTGGTTTGCCCCGATCCAGTTGGATAGCGGCGCGGATGGATGGCAGCCAATAGTTATTAAGCTCCGTATTCTGCGGGAATCGCTTTTCTAGGCTGTCTGCGAGGGCTTGCGCGCGGGCACTATCTCCGGCGCGCGCCAGCACCAGCGCCGCGAGCATTTGCGAATCCCGAGTGTCGGCGAGCTTCAAGCCTTCTTCAATCGCGTCCCGCGCATGGTTGGAGTTTCCGAACTCCACTTCCCTTACGACCGCGTTCATGTGCCATATGGCCGCGACTTCGTTCAGGTCGTTGCGCCGTGCCGAGTCCACCGCCCGCTGAGATAGGTCCCGTGCTTTCGTGAGCCGCCCGGAAAATGCCGCGGTGTCGGACCGTTGACTGAAGAGCCAGTCTTCGGCCCCGGGCATGCTGGTGGTCAGGTCAATTTGCCGCTGCATCTCTGCGGCATCGTTTTCAAGAAAGGCGACAACGTACATATCGGCGTGCAAGAAGGGGCCGTCGAGCTTGCGTTCGAGAGCTTTGCGGTAAGTCGCCTTGGCTTCTTCGAGGCGGTTCAGCGGGGTGTAAACTTCCATCAGATTGGAATAAGTGACAGCATAATCTGGATTCAACTGAATGGCCTTCAGGTCCTCCGAAATCGCTTGTTCATAGCGTCCGAGATATTCATAGTTCAATCCTATAAGTAGGTGGGGGATTTCGTCTCGTGGATAAGCGCGCGCCCAGAGTTCACAGGTCTGGTTGGCTTTCTCCAGGTCACCGCTGATGGCGGTGTGGTAGAGCGCAGTGATATTGAACCTCTCGGGATCACTGACGCGTTCCTTGAGTTCGTATGCTTTTTGAATGTTTTCGGCGGACTGGCCCGGCTCTCCGAGACCGATATACACGGCTCCGAGCCTGGCGTGGGCGAGTGCGAAATTCGGGTCGAGTTCAATGGCACGTTTGAAATATGGGATGGATTTAACTTCGCCTGATTCGCGAGAAATCTTCATAGCCAGTGTCAGAGCTTGGAGGGCCTCGAGTGAAGGTGTGGTGGCGTGCTCGATCGGCGTGTCGTATTTCTGGATCGAGCTGAAAGATTCGCCCAGCTTTCCACGCAACTCCTGCGCGGCTTTGCCGAGTGCGGCCAGGACGTGTCTCTTGTCGCCGGAAGTGATCTGTTCCCGCGCCAGGGTGTCGCCTGTGCGGCAATCCACGGCATTCAAACCTACAACGTATGCGTCCTCCAGTTTCGCAATGGAGCCATCAATTACGGCGGCGCTTGACGCGCGCTGGCACAGGTCGCGCGCGATGGCCGGCGTCAGCCGCTCGTCCGGGGGGCGGCCCATCAGCTTCAAAGTGTTGTGAACTTTTTCATCCGAAAGGATGGCGAGAAACGGTGATTGTGCCAGTTGCACGGCCAGACCTTGCTTGAGGGTGTCGTCAAACACGGGATCGCCGGTGGAATTCGAAAAATCGGCAATGACGATGGTGTCTTTTTCCGTTAGCGTGTGATTTCTGTGGGAAAAGAAGTATGCTGCGGTTCCGATTGCAACTATGAGAAACGCTATGGGCACCGCGATTTTCCATCGAATGCCCGACTGGGGCATAACAGCGGAAGCGCTGGTCGACTTGGCTGCGAATTCCCTTAGCTTTTCGTCTCCGCTCGAGGTTGTTTCCTTGCCGCGGGCCGATTGTGGCGCTTCCAGTCCCTCTACTGCGGGTCCAACGAAACGATAACCGCGCTTGGGAAGGGTTTCGATGAAGCGCGGCTTATCCGCTTCGTCGTTCAGGGCCTGGCGCAGTTTCTTGACGGCCGTATTCAGGCTATGGTCGAAGTCCACGAAGGTGTCTTCGGGCCAAAGCCGCTCGCGAAGCTGTTCTCGCGTGACTACCTGGCCGGATTGCTGCAGCAACATGGCCAGAACTTGAAAGGGTTGGTCCTGAAGCTTGATCTTACGGCCGCTCTTGTAAAGCTCACCGGCGCGCAGGTCTAAGGTAAAAACATCGAACCGTAGAGTCGGCGAATCCTCTGTGGACGATGGCATGCGGTTCTTCTCGGGTGCAGGGAATATACCACCATCGGTTTCCGGCGAGCTAAACCCTGTGGTCTCCGCGATTTATTTGTTCATTTGGAGTTCGCCCAGAGTTCATTCCCGGTGCATTGAAGGTTTCCTGGAGCGCTGCGAGAGTGGGCGCAGTTCACGACAGCCGGTTAGCCCGGGCAGCCAGGAACTGAAAGAGAAATGAATAGGGAGGATCCCATGAAGACGAAAATGGCAATGGCAGTCGCGGTAGTGCTCTCGACCGTCGCGGCGGGCGTGTGCCGAGCGCAGTCGCGGCCATTGGAAGTAAACGTTCCCTTCGCATTCGAGGTTGGAAACAAAACAATGCCAGCGGGGAGCTATCGTGTCGAGTCTATGCCAACGGGCGGTGGGTCCCTTAAGATACTCCGCGCCACCAGCAGCGATGTGCGTTTGACGATTTCCACGATGGCCACCGCTTTGAAGAGTGGAACGCCGGGCCCCGCATTGGTCTTCCATCGCTACGGAAATCGCTACTTCCTCGTTCAGATCCGGATCGGAGATGGGCACGCGTGTGAAGTGTTTCCGTCGCAACAGGAGAAGGAACTCGCACGCTCGGAACTCAGCGTCGAGATTGCACTCCTGGCGCGTCGCGGCTGGGCGCGCTGACGGTCAACAACATGCATGACCTGGAGCACTATGGGAACCTGGTCACGTATATGCGGATGAAGAACATCGTGCCGCCCAGCAGCGAGCAGCAGCAGGCTCCGGCGCAGCCAGCGAAGAAGTGAGGAAATGCAATTCAGCTGATGGCGTCTACGGCTGGCGGCCGCGGGCGCCTTTTTGCCAGAGGGGCCACATGATTTGGTCCTGCATACCCTTTTCGAGGCCGGTGTCTTTCAGGAGCTGTTCGACCTGGGCGCGGGATTGGCGCGGGCCGATGCGGTCTTCGCGGTCGGCGAGGGCGTAGGCGGTGACGGCGGCGATTGCGACGTGCTTTTTCAGTTGGGGGATCTCGACTTTGTCGAATGTGTCTGACTGAGCGTGATAATTGAGCATGTAGTTTGCGGGTTCCTGGTTCGCAACCAGCGTCGGCACACCTTCCAGCAGAAAATCGAGATTGTCGGTGCCGGATTCGGCGTCGAGGGTGAAATCTTTCACGCCTAGCGATGCGACGGGTTCGAGCGCTTCGCGAACAGCGGGGAGCGTATCTTTGCGGCCGCCGAGCGAATAGCCGGTGACGGCGCCAATTCCTGAATCGAAGATCACGGCGGCCACCATGTGGTCCAGCTCGTCGCGATGCTTTCGCGCATAGGCCCACGAGCCAAGCATGCCCTGCTCTTCTCCGGTGAACAGGACGAAACGGATCGAACGGCGCGGAATCGAGCCCGAGGATTTGATCACGCGGGCAGCGTCAATCACGAGGGCTGCGTTGCAGCCGTTGTCGAGAGCGCCGTTGCCGAGTTCCCAGGAATCGAGATGAGCGCCGAGGATGACGAATTCGTCCGGCTTCTCCCGGCCGCGAATTTCCGCGACGACGTTTTCGGAACTGACGGGACCTGTGATGTGGTTTGGAAGTTCGAAATGCACGCGGACTTTTTGTCCCCCGGCGATGAAGCGGGCTATTCGCTCGGCGTCTTCGCGCGCGAGGACGGCCTGCGGCAATTTTTCAAGCTCGCCCGTGACGGAAACATTGTGGCGATACAACAGAAGATTCGGGCGAGTGGACATCCAAAAAATTGCGGCGGCGCCTGCGGCCACGGCGCGAGAAATAATTTGAGGCGCCACGTTATATTCGCCGAGCAGATCTTCCCAGGTGACGAGAATATTCTGATGGACAAGAACGATTGAACCCTTCACCGCAGCGCCCGCTTTTGCAAATCCAGCATCGTCGCCGCTGCCGACGTCCACCACATCAGTAGATATGCCATCTCCGGGAATCGCCGGCGACCAGCCGATGGACACAGCGCGCACAGGGAAGGGCTCGGGAGAAAGCACTTCAACGCGGGTATGGCCTTCACTCCAACCGACAGCTACAGAAAACTTTTCTGTGTGCACATCATCAACGCCAGCATGACGAAACGCTTCGACGGCCCATCCAACCGCGCGATCTGCCGCAGGAGAACCGGTGACGCGACCGCCGATAGTGTCCGTCAGATAGCGGAGATTCTCCTCGAGCGGCGATGCGCCAAGAGCGCTTTGAATCATGTCCGGCGCGAGCTCCGAACACCCTTTCTGCACGGAGCAGCCGCCTGCCCCGACTGGCGCGAGAGGAGCGGGTTTTGGAGGAGGAATTTGAGCGCCTGCCGAGCCCGCGACTACTAGAACCGCAAAAATTAAAAAGGCGAAATTAATTTTGTAATCGGTCGGCAACAAAGACCCTCCGAAATGAATCCCATAACCGAATTGAACCGCGAATTATAACCGGTTCGGAAACAGCGTCCAATTCGGCGGCCGGGCTCACAAGCGACAAAATGGCAGCAGAAATTGCAGGGTACATGAACTTTCTACCGGGGGTCAGGTCTTTGCTGTACCTCAGGACAATCGTATGTCCCGCGATGCGTGTAAGTTACGAAAAATATTCGCGATGGCACAATACCTGCCATCGCTACGGCCCGTAAGTGCCAGCTTTTCGTGGTACAGCGCGGATCTTGGGGGAGCCGCCCGGCTCGTACCGTCCCTCTTTCATCCAGTGCTTGCCGACTCGAAGTGAACGAAGTTCCACAGGGCACGACGAAGTTAAAACCCAAAAGCTTTGCCGAAAGCAGTCCTGGGCAAGCAGACGGAAGGCTTATAGTGAAAAAAGGTGCGGCATTTCCGAAGCTGATTCGACAGGAAAAGAAGCGAGCTGAAAATCATTCCACAAATCAGTTTGTATTTTGCGACAAGACGACCGGCGTATCGCAGTTTCGAGCCGAGTCAGAGGCAGGGTCGGAATCCACGGTGGAACGGATCGCAGGATTGCTGGCGATGCAATGTCTTGTGCGCGGACAGGAACCGCGAGATTTTGAGGTGATGGTTCCGGCACAGGGCATTTTGGTTGAGCAGATGGTATCGCGGGCGCAAGCGTTGCTGGAAGAAGGGCGTGCGGTTGCGTGCCCCGGTTCGTTGAGTCCCCGGCAAAAGGAGATTCTTCACTCGGTTTTGCGTAACAAGGCAAATAAAGAGATCGCTTCCGTGCTGAACATCACAGTGCGGACCGTGAAATTTCACGTCTCGGCTTTGCTGAGCAAATTCGGAGTGGAAAATCGGATCGAGTTGGCGCGAAGAGCCGCAGGGTTTCTGCGGCACGATGGCGGCGAAGGCCAGAGTGTCGCGGTGGAACAGACTGCCGCGCCCGACCGGCGGGGGCTGGGTCCGTTTGCCGTTAGCTCCAATTCGAATCTTCGGATACAGAATAGACCACGCCCCGATCGCTTTTCGCCCGGGCGAGTGCTTACGGCTTAAGCGGCGGCTGGCGGCGACGTTCTGTCGCCGCCAGCGCTGCGTAGTTTCGAATATCTGCTGTGTCGCTGCTTCGATGTTCTTCTGCTTTTTGAAAACCAGACAAAATCTGAAAAGCCTACGACGAAAAATGCGCTCGTCGTGGCGCCCTTTTTTTTTCGCAGACGAATTGGCGTCCGTCACCCGTGTATTTGAGTTTGCTACTTGTTGCTCAGGCGGGTGACAAGCATGTCGATGAAGCGGCGGCCGTCCACTCCTACGCCGACGTGCACGTTGGGTTCAATCTTCGTAAGGCCCACTGTGTCCCAGTGGTCGCCACTCGGGACATTTTTCTCCACAGTTCCGAAGCGATTGGCTACGGTTTCTCCGCGCGCAAATTCGCCTCCCGTTTCGACGTCAACGCGCAGGAACTTCGTTTGAAGCAAAGTTGGGTCGACAACGGCGCCGACGGCGAGAGCGTCGTGAACTGCGCCGCCGCCCGAAGCCTCGCCGAGGCGGATTTGATAGCGAGCAACGGTGGCAGCGAAGTGCGCAATCGGACCGGCTTTTTCGTCGAGCTTGTTCGCGTCGGCTGGAAGAATGGCGGCTTTCTCTGTGACGTCAAGACCGACCATGGTGATCGGCCACCCTGCGTTGAAGACGATCGCGGCAGCTTCGGGATCCTGATAAATGTTGTATTCAGCGGCACCGTTCACGTTACCGCCGGAAATCGAGCCGCCCATCAGAACCACGCCTTTGACGAGCGGAACGATCGAGGGATCTTTTCGAACGGCGAGGGCGATATTGGTGAGCGGTCCGATGGGAATAATCGTGATCTCGTTGGGATATTTGTGGACGAGATCGATGATCAGATCAGGACCGAAGCGACGGTCGCCCTGGCATTTGCTCGCAGGAGTTTCGGCGCCGCCGAGGCCGTTGACTCCATTCCAATAAGATCCAGTGACGAGGCGCTGGAGAAGCGGATGCTCGGCGCCTTTCGCGACGGGAATGTCGCAGCGGTTCACGAGCGACAAAACTCGCAGGGCGTCGTCGAAGCCCATGTCGGCGGTAACGTTGCCGGCAACGATGCTGATTCCTTTCACATCCACTTCGGGAGAATAGACGGCGAGAAGGATGGCGAGCGCGTCGTCCGTGCCAGGGTCGGAATCGATGACGACTTTTTGGGGAGGCTGATCGGCCGGTGTTGCTGAGGCGGCTCGCGCGCCGATTGCCGCGAGAAACAGACCAGACAAAATCAGAATCGCTGCTTGAATCCGATTGAGGCCAAATCGCATGTCATCGTCTCCCGTGGTTTTTCGCGGTTCAATGCGCGTTGGGCATGTACAGGAAAAGTGCGGGAGGTGCAAGCCGAAAAGCGATTCGAGCGATTTGCTCTGACTTGTGGCGACCGCCTTCAGACGGGCAACTTTGGCTTTTTGTGGTGTGATCCCTTTTGTCCTCCTTTTACCGCCGATTAGAATTTTACAAATTGCTGACTCGTCATGGCTTAGCGGCAATTCTAATCGCGGAACCGTAGATTAGCCGCCCGCCGCGGCGGACAGGCCACGGCGCCCAGGGAAGCGGAATCGAGAGAGGCTCTTCGACTCCCCTTCGTTCGCTCAGGGCGACGATCCTGATCGGATCGTCGATTAACTCGCGTGCGAGTTCGCAGGGGCGCGCCATTTCCAGCTGCTTTCGCCGGCTGATTGCACGCGACGTTTTCCTGGCCGTTTTTCTGGTCGTTTTCCTGGTCATTTTTCTGTTCATTCTTCGTGGTCATTTTCTGGGTCATTTTTGATTTGAGTTGTCCTTTGTGGGTTCGCAATCCGCAGGACGCGGGAACGCCGACGACTTGCGCGGATGAACCCCTCGAAACTCGGGGCAAGCCTGCGCAAGCGGTGGTTTTTCTCCGTCCAGTGTGATTATGTCGCGGCTGCCCTTCGTGCCTCAGGGTAAAAAGCCGCGACCCACAAATAGCGGGGGCGCCGTTCTACGACGCGACGATATGAGGTGGGAGATCGTTCGATTTTCGTCAGCCGCCTTTCGTTAGCCGACTGGCGCCGGCCGTCTTCCGTAATCCGCATGCTACGCAAAGCGGGGCCGCCAGTCGCCTCCTTTGGCGCCTTTTTAACTGCGGGATAAGCTGGGCGCCAATCCTACAAAGATGGACGCTTGTGAGCTGGAAGAGGTTGTCCGGCTCTTTAGTTACTTGCGGTTCTACGTAGTTCCACCGTTAACTAACTCAGAATTGTTCTAGAACTACTGATATCGCGGGGACTGAAGATAAGAGGGTTGCAAGATCCAGGCGGCGTGAGGCGTAGGAAGAATCAAATCCCCATGCTGCTGAGAAGTCTAGAAGTCGAAGTTTTGTTCAGCAAGTTCCTTGCAAGCTCCGTCCAAGCCCGGAAATAAAGAGCCAGCAGTAATACCCATATAGCTCAACTCACGGCTCACAAGCTTTCGTTCGGACACAGGGAGGTCAATCGCCTGAAGGTACTTCGTTGTCTCTGTCTCTCGAAGCCGAATGTAACTCTCGATATCGTCTATCGAAGTGACTATCGACACAGCCTGTTGTGGAATCATTCGTTCGTTTTCGATCGCGTCAAACTGGCGGACCGTAACGTGAAGCTCCCACCAATCTCGAAATGAGATAGGGGGTGATAAGCCTTGTTCTCGACACCTATTTGGAAAAGCCCTAAGTTGCGATTCATTCGGGTATGAGCAAATCGCTTATTCGGATGTTCATTTAGCATCGTTACCTGCTGCAAGAACCAAACGCGATGCTATCGTCCCATTTATTCCTTCCCATTGAGTCCGGGCAGGTGTATAAGTTTGTTCACAGGTCACAACAGAATGGCGCGTAGGCGAACGAGAATCGGCGGGACTGTCGCTCAGGTGATAGTGTTCTTGCTGTTGTGTGGAATTGTTGGTGGAGAATTCCCTGAACTTCTGTCCCTCACTGACAACACATCAAACGACTTTACAGTCCGCAAGACAAATTCTATGGTCTCATCTCTTCCCCGAGACGCTAGCGGACATGATCGAGTCTCGGATTTAGAACCGACCATTGCCGCGCACGACGGTACCTTTTCGCGCTTTAGCCCGTTCGAAAAAGCAGAGCTGGTTCCCTCTGACGTTTTCATCCTTTACTCCATTCTCCGTACGTAGCCCAAGCACCATTTGAGTCCCGGCACGAGCTCGTAAGTCCGAGCGACGTCGCCCCCCGGCAAGCGCACACCTCCGCGAGTCCCGATTCGAGGAGGCACATGCAGCGGTGCAATTCATCCATTGCTAGTTTGAGCGTGACGCTCGTATCGATCTGGATGATGGATTATCAATGAATTATGCAACGAGTCGCCGCGGGCTCGATAACGACAGGACAAACAATATTGTTCAGTAAGTGCGTCAGCATTTTCACTTGGCGGTTGCCGCTCAACGTTAAGCATGAAGCGGACAGAAATTCAGGTCAAACTCTAAGGAGAGAAACAATGAATCGAATGAACATGTTCCAGGCACTTCGCAGCGGGCGGTTCTCCGCTCTTGTCGCATTGGTAGGATTGGGGCTTTTGTTCACCGCTTCCGGCGCCAAAGCTGGTTGCGGCATTCCATCCAAAACAGGAGCCGCTCCCTCAATTCCCTTCTTGAGCCCTCAAGGGGACGAATCGTCGAACCATCAAGAGGACGAAAAATCGAACAAGCATGCTAGCATCGTGGGTTTGTGGCATCTGATTTACACTGCAAACTCCGCTTCCCCTTCCGTTGCTTTCCCTCCAACGCCTTTCCAGTTCGTCGAATCCTTTAAGACCTGGCACGCGGATGGAACTGAATTTGAAAATGCGTTTCTGCCGCCGACGGGCGGAAACATCTGCTTCGGAGTCTGGAAGGAGTTAGACCACAGCAGCGTCAAGCTGCACCATATCGGTCTAATGTTTGACTCGATGGGCCGCGTTTCAAACATCTTCACCGTCGACGAAAAAGATACGGTTGCCTCCAACGGCAAAAGCTACAGCGGTACCTTCGATTTCAAACTCTGGCCTCCCAGCTTCGATGCCGTCGGCGTCGGAAGCCCCCTCGCGGAGGTCACGGGAACAACGGCCGGTACCCGTATCACCGTCGATTGACCAACTCCCAACCCGAAAAAATGCCTTCCCCTGAGCGCGCGCAACCTCAAGAACTGGCTAACCTCATGGAGTTTCGAACCCCTCCACTAGCCCAGATGGGTTCCCGCGTCTCCAGCGAACCGGCGATTCCATCTGGGTCGCCGGCCACCCGATCACCCCGTAACAGAATTCCGAAGGCCAAGGTTACCGAAACCGGCCCGTAGTTGACGCTTATTTTGCGAGGAAGGAGACTCCATGAGCTCGTTGTTAGATTCATTGGAGGAACAAACCTCGCCTGATTTGATTCGCGGACTCGCTTCCGATACAGGCGAATCCGGTGACGCCGTTCAAAAAGCGCTGCAAGGCGGTTCGGCCGCGATGCTTGCGACGCTCGCCAGCAAGGCCCAGGAACCAGGCTTTCTAAGCCAGATCATGAACTTGATTTCGAGCTTCAGCACCCGGAGCGCGATGGGAGCGACGGCGGGCGGCGGCTCCTCCGCGATCAGCGGCTCTGCACAGGCGGGAAGTACGTTTCTGAACATGCTGTTCGGCAACAACCTGTCGGGCATTCAAAACAAGATTGCTGAATTCTCAAGCCTACGTGTGTCTTCGGCAGGAAGCATTCTTTCGATGGCAGCGCCGATGGTGCTGGGCACGCTCGCGTCGAAAGTGAATAGCGAAGGGCTCAGCGCCAGCGGACTCGGCAACCTGATCACGGCCGAACTACCGAGCCTGCGCAGTTTCCTTCCCGCCGGCCTTTCCATCCGGGGGCCCTCGCATCCGCGCCGGCAAAAGGTTCGTCGTCGATCGAGCATCACCTCGCGCGTGTCGCACGTGGCGGAGGGCGTGCGGCCGACAACGCCGAAGTGGCTCTGGCCGGTCGTTCTGGCGGTTCTATTCATCGGCGCGCTGCTTTGGTTCGCAAACCGGAACACCTCGTCAGTCAACACGGTGAACACGGCTGCAACGGCGTCGTCGAACGCTGCGGCGCAAGCCAGCAACGCGGCGTCGAATGCGGCCGGGTCGCTGGGCGCCTTCGTGAAGGCTGCGATTCCAGGCGGGGTCGATCTGAACATCCCCGAGAACGGAATGGAGAACAGGCTGCTCGTATATATCAAGGACCCCAACGCCAAGGTGAGCAGGGAGACCTGGTTTGAGTTCGATCGCCTGAATTTTGACACCGGTTTGGCCAACCTCCAGCTTTCCTCGCAAGAGGAGCAGCTGGAAAACATCGCGAAGATTCTGAAGGCCTATCCGAACGTCCACGTGCGAATCGACGGCTACACGGACAACCAAGGCGACGCGGCGGCCAACTTGAAGCTATCGCAAGATCGCGCTAACGCTGTGATGGCCCATCTCATCGCTCTCAGCGTCGACCCTTTTCGCATCGACGCAAAAGGCTATGGCGAGGATCACCCGGTAGCGGACAATTCAACCGAAGAAGGCCGCGCCCGGAACAGACGGATTGCATTGCGCGTCACGCAGAAGTAAGTCGGCAGTCTGGACAATAAGAACCAGTCGAAGTCACAATGGGAAAGTACATCCAAACACGGATTCCCCGCTAGCCTTTGCTTTGGCATGGATAGATGTTGATAAATCCGCTTATCACTACCAATCGCAAGGTGCGACACTCCGCCGGCTTCGCTTACTTCTAATTCCCCCGATCGCACAGCCAAGCCTAATTCCGCCTCTGCGCTCCTCGAAATTCCGTACACTAGGTCAAGGTACTTGACCGTTTTAATGTCGTTTTTTGAGCCCCTGAATGTAGCAATTGGAAATTGGGCACCCGACACACTCCGAAACAGCCTCACCTCTTCCCGCGAACCCATCCGGGACGCACAAGACGCGAAAGAGGTGAGCTCCATGACTCCGTTTTTCCTTCTACGCC
>Ga0073928_10007928_pt1 | contig 13528 bp, 5 predicted proteins | sample PaiPotPPA55metaG_FD_76969 | JGI IMG/M metagenome (GOLD analysis project Ga0073928, IMG submission 76969) | Iron sulfur acid spring bacterial and archeal communities from Banff, Canada, to study Microbial Dark Matter (Phase II) - Paint Pots PPA... ...
ATTGCGATTCGCACAGCGATGGGCGCCGGACGGATTCGCGTGGTGCGGCAGCTTTTGACCGAAAGTCTGTTGCTGGCGATCACTGCGGGAGTGTTGGGTACAGCGTTGGCGATTTGGTGCAGCGACATTTTCGTGCGCTTGAGCCCTGAAAATCTTGCGCGCGTAACGGAGATTCACGTCGATGGCTGGGCGCTGGCGTTCACGGCAAGCTTATCGCTGCTGACCGGAATCCTATTCGGTTTGGCGCCGGCGTTGCAATCAACCCACTCGAATATCGTGGAAGCGTTGAAAGAAGGGTCGCTGAGCACGACTGCGGGACGCAGCCGCCACGGGTTGCGTAGTGCCCTTGTAATTGTGGAAATGGCGCTAGCGTTGATTCTGTTGGTGAGTGCGGGACTGTTGATTCGCAGCCTGATTCGCCTGCAAGACGTGAATCCAGGATTCGACCCACACAACGTGATGACGGCGAGCCTCGATCTTCCCGACGCAAAATATTCAGACGCAAAAAAAGAGGAATTTTTTCGTGAGCTGATTCCCCAGTTACAAGTGCTGCCGGGTGTACAGTCGGCTGCCGCAGTTTTCCCGCTGCCGATGAGTGGGGACGAGATCCGCACGAGTTTTCAGATCGAAGGGCGGCCGGTAGCTAAGGCTGAGGAGCCCCATACTTCAATCCGCGTGGTTACACCCAATTATTTCAGCACCATGCGGATTCCGCTTCTGCAGGGTAGGGATTTCACAAATCGTGACCAGGAAAAGGGCACGCCTGTTTTAATTGTCAATGAAGCTTTCGCGCGCCAATTTTTCCCCGGTGAGAATCCCATCGGTAAGCACGTAGAGGCAGGAATTTCCACGGGCTCGAGCCAAAAACAAATGCGCGAAATCGTCGGCGTGGTTGGAAACGTGAAATTTCAGGATCTTACCAGCGAATGGACGCAGGAATCCTACATCCCCTACGCACAATTGCCATTCGGGTCGGTAACCATTGTGGCGCGTTCGGCGAAAGACCCCGAGGGACTGGCGAAACCGATTGCCTCCGCAGTGCAATCGCTCGATAAAGATTTGCCGGCATATGCGCCGAAGACGGTGGAGCAATACTTGAACGGAACGATTGCGGTGCCGCGCTTCAATACGTTCCTTTTAGCAATTTTTGCCGGGCTGGCGATGATTCTCACGGCCGTCGGCCTCTACGGGGTGATTTCCTACACGGTGGCTCAGCGCACGCATGAGATCGGTATCCGCATGGCGCTCGGAGCGCAGCCTGGCGACATGCTCACGTTAGTGATACGCCAAGGAATGCGGCTCGCCTTATTTGGAGTGGGACTCGGATTGGTGGTGGCTCTCGCATTGACGCGGTTTCTGTCGAGTCTTCTTTTCGGCGTGAGTTCCAGGGACCCGGTGTCCTTCGCCGCGGTGGTCACCTTGCTTTTCGCTGTAGTGTTTTTTGCTTGCTACATTCCTGCGCGCAGAGCCATGCGTGTGGATCCGATGGTCGCTTTGCGTTACGAGTAATCCTGCAAATGAGCTTTGAAAAGGTGCATCGCGGTTGGAAGTTCTTGTGGGCTTAGGCTCGCAGTTTTTGCGGCGCGCTAAGCACGGGAGAAGAAATGGAAACCATACTGCAAGACTTGCGCTATGCGCTGCGAATGCTGGCGAAGAGTCCGGGATTTACCATCGTCGCGATCCTGACGCTGGCGCTCGGCATCGGCGCGAATGCAGCGATATTTTCCGTCACCGACCAGGTGCTTTTGCGGCTCTTGCCGGTCCAGAATCCGGAGGAACTGGTTGTACTGCACGCTCCCGGACCGCAGCCGGGCAGAAACTGGAGCGATGGCGATAGGGGCGCGGCATGGTCGTATCCGATGTACAAAGACTTGCGCGACCACAACCAAGTCTTCTCCGGCCTGCTCGCGCGATTCGCAATACAAGCGAGCGTCTCGGGCCAAGGACACACCGAGCTGGCAAACGGAGAACTTGTAACCGGAAATTACTTTAAGACGCTCGGCGTCTCTCCGGCACTCGGACGTGTCTTCAGCTCGCAAGATGAAACCGCGCCTGGCGCGAATCCGGTGGTGGTGTTGAGCTACGGGTACTGGGAGCGCCAGTTCGGCCGTGATCCCGGAATTTTGAACAAGCAGCTGGTTGTGAATGGAACCTCCCTGACCGTTGTGGGAGTTGTGCGGCCCGGATTCTTTGGAGTTCAAGTGGGGCAGACGCCCGACATTTTCGTTCCCATCACGATGAAGGCCCAGATGACGCCCAACTCGGATGGACTGGCCGACCGTCGGGATCATTGGGTTGCCATTTTAGGGAGATTGAAGCCGGGCGTGAACCGCGCCAGAGCACAAGCGGGGCTTCAGCCCGAGTACAGCGCGATCTTGCAGTCGGAAGCTTCCGAAATGAAGTCATCACCACAAACCAAGAAAGAGTTCCTGGAAAAGAAGGTTTTGCTGGATTCCGGATCGCATGGGCGTCCGATCTTGCAGCACGATGCGGGCCGGCCCCTGCTGATTTTGCTGTCGATGGTGGGATTAGTGCTGCTGATCGCCTGCGCGAACCTGGCCAGCCTCTTAGTGGCGCGTGGCGAAGCCCGGCAGCGAGAGATCGCAGTGAGAATGGCCATGGGAGCGGGCCGCTGGCGGTTGGTCAGACAGCTTCTAACAGAAAGTCTGCTGATTTCGCTGGCGGGCGGAGCTGCCGGATTAATCGTCGGGTCTTGGACGCTGGGCGCGCTGGTTAGCTCCGTCCCTGAAAATATTGGCGCGGCAGGTTTGCAAGGAAAGTTCGACTATCGCGTGCTGGCATTCTCCCTGGGACTTTCAGTACTGACCGGAATACTATTTGGCTTTTTGCCGGCATTGCGCTCCACTCGCGAGGACCTGCAAAGCACGCTGAGAGAGCAGGGAGCAAACGTTTTTGGCGGCAAATCAAATGTGAGGTTGCGAAAGGTGTTGTTGGTTTCGCAGGTGGCCCTGACGGTCGTCCTGCTAGTGTCAGCCGGTTTTTTTGTGCGCAGCTTGATGAATCTGAAAGGACAGGATCTAGGCGTACGCACCGACCATGTTATCCAATTTTCCGTTTCGCCCGAATTGAACCGTTACACTCCGGTGCAAACGATCGCGTTCGTCGATAGGTTGCGAGAAAACATTGCTGCTTTGCCTGGTGTGCGCTCAGTGAGCGCCGCAGAAATGGCGTTACTCGCGAACAGTGACTCCTACGCAAACATCACTCCTGAAGGGTATCCGATGTCGGAAGATACCAATACAGACGTCCAACAAAACGCGATCGGGCCACATTTCTTTTCAACATTGGGAATTCCGTTGCTTGCTGGACGCGAGTTTGACCATCGCGATGTCTCCGCAGGGCCCAAAGTAGCAATCGTAAGTGAAAAAATGGCGCAAACTTTCTTTCAAGGACAGAATCCAATCGGCCGCCATTTTGCATTTGGTTCCGGCAACGGAGTACACCCCGATATCGAAATCGTTGGCTTGGTGAAAGACAGCAAGAATACGGACTTGCGACAAGAGATCCGGCCGCTTATCTATGTTCCCTACGCACAAGAAAAGAACCTGGGAAACGCGACATTTTATGTGCGCACAGACGTTGAACCTACGGCGATGGCATCGACGCTGCGCAAAACTGTGCAGACTGCCGACGCAAACCTGCCCGTGTTCGATCTGAAAACATTAGACCAGGAACTGGACGAGATCGCATTTTCGGAACGGCTTTTGACGTTTTTCTCGCTGTGTCTGGGCGTGCTCGCCGCGCTGTTAGCCGCGATCGGACTCTATGGGGTGATGGCCTATATGGTTTCGCGGCGAACTCGTGAAATCGGAATTCGCATGGCGCTGGGCGCGACACAGCAAAATGTTGCGTGGATGGTGCTGCGCGAAATCGTTCGCATATCGGCGGCGGGACTTGGTATCGGGCTGGTGGCTGCATTTGCAATTGGAAAACTAATCGAGTCTCAGCTATTTGGAGTAAAGGCCAGCAATCCTCTAGTGTTTTTGATGGCGGCCGTACTGCTCTCCATCGTTGCCTTTCTGGCCGGATGGCTTCCGGCGCGTCGAGCCGCAGGGGTGGATCCCATGGTTGCCCTGCGATACGAATAGACCAAATCCGAACCCAATTCGAGCCCCGAGGAACATACCCGGCGGGAATCACGTATCACAGCAGGAAGAGGTGCCGCATGGGGACGTTTTCGCAGGACATGAAGTACGCCGCGCGAATGCTGGCGAAAAATCCAGGGTTCGCGTTGATTGCGATTCTTACGCTGGCGTTGGGGATTGGAGCAAATACCGCGCTTTTTTCCGTGGTCAACGGCGTGATCCTAAATCCGTTGCCGTTCGGGGATCCGCAACAACTCGTCTCGCTCTATTGGAAGACGCCACAATTTGAGGAAGCCTCGATAACCTTTCCGAATTTCCTCGACTGGCAGAAAGACAACCACACATTTTCGGCGATGGCCGCTTATCGGCAGCAAGGTTTTAGCTTGACTGGCACAGGCGAACCGGAGCGGCTACACGGACAACAAATTTCAGCTGAGTTTTTCCCCTCGCTCGGTATCGACCCTGTTCTGGGCCGAACCTTCCGGCCGGAAGAAGATAAAGTTGGTGCAGCTCCGGTTGCGCTCATAAGTGAAGCCCTGTGGAAGAGCAAGTACGGCTCATCGCACGATATCCTGGGGAAAAGTATTACGCTCAACGAGACGGCATACACTGTCGTTGGCGTCGTTACCGGCCGCCTCCCTATGTTTGGCAGTCAAGCGATGGATATTTATGTTCCCATCGGCCAATGGAACGATCCTACGTTCCGCGATCGTAAGATCGGGATGGGCACTCAAGGGCTCGGAAGACTGAAACCGGGGGTTACGTTCGAACAAGCGCAAGCCGATATGAGAACAGTCGCTCGTAATCTTTCAGCGGCCTATCCTGAGGCCGACAAGGATACCGGGATCGCGCTCGTACCGCTGAAGAACGACATCGTTGGCGATATCGAGGGAACTCTCTTTGTGTTGCTGGGCGCAGTGGGATTTGTCCTGCTGATCGCTTGCGCCAACGTTGCAAATTTGCTGCTCGCGCGCTCGACTGGGCGGTCGCGCGAATTCGCAATCCGCGCCGCGCTAGGCGCGAGCCAGACGCGCGTCATATGCCAACTCCTTACCGAAAGCGTGCTTCTAAGCGTCTGTGGAGGTCTGATCGGGTTGGCGCTGGCGAAGTGGGGAACTCAGGCGGTCCTTGCGGCATTGCCGGAAGCGTTGCCTCGCGCAGAAGCTATTCATCTCGATGGACGCGTGCTTCTCTTCACCCTGGCGGTGTCTTTTCTGGCCGGGGTTATTTTTGGTCTCGCACCTGCGATCACCATAGCGCGTCCCAACTTGGCCGAAACGTTAAGGGAAGGTGGTCGAGGTTCAAGCGGAGCACGCCACACAACGCAACGGGTTTTCGTCGTTGTGGAAATGGCATTATCCTTAGTCTTGTTAGTAGGCGCGGGCTTGATGATTCGTAGTCTCGCCGCGCTCCACAGCGTGAACCCGGGATTTAATCCACAAAACGTGATCACGTTCGCGATTGGTCTGTCGCCCGCGAGATTAACCAATCCCGCCACAATTCGCCAGGCTCTTCGCGCGGCCACAGAAACCTTTGAGTCAGTACCGGGAGTCGAAGCGGCTTCCGCCATGGGTGGTTCCTTGCCGATGCAAGGCGACTCAGAGATACCTTTCTGGCGTGAAGGCCAGCCCAAGCCTCCCACCCAAGCGGAAATGAATCTTGCGCTTTGGTATCCGGTTCAGTCTGACTACCTTAAGGTCATGGGAATCCCACTTATACGTGGCCGCTTTGTCTCTGAGCAGGATACCGAAAAGAGCCCGCTGGTTGTGGTGATCGACCAGAATTTTGCCCGCGAATATTTTCCGAGCGAGGATCCCATCGGCAAACGAATCAATATGGGACTCATCGGAGGCCCGGCGGAAATCGTCGGTGTCGTGGGACACGTAAAACATTGGGGAGTCAGCGACACCGCGCATCAGAATCTTCAATCCGAATACTACATGGCGCTGGCGCAACTTCCCGATCAGGTCTTTCCGCTTGTTGCTGGTGGAATCGGCATGGTTGTGCGTACGTCCGGAAATCCAAACACTTTCAGGGGCGCGATTCGCAATGCCTCGGCACAATTTGACAGCAAGCAGGTTGTCTATGATTTCATTCCAATGGAAAAGATCGTTTCCGATTCGATTGCCGCGCAGCGATTCACCATGACTCTGCTCGGTATATTTTCCGGGCTGGCATTGATTCTCTCGGCGGTGGGGATCTACGGCGTAATTTCGTACGTAGTTGGGCAGCGCACGCACGAAATCGGCGTCCGGGTGGCCTTGGGAGCTCAGCAGAATGATATTTTGGGCCTGGTGTTAGGCGAAGGTTTACGAGTCGCACTTGTAGGCATCGCTGTCGGAACCGTTACTGCTCTCGGATTGACGCGGCTCATGACTAAAATGATTTTCGGCATCCGTGCCGCCGATCCAGCCACATTCGTGGGCGTGGCAATCCTGCTGACCTTAGTCGCGGCTGCGGCCTGTTTTTTCCCAGCGCGGAAAGCGATGCGCGTGGACCCTCTGGTCGCATTGAAATATGAGTAACAAGGAGAAAACGTGGAAACGCTGATGCAGGATATTCGGTATGGCGTCCGCACGCTTCTAAAGAACCCCGGGCTGATGATCATCGCCGTTATTACGCTTGGCCTCGGGATCGGGGCGAATACGGCCATTTTCAGCATGGTGGACTCTTTATTGCTGCGGCCGCTCCCGCTGCAGGACCCGGGACGAATCGCGGTTCTCGCCATGCACCAGAAAAACGGCGGGGTGCAACCGCAATTCTCCATCCCGGATTATCAGGACATTCAAAAACAAACTGGCGAATCGTTCTCGGGACTAGCCGCGTACTTGTTCGGATTGGATGGGCTCAGCGCTGAAGGAGCCAAACCAGAGCGCATGTTGACGTCCTATGTCTCCGGCAATTTTTTCTCCACATTGGGCTTGAAGCCGGCTCTCGGCCGCCTCATCTTGCCATCGGAGGGCGAAACACTCGGAGCTGATCCGGTGATGGTAATTAGCTATGCATATTGGAAAACGCACTTTGGAGGTGCTGCTACGATCGTGGGCAGAAAAGTTTCTGTGGACGGCCATCCAATCACGATCATCGGTGTGGCCCCTGAGGGTTTTTATGGCGTCAGTCCCATAGTCGCCATTCAAGGTTACTTGCCCATAAGTCTGGCGCCGATGGGAGGTTATCCGAGCGATTTCATGACCAACCGCTCGAACCATCTAATCTTCGTGCTCGGGCGTCTGGCCTCCAGCACAGACTTTCAAAAAACAAACGCCTTGCTGGCAGTGGTGGCCCAACGTCTCTCGCAACAATATCCGGATGTTGACAAGGATTTAAGCGTGAAGGCTTATCCGGAGTTGCGCTCGCGGCCGAATCCCGATCCCAACAACACTGTGCTGATAGTATCCAGTCTCTTCCTGGGTTTGGCGGCTTTGGTATTGTTGTTGGCATGCGTGAACGTCGCCAATATTCTGCTGGTACGCGCCACCATCCGTGAACGCGAAATGGCCATCCGAGCGGCCCTAGGTGCAGCACGCACTCGTTTGATCCGGCAACTGCTTACGGAAAGCATTCTGTTGGCTCTGATGGGCGGAGCGGTAGGTATTCTTCTCGGACATTGGGGAAGTTCGGCGTTTAGCTCACTTCATTTGGGAACTGAGTTGCCGCTTCGATTTGATTTTCATTTTGATTGGCGTGTCTTTGCCTATGCCTTTTTGTTCGCGGTTCTAACCGGAATTGTCGTCGGACTTGTGCCGGCCATTCGCGCGTCGCGCGGAAATCTGAACGCAATCTTGCATGCCGGCGGTCGCGGCGTAGTGGGCGGCAAGAATCGACTGCGCAGCTCGCTTGTCGTGGCGCAGGTAGCGGGCTCTCTGACGCTGCTGATCATCGCAGGACTGTTCACCCGCAGCCTGGGAAAAGCGCAGCAAACGAGCCTGGGTTTCAATCCGAGCCATTTATTGAATATGACCATGGACCCAAACGAGATTGGTTACAACGATGTGCAGTACCGCGAGTTCTACAAGAACTTGCTCGAGCGCGTGCGCGCGCTTCCCGGCGTGCAGTCGGCCAGCATCGCGAGCGCGGTCCCGCTGGGATATATCAATTCGGTTGACACACTTTCGATAGAAGGTTATCAGCCTCCCCCCGATCAGTCCACACCAGCGTGTCAATACAATGTAATTTTTTCGGGATATTTCGAGACCTTGGAAATTCCCATGGTGAGCGGGCGCACCTTTAAACCAACCGACGACGCGAATACGCAGTACGTCGCCATCGTGAACGAAGCCATGGTCAAGCAATTCTGGCCAAATGGAGATCCGATCGGGCGTCAATTCAAGATTGGCTCCGATCCAAAGCATTGGATACAAGTGGTTGGCGTGGTCAAGAATGCGCGGTTCCAGGGGCTGCGCGGTAACGTTCAATCATATTTTTTCCTTCCGTTCTTGCAGCAGTACGCCGCCAATTCGCTGGGAACCTTGCAGGTGCGTACATTCGCTGCGCCCGAGGCCATGGCTCCCGAGATTGAACGCGTGATTGGAGAACTAGCGCCAGACCTGCCGGTATTCGACGTGAACACCATGACCCGAGCGCTGAATACCCTGAATGGTTTGTTGTTCTATCAGATTGGCGCGGTTCTGGCCGCGCTACTGGGAATCCTCGGACTAATCCTCGCAGTGGTGGGAGTCTACGGCGTGATTTCCTACGCCTCCAGCCAGAAAACACACGAAATCGGCGTGCGCATGGCATTGGGAGCGCAGCCGATGGACATTCTGAAAATGATCTTCCGTCAGGGCCTGTTTATCATCGCGATCGGCTTAGCCCTGGGTATCGCTATGGCACTAGCAGGGGCACGCTTATTTGGGAGCTTTCTTGCCGTGAGCCCTATGGATCCGCCCACCTACATGGCAGTTTCAGCAATTCTCGTGACTGTAGCTCTCGGGGCTTGCTATATACCGGCACGTCGCGCGATGAACGTGGACCCGATGATTGCGCTACGCTACGAATAAGGCAATCGCGGAGACACTGTTCGGAATCGCGACAAACATTCCCGTAACTGGGCATCTAGCCCCCATGGTCGCTCGCATAGTTCTCGCAATATGTTCTCAGCAAGACAGTTAGAGGCGCGGCGTCCTGGAATCTGAACTGCCCATATATGGGAGGCTCCCCAATTGCGTTCCCGCTGATTTTCAGCGATTGAGCCTACCGAAATGGACACAATGGCGGTTGATCTGATGAATCAAGCAGGGCCTACTCAGTCGCGCATAATAATAGCGGATGACCAGCCTGACGTTCTCGAGGCTCTCCGCCTGCTACTGAAGGGTCATGGTTACACCACCGAGGCGGTGACGTCCCCGGCTGCCTTACTGGAGGCCCTCGGGCGGGCCGAATTCGACCTGGTTTTGATGGACTTGAACTACGCGAGAGACACTACCTCCGGCCGGGAAGGTTTGGATATCCTCAATCAACTGATGGCTTCGGAAAACGCACCACCCATTGTGGTAATGACCGGCTGGGCCACCGTCGGGCTGGCTGTGGAGGCCATGCAGCGCGGAGTGGGCGATTTCGTTGAAAAGCCCTGGGTCAACGCGCGGCTTCTGGAAGTACTTCAAAAACAAATAGAGATCGGACGCGAACGCCGCACCGCGCAGCGCAGCGCCATCGAAAACAATCGCTCGCAAAACGAAATCGCTTCCCAGCTTCAGCGCCAAGGACGCGAAATTGAGGAAGCCCGCGCCATCCAGCTTGGATTCCTGCCCAAGGAAATTCCACAGCTTGCTGGATACGAAATCGCGGGCGAATGGCAGCCGGCGCGGGTCGTTGGCGGCGATTATTACGACGTTCTGGGATTTCCGGGAGACACGCTCGGGCTGTGCATTGCGGATGTGGCGGGAAAGGGAATGCCCGCGGCGCTTCTGATGTCGAACTTGCAGGCGGCCGTGCGCGGTCTTGCTTCACCATCGATGTCGCCGGAAATTTTGTGCGAGCGCTTGAACGCGATGATTTACAAGAACATCGCGAGCGACCGCTTCATTACGTTTTTCTATGCACACCTGGACGGAGCCTCTGGAGAACTGAGTTATTCGAACGCGGGGCATAACGCTCCCATCATCGCGCATCGTGACGGCACGCACCACCGCCTGGATCTGGGCGGAACCGTGCTAGGCATCTTCCCATCTGAGAATTTTGCGCTCGGTACTCATAAGCTTCTGGCGGGAGATCGCGTGCTGCTGTTCACCGACGGCGTGGCGGAAGCTTGCGGTCCGGATGGCGAAGAATTTGGCGACGCGCGCCTGGTTCGCTTGCTGCAAGAAAACTGCGAAGCATCCGCCGATCAATTGCAGAAAACGATATTACAGACGGTTGGCTCGTTCTGCGGCGGCAACTGGCACGATGACGCCACGCTGATCGTAATCGCTGTGAACTGAGTCGGGAAAGAGAGTTGAAATGGACGCCCTACTTCAAGACCTGCGCTACGGATTGCGAATGCTGGCCAAGGCGCCAGGGTTTACGGCGGTGGCGGTATTGACGCTTGCTATCGGAATCGGCGGAAACGCGACCGTTTTCAGCTGGATTCGCACGGTTCTGCTGAATCCGTTGCCGGGAATCTCGCACGCGGACCAATTCATTGCAGTCGAGACGGTCATGCCCAGCGGCGAATATCACACCAGCTCCTACCCGGACTACAAAGATTATCGCGATCGTAATAGTGTTTTCTCCGGACTGGTCGGGTTCGAGCTGGCGAGCGTGGACATGAGTCTGCGCAACGACGCTCCGCCGGAACGCGTGTGGGGAATCATCGCCACGGAAAATTATTTCGATGTTCTCGGCGTGCAGCCGGCCATGGGGCGCACCTTTCATCCGGTGCAAAAGCAGGGATTGAATTCCGATCCTTACATAGTTCTCGGCCATGGATTGTGGGTGCGGCGTTTTGGTTCCGATCCTAAAGTGCTGGGTCGCACTGTTCACCTCAACGGCCATCCGTTCACCGTTATCGGCGTGGCTCCCCAAAATTTCTACGGAACGATTGTGGGCATCAATGCCGAATATTTTGTTCCCATGATGATGCAGCCGCAGGTCTTGCCGGGCGAGGATATCGAAGAACGCTGGCCCACCTTCGTTCACGTTATGGGTCGGCTAAAACCTGGCATAACCATGGCGCAAGCGCAAGCCGAGATGTCCACGCTGGACGCCGATTTTCAAAAGGAATATCCGAATGCGGAGAAGGGTGTTGGAGTTTTCTTGACGCCGGTCTGGGGCGCGCACTATGGCGTGCAGGATTTTCTTCGAAGCGTTTTAGGCTTCCTGATGGTAGTTGCTCTGTTCGTGCTGTTGATTGCGTGCGTGAATGTGGCGAACTTGTTGCTCGCTCGCGCGACCTCTCGCGAACGAGAAATTGCCATACGCGCTGCGCTGGGAGCCAGCCGCAAAAGGCTGTTGCGCCAGTTGCTCATCGAGAGTCTCCTGCTCGCTACTGCAGGTGGCATCGGAGGAATATTCCTCGCGCTGTGGGGAGCGAACCTCCTGACATTTTTCCTGCCACCGTTGCATTTGCCGGTGGGCCTGCCGCTGGGCGTCGATCGCGCGGTGCTCGCGTTTACACTGGTTCTCTCGCTCGGAACGGGAGTCGTTTTCGGGTTGGCCCCGGCGTGGCGTGGCTCTAGAGCGGACTTGAATAATTCTTTGAAAGAGGGTGGCCGCGGCTCTGGAACAGGAAGCGGAAGCCATCGCCTTCGCGATCTTTTGGTTGTTTCAGAGATGGTGCTCGCAACGGTTCTGCTAATGAGCGCTGGACTTCTGCTCCGAAGCTTGCAGCATGCGGAAAACAAGGGCCCCGGATTCAATTCGAATCATGTCACGTTGGCCGCGTTTGATCTGCGGGCTACGGATTACACGGGAACCCAAGGTGCCGCTTATTTCGATCATCTAATGGAGCTTATTCGCACGTATCCGGGGATACAGTCCGTTAGCCTGGAACGCTATGTCCCGCTTTGGTTTACCGGCCGCAGCTATACGAACGTAAGGATCCAAGCCTACACACCTGCGCCCAATGAGGACATGGGTATCGATTGCAATGTGGTCGGTCCCAATTATTTCCAGACCCTTCAAATCCCTCTCATAAATGGACGAGATTTCGCGGAGCAGGACCGCACCGAAGCCCCGAAAGTCGTAATCGTGAACCAGACTATGGCCAACCGCTTCTGGCCCGCGGCGAACCCATTGGGTCATCAGGTGCACATCTGGGGCCAGTGGCGCACGGTGGTGGGAGTCGCGCACGACATCAAGTATCACCGCATGAACGAAGATCCCCGATCATTCATCTATTTGCCGCAATTACAGGCGGACGGAACCGACGCAAACATTTTAGTGCGCGCCGCTCTCCCTACCGCGGCTGTTATCGCTGACGTGCGCGCCGCGGCAAAGTCACTGGATCCCAAGGTGCAGCCGATTGAGACCGACGACCTGGACGGATTGCTGCATGTGTCATTGTTCGCAAATCGAATCGCGGCGACCCTGGCAAGTGTGCTCGGTGCCCTAGGTATGCTTTTAGCGGGACTCGGAATTTACGGCGTGCTGTCTTATAGCGTCAGCCAGCGCCTCCGGGAAATCGGCATTCGCCTGGCACTGGGCGCGCAAACAAAGGATGTTTTGCGACTTGTGGTCGGGCACGGTCTGCGGCTGGCACTGTTAGGCGCGGCTGTGGGAGCGCTGGTTTCCGTAATGGCCCGGCGCGGAATGAGCAGCTTATTATTCGGAATAAGCGCAACCGATCCTGTGACGTTCGTCGCGGTTTTGTGTGTAGTTACATTGGCAGCAGCATTCGCAGCGTATATTCCTGCGCGACGCGCCATGCGCGTCGATCCAATGACGGCATTACGCCATGAATAATAAGTCTGCGCTGGCAAATTGCAGCAGTTCAAGTGTCTAGAATTTTGTGGCCTCACAAGGGGTGAGAAAAAGTGATCAAACTCAGAGATGTCGAAAAGGTTTACGAATCGGGCGCCGGAAAAACCTGGGTGCTGCGTCGGATCAATCTGGACATCGCCGAGGGCGACTTCATCACCGTCATGGGGCCGTCGGGAGCGGGAAAGTCCACGTTGATGGGCATCGTTGGAATGCTCGACGGCGCATGGAAGGGCGAGTATCACCTGCTCGATAACGCCGTCCATAAGCTCGACAATCGCCGCCGCGTTGAGCTGCACAAGAAGTATATAGGATTCGTATTTCAGCAATATCACTTGCTCGACAACCTCACCGTCGCCGAAAATCTCGACCTGCCACTTTCCTATCGCGATATGAAGAAAACCGAGCGCGAAGGAATGGTTGCCGACATCCTCGACCGCTTCCAGATCGTCGGCAAAAAATCTCTTTTCCCCAATCAGCTATCCGGTGGTCAGCAACAGCTTGTGGCTGTGGCGCGCGCCGTAATC
>Ga0073928_10007929_pt1 | contig 13528 bp, 7 predicted proteins | sample PaiPotPPA55metaG_FD_76969 | JGI IMG/M metagenome (GOLD analysis project Ga0073928, IMG submission 76969) | Iron sulfur acid spring bacterial and archeal communities from Banff, Canada, to study Microbial Dark Matter (Phase II) - Paint Pots PPA... ...
GGAATTCGACCTCGGCGTCCGGTTCCCGTGTACGAATCGCGTCGATCACAGCACGCGTTCTCTCTTCCGACCGCCCGGCGAGAATCACATGGCCGCCGCGCGCAGCCAGCACTTCGGCCGTCGCTCGGCCGATGCCGGAGTTGGCGCCCGTTACGAGATACACCAATCGTCCGTCCGCGTGTGCTGGTTGGTCAGAGACGGCCGTCACGAAATGCGACCTCGGAGTTGGCGATGAGTCGACCGATCGGTACATCGGACAAAGACCATTGTCGCCCATGCGTCTCGCTGCCGGTGCGGCGACGGGGCTGAGGACTAAATTACAACCATGGCGGGACATACCCCCGCGACGGGCGCGTTCAACGACGCCTACGCAGCCGAGCTGTACGACGCGTACCGGCGCGACCCGGCATCGGTCGATTCGTCATGGCGTGAATTCTTCGCGCTCGCGGAATCGTTGACTGCCGGTGCGGAGTCGGCCGGGGCGGCCGATGCGTCGCTTCTTAAGAAAGCCGCAGGCGCTGCCGCGCTGACCCAGGCGATCCGCGTATACGGGCATTTCGCGGTGCAGCTCGACCCGCTTGGATCGCCCCCTCTTGGCGCGCCAGAGCTCACGCCCGAGTTTCACGGGATTACAGAGGCTGACCTGGAAGTCGTGCCCGGAGCCGCCGTCGGCTTTCCACACATGGCGACCGCCGGGGATGTCGTCCGACGCCTTAGACTGCGTTACTCCACCGCGCTCGGTATCGAGGTCACGCATCTCGCCGCGGAAGACGAGCGGAAGTGGTTCCGGCAGCTGCTGACGGCCGAGGAACTCACGCGGCCGCTCACTCCCGAAGAGAAGCGCGCGGTGCTGCGCCGGCTCACGGAAGTTGATGGCTTGGAGCGCTTCATCGGGCGCGCGTACCCCAACGCGAAGCGTTTTTCGATCGAGGGGACCGACGCGTTGGTGCCGATGCTGGACGCGGCCATCGCGGATGCCGCGGCCGCAGGCGCCCGCCACGTCGTGATTGCCATGGCGCACCGGGGCAGGCTCAACGTGCTGGCGCACATACTGGGCAAGCCGTATTCGGCGATTTTTGAGGAGTTCGCGGGTCGGCCGCCGGAGAGCGGCGCAGAAAACGCCAGCGGCGACGTCAAGTATCACTTGGGCGCCGATGGCACTCGAACACTTCCGGATGGCCGCGCTGTGGAGATCACGCTGCTGGCAAATCCGAGCCATCTAGAGATAGTCAATCCGGTGCTCGAAGGCGTGGCCCGAGCTCTCGAACGTGGGAGCGGCGGTGCACCGGCATCCCGCATCGAGCCGGCGCGGGTGCTGCCGGTGTGCGTGCACGGAGACGCGGCGTTCCCTGGCGAGGGCGTGGTGTCGGAGACCTTGAATATGTCACGTCTCCGTGGCTATGAGGTGGGCGGCACGCTCCACGTCATAGTGAACAATCAAATTGGATTCACGACCGACCCTTCGGATGCGCGGTCAACGTACTACGCCAGCGACATCGCCAAGGGGTACGACGTCCCGATCATTCACGTCAACGCGGACAACGCCGAGGCATGCATCATCGCGACTCGGATCGCCGTCGCGTACCGTGCACGGTTCGGGAAGGATTTCCTGATCGACCTCGTCGGCTATCGCCGTCACGGCCACAACGAAGGTGACGAGCCCGCGTTCACGCAGCCCACGATGGCCGCGGCGATCAAGAGTCATCCCTCGCCACGCGTCCTCTGGGGCGAACGATTGGTGCGCGAGGGGGTAGTGACCGCCGCCGAAGTCGATGCCGAGGACCGCTCGCTGACCGAGACGCTCGACAAGGCTCACTCGGCGATCGCAGAGGCCGCGTCCCGTCCGGCTACGCAAGACCCGCCACGCGCGCCGGTCGTACGCCCGGAGCGTCCGATCGAGACGGCGGTCGCGGAGGAGCGGCTCACAGCGCTCAACGAGCAGCTGCTCAGCTGGCCCGCCGGCTTCGCGGTGCATCCGCGCTTGGCTCGGCAGCTCGTGCGGCGACGAGTCGCTCTTGGCCCGGAGGGTACGATCGATTGGGGACTCGCCGAGGCGTTGGCGTTTGCAGCACTGCTGACCGAGGGGACTCCGGTCCGGCTCGCGGGGCAAGACACCGAGCGCGGGACCTTCTCTCAGCGGCACGCCGTGCTGCACGACGTGAACACTGGAGCGACCTATGCGCCGCTGCAGCACCTACCGGGCGGCGCTGAGTTCGAGGTTTACAACAGTCCGCTGTCCGAGACGGCAGCGTTGGGCTTCGAGTACGGGTTCAGCACCGCGGCGCCTGACGCGCTAGTGCTCTGGGAAGCGCAGTATGGCGACTTTGGGAACGTGGCGCAGCCGATCATCGACCAGTTCATCGTAGCCGACCGCGCCAAATGGGGGCAGGACTCCGGCGTCGTGTTGTTGCTGCCTCACGGATACGAAGGCGGCGGCCCAGAGCATTCGAGCGCCCGGCTCGAGCGATTCCTGCAGCTTTGCGCCGAAGGTAACCTGGGCGTGGCCTATCCCACGACCGCCAGCCAGTACTTCCACGCACTGCGGAGGCAAGCCCGCTCATCGCCGCGGCGTCCCCTCGTGTTAATGACACCCAAGAGCCTTCTGCGGCTCGATCGTGCCGCGTCGCGGGCGTCCGACCTGGCGAAGGGCCACTTCCTCTCGCTGATCGATGATCCCATCGTGGCCGCCGCGCCGTCGCGGGCGTCCGCCATCCGCAGAGTGGTGTTGTGCACTGGCAAGGTGTACTACGACCTTAGTAGCCCGGCGCGTCCAGCCGACCTGGCGATCGTGCGCGTGGAAGAGTTGTCGCCTTGGCCGCATGGCGGAGTGAGTTGGGTGCTCAACCGATATCCCAACGTCGAGGAGATCGCGTGGGTTCAGGAGGAGCCAAGGAACATGGGTGCGTGGAGCTACGTTGCGCCGCGCTTGCGCGCCATCGTTGGCAACGCTCTCGCGCTCCGCTACATCGGGCGCCCCGAGCGCGCGAGCCCGGCGGAGGGCTACCTTGCGTCGCACCAGCAGGAGCAAGCTCGGATTGTCGCTGCCGCTCTGCGAGATTGGAAGTCCGGCGCCGAGTCCGGCGGCGCGGGTGATCGAGGATCGGGGGCTGAGCAGTCGCGCACGCCGCCGGTACCCGTAGTCGGCTCGGGCGTGTAGCGGCTGGAGGCGTGCTAATCGGACGACGCCGGATCGCGGTCGCGCTCGGATTGGCCGCGTGCTGTGCAGCCCCGCGCCGCGTTACCGCTCAGGAGCGCGGCGCCGTCGCGTTGGGCGAGCTCATGGCGGGACTTGGCAACACCGCGCGCGTGCTCATGATCGCTGCACATCCAGATGATGAGGACAACCGACTGCTAGCGTGGCTATCGCGGGGAGACCATGTAGAGACCGCATATCTGTCGCTCACGCGCGGTGAAGGCGGTCAGAATCTCATCGGCAATGAGCTGGGCGACGCACTAGGAGTGATCCGCACGGAGGAGCTGCTTGCTGCCAGACGCGTCGACGGTGCGCATCAGTACTTCACGCGGGCGTACGACTTTGGCTTCTCCAAGAGCGCCGCCGAGTCATTCTCGCACTGGCCGCACGATTCATTGCTCGGCGATGTAGTGACAATCGTGCGGGCATTCAGACCCCATGTGATCATCGCGGTCTTCTCCGGCACCCCGCAGGACGGACATGGCCAGCATCAGGTATCCGCCATTCTTGCGCGCGAAGCTTACGACGTATCGGGCGACACCCTGCGCTTTCCGACAGCGCGCTACGGCCCTGGCTGGACGGTTTCGAAGTTCTACCGCGACCGAACGTACTTCGGCGGCGAGGACGCGACTCTGACGATCAACGTCGGAGGGTATAGTCCGCTGCTTGGGCGATCCTATCCGGAGATCGCCGCAGAAAGCCGCTCGCAGCACAAATCGCAGGGCCAAGGCACGCGCGCACGGCTCGGTCCGGTCATGGCCTACTTGCGACGCGAGGCAACTAGGGTCGATGGCGCCAAGGACGCAAAGACGGAGCGATCGCTCTTCGATGGGATCGATACGACATGGCATCGTCTCGGGCCGGAACTCGCCGACGCGGCCTCGCTCCGCGCTCTGGATTCCCTGACGGCGCGCCTGTCTGCAGCGCAGTCGGCGCTCAGCCTTGCTAATCCCGAACCTGTTCTTCCGGTGTTGGCCCGGCTGGCGCGGCTTGTTGATACCCTGCAGGGGATGGCCGCCGCCCGCGCCTGGCCCAGCGCTCGAAATGGAGACGTCGAGCGAACACTGGCGTTAGCCTCGGCCCACATAGCGCATGCTGTTGCGCTGGTGTCCGCGGTGGCGGTCGATCCAACGGTGCAACATCACTTGGTCGCTGCGAAGACCGACAGCGCTTCAGTTGACATTGCGATTTACGATCGCGGTAAGAGTCCCATATCCGTGTACCGCGCAGGACTACCGCTATACGGCGAGATACGCGTTACCGATGCGGGCGACGAAGCGCAGCCGGACAGCGTGGCTCACGTCCGAGTCGCGGTCCGCGACACTGGTGTCACGCAGCCCTGGTGGCTGGCCACGCCTAGATCGGGCGACCTATTCACGACGCCCGTAAGCACTGTAGCCGAAGACGAACGGGACGATGTCAGCGCTGAAGTCGTGTTCGTAGCCGGCACAGAAGACGTCCTGGCAGCCTACGCCGGATTCCGCTCTCGCGGCGCGGTAGAGCAGGTTGCCCAGGGCGTCGTGACGGCGACCGTGACCGAGCACGCGACCGATCCGACGCGCGGCGCGGCCGACAAGCCGTTGTCGTTCGTGCCGGCGGTTTCCGTGAGCCTAGACCAATCCGTCGACTACGTCCCCGCAGGTCGGCCAGTCGACCGCCAGCTGCCGGTGTTGCTTCGGTCCGGTGTCGCGACCGAGCAGGTAGTCGCGATTCGGCTCGACCTTCCAGCGGGCCTCACCGCGGATTCCGCGAGCCGTCAGGTCACGCTCCCTGGGTACGGCAACCGCAGAGTGGAGTTCCGGCTGCGCGGGTCACTGCGCGCGGGCGAGTCGACGTTGCGCGCGTCCGCGGAGAGTGACGGCCAGACGTTCGCGGAGGGTTACGTCCCGATCGAATACGATCACATACGCCCTCAAAAACTCTATCGGCCCGCCGCGGTGAAGCTGGTGGCTGTCGATGTGCGGATGCCAGGCGGGCTGACAGTTGCCTACATCCCTGGCGTGGGAGACAACGTCGCGCCAGCGCTCGTAGCGCTCGGCATTCCTCTCACAGTCATCGATTCGACCGCAATAGCGACGACCGATTTCTCCAGGTTTCGAACTGTGGTTATCGGCCCGCGCGCATATGAATCCAACCCGGATCTGCGCGCCAACAACGGACGTCTATTGGACTACGCCCGAGCCGGCGGCACGCTGGTGGTGCAGTACGGGCAGTACGAGATGACGGATCCGGGCTTCATGCCGTATCCCATCACGCTCAGCCGGCCGCACGACCGCGTGACGGACGAGAATGCCCCTGTCCGCGTGCTCGACGCGGAGTCGCCGGCGCTCAACGTGCCCAACAAGATCACCGACGCTGATTTCGCCGGCTGGGTGCAAGACAGGTCGCTGTACATGCCGCATACGTTCGATCCGCACTACCACGCGGTGATCTCGACGAACGATCCTGGTGAGCCGCCCAACGACGGCGGCATTCTCATCTCGCGGCTCGGCAAGGGCACGTATGTGTACACGACGTTGGCATTTTTTCGCCAGCTTCCCGCCGGCAACCCCGGCGCCGCGCGCTTGTTCGTGAATCTGCTTGCCGCTGGACGGCGGTAGTTGATAGATCGTTCCCACCTCGCCCCCCTAACCCCCCTCCCCTCCCTCCGGGAGGGAAGGGGGGAATGTTTTTCTTTTCTCGCGGGGGCTCCGCCCCCGCACCCCCAAGAGACTGGAGCATGCCTGCCCTGGGGGGAATCCTTTTCTTTTCCAGCGGGGGCTTCGCGCCCACTCGCACAAAGAGTGGCGGCCCGTTGGCTTCTAAGAGTTGCTCTTAGGGGGTCGAGGGGGCGAAGCCCCCTCGTCATCCAAGCGAAGCTTGAAAGAGAGAGAATTCCCCCTCCCCTTCAGGGGAGGGGGTTAGGGGGAAGGGCCAGATGCGCAAAGGCAATCTTTCTGCTAGGGCTCCTAATGGCTTGCGGCCGCGACAGCCGAACAGTGCTGTTGGTGTACTCGCCGCACGGAAAGGATCTTCTCCAAGACGTGCAGCGTGGGTTCGAGCGCGAGTACCCGCAGGTCAATCTGCAGTGGGACGATATGGGCTCGGCCGAAGTGTTGGATCGCATTCGTGCTGAAGCGGCCAACCCGCAGGCCGATGTGTGGTTCGGCGCGCCCGCGGACCTTTTCGCGAAGGCTGCATCCGAAGGGCTGCTCCAGCCCTATGCGCCCACCTGGGCGGCGGACGTGCCAGCCGAGGCGCGCGACTCCGCGGATCGCTGGTTCGGTACATACCTGACTCCCGAGGTAATCGCCTACAACTCGGAGGCCGTGCCCGACAGCGCCGCGCCCAAGGACTGGGACGACGTGCTCGATCCGAAATGGAAAGGGCGCGTGATTATTCGCGACCCGATAGCCTCGGGAACAATGCGCGAGATCTTTGGCGCAATCCTCGAACGTTCCATCGCCGCTACCGGATCGACGGCCGCCGGGTGGAACTGGCTCCGCCGCCTAGACGCCAATACCCGCGAGTATACACTCAATCCAACGATCCTCTACCAGAAGATCGCGCGGCGAGAAGGGCTCATAACACTGTACGACATGCCCGACATCGCGCTGCTTCAGCAGCGCCAGCACCTTCCGATCAAGTACGTGATCCCGACTAGCGGCACTCCGCTGCTCGTGGACGCCATCGCCATCGTGAAAGGCACCCGCCATCCACACGAGGCCCAGCTGTTCTACGAATACGTGACCAGCCGCGGAGCGCTGCTGCATGCGGCGCGCGCGCATCTGCGCATCCCCGCGCGAATCGACCTGCCCGAAGAATCGCTCCCCCAGTGGGTGCAAACCGCGCGACAGCAGATCAAGCCTATGCCGCTCGACCGCACGCTCCTGGCGGACAGCCTCGACTCGTGGATGCAGTACTGGGACACGCACATCCGCCGGCGCGGGTGAGACCCGCGCCTCCGTCCTCCCGATAGGTACACGGTGGCACACGGCAGCGCAGGCGAGGGAGCACGCGATGACTCGCGACACGGGTCATTGTCGCTTCGCGAGGTGACCCGTCGCTTCGGCGCGACCGTCGCCGTCGACCGACTTTCCCTCGATATCGCGAACGGCGAGCTGCTTGCGATTGTGGGCGCCTCCGGATCGGGGAAGACGACGACGCTCCGCATAGTTGCCGGATACGAGCCGGCGGACAGCGGCTCCGTGATGCTGGACGGTCGGTCGATTGCCTCACTACCGCCGCAGCGGCGTGACTTCGGCATGGTGTTTCAGCACTACGCGCTGTTCCCACACCTGTCGGTAGCGGAAAACGTCGCGTTCGGCCTGGAAGCGCGGGGCGTCGCCCGCGCGGATCGTCTCGCGCGCGCACATGCCGCGCTGGAAAGCGTAGGACTCAGCGGAGCCGGCGCGCGGGCGGTGCAGTCGTTGTCAGGAGGCGAGCAGCAGCGTGTCGCCCTCGCCCGCGCGCTGATCATCGAGCCGCGAGTGCTGCTGCTGGACGAGCCGCTCTCCAACCTCGATCCGACGCTTCGTCGCACGATGCGCGATGAGTTGCGCGCATTGTTTCGACGCCAGCGCGTCACGGCGCTCTTCGTCACTCACGATCAGGAGGACGCATTTGCGATCGCAGACCGTGTCGCCTTGATGAGTCACGGGCGGCTGCTGCAGGTGGGGCCGCCAGAGGTGCTTTACGAGGCGCCGGCCACACGCGCCGTTGCGGAATTCGTGGGTCGTGCCACGATTGTTCCCGCACGCGATGAAGGCACTCACGCGGTCATCACGATCGGCGGCGTCGAGCGTCGAGTGCGGATTGCCGCTCCGGGCGGCTCGACTGGATCGGCGCTCGCGGTACTACGCCCGGAGGCACTGGGCTTTGCCCCGCCTGACTGGCCTGATGCATGGCTGGGCAACGTACGTGCTCGGCGCTTCGCGGGCGCCAGCTACGCATATCAGGTCGAGTTGGCCGACGGGGTTACGGTCGAGGTCTCAACCTCCGAGCGGTTGGCGGATGAGGGCGACCGCGTGGGCATTCGCATCGTACGCGAGCCGATCGCCGTGGTGCACGAGTGACTGAGGTGATGCACGAGTCGCGTGTGGAGACCGCCTCGCGGGCCCGGCCCAGTCGCCACTACTCGAGCACTGCGGGCGCCTTGCTGCTGACGGCACTTCTGTTGTGGGCAGTGGCGTATCCGAATGCCGCGGTCGTGGCCGGGAGCTTCGCGAAGGGGTTGGATTACTGGCGAACTTTTGCGGCCAGCCCCGCGGACCGCGAGGCGCTTTGGACGAGCCTATGGATCTCCGTCGTCTCCGTCATTGCGGCGTGCGTCATCGGTGTCCCGCTGGCTTTCCTTCTCACGCGCCGAGCGTTCCTCGGCCGACGTGTGTTGCAGGCCGTCGCGACGCTGCCAGCCGCGCTTCCCCCGCTAGTTGGCGTCGTTGCCTTCCTCTTTCTCTATGGCGAAAGCGGCGTCGTAACGCGGACCGCGCAAGCCGTGCTCCATCTGGACACGCCTCCGTGGACGCTCAGCGGCGCGTGGGCCATAGTTTTCGTGCACGCGTACACGTTGTACGTGTACGTGTATCTCTTCGTATCGGCTGGCCTCGAGCGATACGACGGCACTCTGGACGAGGCCGCCGCCGGGCTGGGCGCCAGCACGCTTCGGAGGCTCGTGCGCGTGACACTGCCCATGCTCACTCCGGCGCTGGTGGGCTCCATGCTGCTCGTCTTCATGAGCTCTCTGGGGTCGTTCTCCGCGCCATACGTCTTCGGCGGCGGACTGCGCGTGCTCGCAACGCAAATCGTCGCCACGAGGCTCAACGGCGCTCTGGGTGTCTCCTACGTCGAGACGACCGTGCTCGCGGTGAGCGCGGTCGCGGCGTTGGTTGTCCTTCGATGGCTCGAAGGACGAAGGCGATACGTGTCGGCCGGCAAAGGCGCGACGGCTGCGCGGATGCGACTCCGGTCGCCCGTCGCACGGGCAGCCGCTCCTCTCGCGGCGACCTTCATCGTGCTCATTCTGGTGCTTCCGCACGCGATGGTGGTTCTTGTCTCGTTCGCGCGCAATGGCGCTTGGACGACGCAGGTGCTACCCCCCGAGTACACGCTAGACAACTTCCGGCGTCTCATGACCGATCCCGAGCTCTGGCGTCCCGTAGGCAACAGCGTAGCCATGGCCGCTATTGCCACCGCCGCCGACGTCATTATCTGCGCGGCGGCGGCGTGGCTCATCGTCCTGCGCCGCTTTCCGGGACGGTGGCTGCTCGCCACACTGGTGGCGTTGCCTTGGGCGATCCCGGGTACCGCGATCGCGATCGGGCTTGCCTCAACCTTCAATCGCACCGACCTGTTCACGCTCCGATTGCTGCTCGTCGGCACGTTCTGGATTCTTCCACTAGCCTATTTCGTTCGTGGCATCCCGCTCGTCGCGTCGGCCACTGAGGGATCGTTACGCCAGATGGACCCGTCGCTGGAGGACGCCGCGCGCGGACTTGGCGCCGGCTGGTGGATGGTGTTGCGCCGAGTGACGATCCCCGCCGCTAGGCCGGGTCTAGTCGCAGGCGCCACGCTCGCGGCCATCATGGCGGTCGGCGAGTTTGTGGCCAGCGTTGTTCTCTACACCCACGCCAATCGACCCATCTCGATCGACATCCTTTCGCAGCTGCGCGCCTTCGATTTCGGCACAGCCGCGGCAGAGAGCACGCTGTTGATCTGTCTCGTGCTGATCATCACGCTTGTGGCTCGCGTGCCTCCGCGCGCGCCGGTCACGTGACGGCGACTAGCGCTGCTGGCGCGGCCTCGCGCGGGCGTGATCGCTTGCGTCGTCTGGCGCCCTGGGTAATCGGAATCGTACTGCTCGTCGTCGGATTCGCGATCGATCCGTGGGCCTATCATCACGTCGTCCTGCGGAAGGTGTACGATTTTGACTGGGGGCGCGCGCTGCGCACGATGGGCTACTGGCCCCTGTGGGCCGCGGTGTCGCTGGCGCTCTGGCTGCACGACCGTGTTGGAAGCACCCCGAGCAGGCCTCCAGGCCGCCGAGCCTGGCAGCTGATCGCGAGTGTGTCGATCGCGGGCATAGTCGCAGAGCTACTCAAGCTTCTCGTTCGACGCGAGCGGCCCAGTCTTCACGATGGCGCAAACGTATTCCGCGCGTGGTCCGACCGGCCGCTGAGCTCGAGCGGTCTCGGGTTTCCCAGCAGTCACGCGGTCGAGGCGTTCGCGGCGGCGACGGTGCTGGGCCAGCTCTTCCCCGAATCGCGTGCGCTATGGTGGGCGCTCGCCGTCGCCTGTGGGTTGACGCGCATAATGAGTGGCGCGCACTTCACGAGCGATGTCGTGGCCGGCAGTCTCATTGGTGCTCTCATCGCGACGATACTTGCGCGCTCGGAGCGCCACGCGACGGCGTGAATCGCTTGGCAGCTTGACTCGCTTCGCCTCGGTCCCTGCCGCCATCGTGCGGCAGCGGGGGTGGATCGTGGCGGCGTGGGTCGCCGTCGTGGCATCGCTCACACCCAGCGCCCTGCGAATCAGCAGCACCCTCGCCGTGGCCGGCAATCGAGCAGGCTACAGTGAGGCGGCGGATGTGGAACGCCGGTTAGCGAGCGATTTCGCTTCGCCCTTCGCGCGGTACGGGGTACTCGTCGTCACGGGCGTCCCGCGCCCGACGACGCCCGAGGGCCGCGCCGTGCTGGGCGCGATCACCGCGGCGCTCGTGCATGCCCCAAACGTTTCGCGCGTCGTGTCGTACATCTCGACGCCGGACACGGCACTGCTGGGCGCCAACGGCACGCTCGTCATCGCCGGGTTTGCCGCGAACAGCGCGACGGCCCGACAGGCGGACGATTGGATCCTCACGGTACGACAGGTGAGCCGGAGGGTGCAAGATTCGCTGCGCGCGCGGTATCCAGACGCGACACTTGATTGGACGGGTAACGCCGCGCTGAACTATGACGTGCGGGCCACCACGGTCGCTGACGCCGCGCGGGCCGAGCGCCGCATCGTGCCCATCACGCTAGTGCTTCTAGCCGTGGTCTTCGGCAGCGTAGTAGCGGCGATCGTGCCACTGGTTGCCGCGGGCACGGCCATCGTCGTGAGTTTGGGTGTCGCGACGCAGATCGCGCTTCACTGGCCGCTGACGGTCGTGGTGCGCAACGTCGTTTCCATGCTGGGGCTGGGCGTGGGGATCGATTACGCTCTGTTAGTCGTCAGCCGCTTCCGCGAGGCGAGAGACGACGGTCGCACACCCACTGATGCCGCGGAGTTCGCGTTGCGCCATGCCGGTCACACGGTATTGCTCTCCGCTGGCGCGGTAGTCGTGAGCTTCGCCGCGCTGCTCGTGCTGCCGGCGACGGAGATTCGCTCCATTGCCGCTGGAGGGCTGCTTGTAGTCGGCACGTCGGCGCTCGTCGCGACGACGTTGTTGCCCGGGCTGCTCGCATGGCTGGGTCCGCACCTGGAGATCGCACGCCTGTGGCGACCGGCGCGGGGCGCTGAGGATCGGCGGAAGAGCCCCTGGTGGCGGTGGGGGCGCTGGGCAGCAACCCACCCGTGGGTGACACTTGCCGGCGGAGCGCTCCCTCTAGTGGCTCTTGCCCTGCAAGCACGTCACGTGAACGCCGACCTGCCGAGCGGGGACTGGCTGCCTCGACGCGCGGAGTCGGCGCAGGCGGCGCGCGCTCTGGCCGCCATGGGCAAGAGCGGGCTCATTCAGTCGCTCCGCATAGTCGTAGAGCTACCTGCGACGGATCGAGCTCTCACGCCCCGAGGCTGGGAAGCCACGATGCGTCTGGCCGAAACGCTCACCCGCGACCCACGTGTCGCAAACGTGCGGTCGCTGCCCACCGTGACTGGCGCCCAGCATCCGAGCCAGAACTTTGTTTCGCTGCTGCCGGCGGACGTGCTGCGTGCGTTCGTGAGCCGCGATCAGCGCGAGACCGTAATCGAGGTGATTCCGCGCGAGGGTGTACCCGTCAGCGCAGTGGTGCGCCTAGTGCGTCTCATCCGGGCGTGGAATGCGGCCGAGCTCACCGGCCTTCCGGGCGTGCGGGTTCTGGTCGGAGGCCTTCCCGCTTTCAACGCCGAATATCAGGACGTGGTCGGCAGTCGCATGGAGATCACGCTCGCCCTCGTAATGGTGGGAACGTTTGCGGCCCTGTTCATTGGATTTCGCTCGGTCCTCGTGCCCATCAAGGCGGTTCTGCTCAACCTGCTGTCCGTCGGCGCCGCGCTTGGCTGCGCGGTGCTCGTGTTTCAGGATGGATACGGTGTGCGGCTGCTGGGACTCAGCGGGCCGATCGACGGACTGTTCCCCGCGCTTCCAATCATTGTTTTTTGCGTGGTGTTCGGACTGAGCATGGACTACGAGGTGTTCTTGGTCTCACGCGTGGCCGAGGCATATCGGCGCGGCGAGGACGAGACGGAGGCCGTAGCCGAAGGTGTCGGCCGCACCGGTCGTTTGATCACAAGCGCGGCCGCCGTGATGATCGTGGTATTCGCCGCGTGCGCGCTGAGCGATTTCCTGCTGATCAAGATCCTCGGCTTCTGTCTCGCGGTGGCCGTGTTTCTGGACGCCACTCTCGTGCGCGTCGCCGTCGGGCCGGCTCTTCTCCGTCTGGCTGGGCGGTGGAACTGGTGGCCTGGCCGTTAGGTTTCCTAGATGGCACGGCCTCGTGTCGTCATAATCGGCGGTGGTTTTGGTGGCTTCACGGCGGCGCGGCGCCTCAAGCGCGCCCCGGTTGACCTGACGGTCGTTGACCGCACGAACCACCACCTCTTCCAGCCGCTTCTGTATCAGGTGGCGAGCGCCACGCTCGCGCCGAGCGACATCGCTGTACCGATCCGTTGGCTGCTTCGCAATCAGCGGAACACCACGGTGCTTTTGGGTGAGGCCACTTCCATCGACACTGCCCGCCGCGTCGTGGTGCTCGACAATGGCGACGTGGAGCTTCCGTACGATTATCTGATTGCGGCGTCGGGAACTCGGCACTCGTACTTCGGGCACCCGGAGTGGGAGGAGCTGGCGCCGGGTCTCAAGAGCATCGAGGACGCGCTCAACATCCGAAATCGCTTTCTGCTGGCTTTCGAGGAGGCGGAGCGCGCGAAGGACGAGGCGACTCGCCAAGCGCTGCAGACTTTCGTCGTCGTTGGAGGCGGGCCCACAGGCGTCGAGCTGGCGGGGACGATTCCGCCGATCGCGAAGATCGCCTTTCGAGAGGATTTCCGACACATCGACACCCGCAAAACGCGCGTCGTCCTGCTGGAAGGACTCGACCGCGTGTTGCCGAGTTTTCCCGAATCACTCTCGGAGCACGCGCGCCGCGACCTCGAGAAGCTGGGCGTCGAGGTGAAAAC
>Ga0073928_10007930_pt1 | contig 13527 bp, 12 predicted proteins | sample PaiPotPPA55metaG_FD_76969 | JGI IMG/M metagenome (GOLD analysis project Ga0073928, IMG submission 76969) | Iron sulfur acid spring bacterial and archeal communities from Banff, Canada, to study Microbial Dark Matter (Phase II) - Paint Pots PPA... ...
ATCCTTCTTCGACCAACGGAACGAGTAAGGGACAGGCCTTCTCTTTCGCCCGAATTCCACGAGCCTCGAGCGCGCGCAAATACGCGTGACTGCTGATGGTGGCATCGGTGCCGACCACCACAACCTTTTGGTTCGAGCTCGCGGAGGACGCACTTTCCGCTCCGGGGTCAATTACTCCAACTACAGGAACGCCAGAGCCCGCAGTTATTTTGTCTAACGCAAGAGCAGTGGCCGTGTTGCACGCAATCACCAGCAGTTGCGCCCCCTGCTGTTCCAGGAAATGAGAGGCCTCTACTGCATACTTGGCAACAGTTTCGGCGGATTTTGAGCCGTATGGAAGGCGGGCAGTGTCCCCGAAATATAAGTAATCAGCATCGGGGATAAGCTCAAGTAAAGCTTTAAGGACGGTAAGTCCCCCAAATCCGGAGTCGAAGACGCCAATGGCGGGACGGCGGGTGGGCATCGCCTCAGTCGGCACGGTGGGACGCGGATAGAAAAGTCTCCGCCAGCTCAGCGGTAGTTCGCCCACAACACGATCCCGGCGGAATCGCGGCACCATGCGGGCAGGTCCGCGGGTGCCCCAGGAACGCGCAGATCTTGTCAGTCGCCTCGGGCGAGAGAATATGCTCGAACTTGCATGCTTGTTGCTCGATCTCAGACTCACTGTCCAGCGCCAGGCTATCAGTGAAAAGCCGCTCGGCGAGACGATGGCGGCGAATCACGTCCGCCGCGCGCTGCCGCCCTCGTGGGGTGAGTTCGACGATCATGCTTCCTTCGCCGGTTGAGACTCCCGTCGGCTTGAGCGCGTCGTGGCATGGGTTCACAAAAGGTTTGAGCTGCCCTGCTTCTGAAGTGTGCGGGTGCGTTGTAACAAGTCCGAGGTCGGTCATCTTCTCGATGGCGATGCTTACTGGCAGAGCACCGTGGACTTCCATGCGGCCAGTTTCCGCAATCTGTCCATGTTCATCGAGGGCCCAAAGCTCTTCGAGGACTTCGTCAAACTGTTCTTCGTCCGCCATGGCAAAGACTTCTTGCTCAGCGATTTTGCCGTGGTGCAGTTCGACACGGCGATCCGCCAGGCGCGCCACTACGGGATCATGTGTGACCATGACGATGGTGCGTCCGTTGCGATGCAACTCGCGCAAGAGGCGCAGGACGGTCTCCTCGTTGGCCGCGTCCAGATTGCCGGTAGGCTCGTCCGCGAGCACTATCTTGGGATCGTTAATCAACGCCCGGGCAATACATACGCGCTGCTGTTCGCCGCCGGAGAGCTGAGATGGCAGATGATGCGCGCGATCCTTGAGGCCGACATGATCGAGAGCCGCGAGAGCCTCATCTTCATCGGTCATGCTGTGCAGATATTGAGCCAGCATCACGTTTTCCAGTGCTGTCAGGTAAGGGATCAGATGGAACTGCTGAAAGATGAATCCGATCTTTTCGGCGCGGACACGGTTCAACTCGCCTGGAGAAATCGTAGCCACATTTTCATTGTCGAGCCAAATTTCGCCAGCAGTGGGACGATCAAGGCAACCAATTAGATTTACCAGAGTGGACTTGCCCGATCCCGAAGGGCCCATGATCGCGATCCATTCACCAGGAGCTACCGTGAGCGAGAAATCATCCAGCGCACGAATGCCGCCCCCGCCTTCTGCGCGTGCGGGATAGGACCGGCTGACATGTTTCAAATGGATCAATGGCCCTTGTCACTCCCCTTTTAAGATCATAGCTGGCTGAACCTGCCGCAGCAAAGAAATCGGCACAATGGCTGACATCAAAGCGACGATTATGCAGCCGGTTAACACTACGGGAAAGACTTCCAACCGGGGCACGGCTGGCGCGCCAAAGTTAGCTTCTCCGATCCATGCGGCGATGCCTATTCCGAGCCCGAAGCCGATGAACGCTCCGACGGCTCCTAAAGCGGCCGCCTCGGCGGCCAGGAATCCACCAATAAATTGCTGCGATGCCCCAAGGGCCTTCATGATTGCGAAGTCTCGCCGCCGGTCTAACACCCTTCCAGTCAATGTGGCCAGTACGCAAAGAGCTGCCGTCACTATGATCAAAACAGATGCAGCTAATAGCGTGGCTCTAGTCTTTCCGAGTACGCGGCCTTCAGCTTCCATGATCTGTCGCACGGGCCGAACCTCAACCTCCGGCACGGCTTGCTGGAGCTTCTGAATCGTTGCGTTCACTTCTTGCGGCGAACCTGAAACCGCAATCTCAATCGTAGACGGCGGCACGCCAGTCCAAGTCTCGAAGTCGTTCAGCGAAAGATAAATTCGGCTATCTTCTCCAGCACCTGTACGCACAGTGCCGGATGGAGTTAGGGAAATAGGACGACCGTGAAAGTAAAGGTTGAAGGGTTTTCCTTGCGGGCTGACGGCGGAGGCAGCACGGACTCCAAGAAGAGCGGCATGGGGCTCTTTAGGCCATGAGGTCACCGACCACCAACTATTGAGTTTGCGGACCTGATCAAAATCCGTGCCTGAGACTACGAGTGGCTCAGCATTGGATGTCCTAGCCACCGCATAGGCGAAGGGAACTGCGACGCCGTGTCCGGCGAGGATCGATTTTGTCTTAGCAAGTACGTCCGGAACAATTGATTGTCCTTCCTTCGCCACAACCACGACGTTTGCGCCGTAGTTGCGAAATTCCTTGCGCAGCTTCGACTGCACGTCCACAAAAAGATTCAGCATCGCGGTAGTTGCGGTTGCTGCAACGATCACCGCCATCAGCGCCGTCGCTGCACGCCCGCGTCGAAGAATGGCAGCTCGCATCAGCATGCGGAAAAACATGGAAGTGTGATGCGCACCCGCGCGTCGCATGCTCGCCGAAGTGCTTATCATCCTTCACCGCGCAATGCGTAGACCGGGTCGAATTTCACTGCACGGCGGATTGCCGCAATGCTGCCTGCGAAAGTTACGATTATCGCAATGCAAAGAATGAGCGGAAACAAAACAGGTTGAATAGTAATTGGAGAATCGAATATCCAACGTCCTGCATTGTAGGCCAGTATGGAACCGCCGGCATATCCCACCATGCCTCCAAGCAAGGCCAACAACGCGGCTTCGGCGAAAAATAGGGAAGCGACAGATAGTCCACCAGCGCCAAGGGCTTTCATCAATCCTACTTCTTGGCGTCGTTCAAAAATGGTTGTTGCCATTGCCGCGGATACCGCTAACCCCGAAGCAAAAAGTGAGGCGAGCGTGACTAGCAGCATCAGGCCCTCAATTCGCGAGAGAACGGTACCCTCGGTCTGAGCCACCTGGCGAATCTGCTCGGCATGAGAATGTGGAATCGCCTCCTGCAACTGAAATGCGATCGATTGCGCATAAGGAGAGCAGTACCATCGGTCGTACATTTCAGGGCTCAGTGTTTTCGGATCGCGGCGTGCGAATGCGTCTTCCGGTTTGGTCACGGCGCTGACGTAGATACGGCGAACTACGCCCGGCTTTCCTACGATTTCCTGTGCCAGCCCGAGCGGTGCGATGATTTCGTTGTCTTCAGCCCCGCCAGTCGATAGGACGCCCGTCACTCGAAAAGACTGTCCGTTAATGGTGACCTTGCCGCCTGTTTTCTGGCCTAGGCTCTGGGCCAATCGTTCTCCGACCAAAACATCTCGCGAATCGTCATCAGGCCAGGAGCCTTGGACCCTCCACCACCGGTAAGTAGCGCGAACTCCGGTTACAAAATTGTCGGTGCCAAAATGCAATTGCCGGGAGAAGTAGGTGCCGACGAGAGCCGTGTTCTTCGTGCTGCTTTCGTTGACGGCGACATTCACCGGCAGTACAGGCGCGAAACCAACAATATTGTTGCGCCAGAACATCCCCTTAATCTTGGGGAGGTCTGCTTCGCTCAGATATGCGCCGTCGCTTGGTGGCTTAACATTCACCCCGGCGATTTCAACATCCAAGCTGTCTTCCTGAGGATTTACGACAAGGTTAGCGCCGTAGCTGCGTAGCTCGCGATTGATCTTGTCGCCGACATCGGTTGCAACCCCAATCATCGCTGTCGCGACGGACACTCCAAAAGCAATTGCTGCGCCCGCCAGCAGCTTGCGCCGCTTTTGCCGCCGGAACGATTCATAGACTAGGCGCACGAACATTAGCTATTTTTGGAACATCCGAATGCCGGTCGCGATGTCCGCCTCCTCGATGATGACAGCGTCCGCTGTCATTTCTGCTTTCAGAGGCACAGGGTTGCAGCCGCCTTTGGTTCCGATGGATTGCGCACTAATCGGAGAAGCGCAATTCTTGCAGACGACTCCATTTTCACCTTTGTAGAAGCCGACGCCACCACAGATTTGGCAGGCGTCGAAAACGGTGGCAATCTTTCCATCGGGCTTTTTGTAGAGCCAGAAGCGAATGGTTGTTCCATTTTCGGCAACGGCGAAACGGTGCAAGTCTCCGTCAGAAACCTGAGCCAGAGGGATGTTTACTTTGCCGTTGGTGAAGTGAACCTCGGTTGCCGGAGACAAGCTGCTGACGCTCTTGGTATAAGCAAACTCCGCGGTGATAAGCAGGATGAAAATGAAAGAGCTGGCGTAGACCGACCTCATCCACCAGCTCTCGCGGCGTGCGCTCCAGGCGGCTTTGCGGCGTTCCGCGCCTGATGCTGGCAGGGCAGAGGGTTCCCGGCGCTTAACCTCTAACAGAACCATCAACGCGGCCAATGCGAGAATAGTGACGGCGAAAAAGAAATCGTTGCGAACGATAGGTCCAATGATCGCCATCTCTCGTTTGGAGGAGGGAAGTATGCCGTATTCAGATAACTCGTGCAGTCCGGAGATGAGAAGCTGCGCCGCTACAAAGAACAGGATGGCGCTCGTGACGCGAAAGAATTTCTGAAGATTGATACGAACGCTGCCCTTAACAAACATCACTCCGAACAAGATTGCAAAGATAATTCCGAGCAATGTACCCATAAAACTCAACAGCTCGGTAGAGTTCAATGAGACTGCTGACAAGATCAGCACGGTTTCAGCGCCCTCGCGCAGCACCATCAGAAAAACGAACAAGAAAACTCCGAAATGCGATCCCTTTTCTGCTAACGTCCCAACCTTGCCTTCAATCTGTCCTTTAAGTTTCCGCCCCGTTCTCATCATGAAAATGATCATGGTGACGACGAAGGCCGCCGCCACTAGCATGACGACGCCTTCAAAAATATCCTCGTTCAAGTTCATACGCGAAAGCAGAACCGCGACCCCGATGCTGCCAACAAACGCTGAAATCAGAGCGGCATAAACCGACTTTCGCAGATCGGGACGGCCAATTTTGGCGAGATAGGCGAGCGTGATGCCGACGATGAGGGCGGCTTCTACACCCTCGCGCAAAGTTACAATGAATGCCTGTAGCATCTGACCCTAGATCTTCCCATCGCTGTGATTTAGTTGAAACTCAGTTGCAACTACTACAATAATCCCGCATGTTTACAAGCGTCAATGCAGGTGCACCGAGTGGTTGGGTGAGCGACAGTGAAGTGGGATTATCGACAGTGTGCGGAAAAACAGGGGATGGTTCGTCGAAGTTTTTCGCGGCTGACGCTTGCCAGAGATCTCCTAACCAAATGGTGCGGAGTTTCATCTAATCCAACGTTAAAGTTTGATTTCGTCAGGAGAATTCAAGACATGACAACCAAGGTAGTCAAGACCGACGAAGAATGGAAAAAAGAACTCTCGCCGGAGCAATATCAGGTTGCGAGGAAAGCAGGCACCGAGCCGGCATTTACCGGAAAGTACTGGAACACTAAAGATAAAGGCACATACCTTTGTGCGTGTTGCGGACAGCCGCTGTTTAGCGCCGATACGAAGTTCGATTCCGGAACCGGCTGGCCAAGTTTCTTTAAGCCACTTGATGCTTCGGCCATCGAAGAGGAAAGCGATCGCACATATGGAATGGTAAGGACTGAAGCGCGCTGCTCCAAGTGCGACGCGCACTTAGGTCATGTTTTTGAAGACGGCCCCGCGCCAACTGGATTGCGCTACTGCATGAACTCAGCTTCGCTGGATTTAAAGAAGGACGATCAGAAGTAAGCTTCGCCGCACGACATGCTATGTAGCAGCAAAGCGCATGCTACAGGCGCAGAGCCGGGTTCCGTAACGACCGGCTCCTTCGCCTTTCCTCGATGTCGAAACTATTTCCCCGCGGCTGTGGCCAGGGATTCTGTCGTCGTGGCCTTGAAACTGTCAGTCACCGCCGGGAGCTGCGCTTGATGGTGCTGGTCCTTCTTATTTTCAGCAGCCTTATTCTCACCGGCATTTTTGGAGTCAGATGTCTTGGCCTCGGTGCGAATTTGCACGCTGCCTTTTAGCACCGCCCCGTCCTCCACGCTGATGCGCTGCGTTGTGATATCGCCGGTTAAACGGCCTTCCGCGCGAATATCCACCCGATCGCTGCATTGGAGGTTTCCTTGCACTGATCCCATGACCACGACTTCGCGAGCGACAATGTTCGCATTCACTTTTCCATTGCGTCCAATGGTAACTCGGTGGTCGGTGAAGTTGATTGTGCCTTCGATCTGTCCGTCAATATAGATTGATTCGTCTCCCTTGACTTCTCCCTTGATCACCAGGGAGCGACCGATTGTGGCTTGCTCCACCGGCGTGCTAATGGTTTTCGCGGGCGGGTATGTGTTCGGCGAGTATCTCTGAGCGTTATCTGAAGACTGCAACATGAGTCCGACCTTCCTTTGTCCGCATGACAGCTAGGCCGAGAACGCCGCCGTATGCCGAGGGTTTTTGGATTGGGGCCAAGGGCCAAGCTGAATATTGCACCCATTCAGGGAAAAAGTAGAGTTACGGAAGTGCTCGGACCAGGGTCGGGAAGAGTGCGCGGCATGTTTCAAGAGGGAAGGGTGCGACTTTCGGTGGTGCCGCCAGTCGACCCATCAACAACATTTCGGTCACGACCGAATTTGACAAGATGACTTATGGAAAGTCGCCTTGGCAGCTACGGTGCACCGCCGGGAGCGTGCTCCTGGCCCGGATAATATCCCGTCCGGGTTCTCACCGACAGTTTCTTGTAGCCTTTAGCTCGCGCATCCACACGAATGGTGCGGTATCCCCCAACACTCTTTGGCGTCCTCGGCTTATAGCCAATGGTGTACTGGTTGCGAATATCGTGGGCTACGGTGCGGCTGATGTCGTCCACTTCATCCAATGTCTTTGGTAGAAAGGCAATTCCTCCCGTGCGCTCGGCCATGGTTTCGAGAGCGCGCCGGGCGCGCCGGGCCCTCTCCTCTCCCAGAAGACCTATCGCGTACACCGTCGGGCCATTCTCTTGCTGAAGCTGGCGGATGGCCTGCTCCAAAGTGTCGGTGCTGGCATTGTCCTCTCCATCGGTAACGACGAACAGGACCTTTTTCTGCAATTTGGCGTTTTTCTTCATGTAATCCGCCGAGGCAACCATTGCGTCATATAACGCGGTCCCTCCGCGAGACTCCACTTTTTCCAGGGCTTGCTGCAATTTCTTGATGTTCCCGGTGAAATCCTGGTCGAGAAAATACTCGTCGTTAAAATTAACCACGAATACTTGGTCCTCGGGGTTACTGGCACGGACCAGGTTCAAAGCAGCCTTGTTCACTTTGTCTCGCTTCTCGCGCATGGAGCCGGAATTGTCGATCACAATTCCCATGGCCACTGGAACATCCTCGTGCCGAAAGGACGTAATGGCTTGGGGTTGGTCATTCTCGAAAACGTTGAACGCTCCCCGATCCAGGGTGGTGATGAGATGCATTTTCTCGTCCACTACCGTCGCGTGCAAGATGACTTCTTCGACTTCCTTTTTAAAAACGAAAACGCCGCTGTCGTTAGTGGTAGGGGGAGGCGACTGTGACTCCGGCGCTGGCGTCTGATTTTGTGTTGGAGGTGGAACTGCGGGCGTCGTCGGCTGCTGGCCTTGATCTTGAGGAGCACCTGCGGGACTGGACGCTGGCGTGGACGATTGCGCGCCGTCCGGGGTTGTTGTTTGCCCTTGGGCTGAACCGGGAGCCGGAGGGGGCGCCTGTTGATTCTGTTGCGGTGGAACCGAGGGTGAAGCGGAAGAAGACGACCCGGTCCCGGCGTCAGTTGCTTGTTTTGGCGCAGGAGTTCCCTGCGCTCCGGTTGCTAAATGAATGAAAAGGAAGGCAATCAGTAGAAAAAGAAATCGACTATTCCGAAGGTGCATAGTATCCCGTCTTGGCGTATACCCGAAGCGGCGGCAGACCTCTTGGCGCAAGTAATTTCACTTTTATCTTACGCCATTTGCCGTCATGTCCAGGTTTGTTTGGACGGTATCCAAGCACATATTGGTTGCGTAGCTCGATCCCAATTTTTGTAGCAACATCTGCCAAGTCGTTGGGATTGTCGATGGTAAAGGCGCGTCCGCCGGTCAGTTCGGCAATATCTCCAAGCAAAACTGGTCCTAAACGCTCCTCTTCAGTCGGGAAGTAGTGGTCATAGATGCCAATTGCATATATCAATAAATCAGACTCTTTTACCAACGATTTGATTTCGCCTTCCGTGTAGCGGCTGTGGTTGTCGCCGCCATCAGAAATGATCAGAATAGCTTTTTTCGGGTACTTCGCCTGCCGCATCTTGCTTACGCCCAAATAGATTGCGTCCAGCAGCGCGGTTCGACCTTTGGGGACGGTGAAAACCAATTTGCCCTGGATATCTTCGACCGACGACGTAAAGTCAGAAACTTCCTGGGGCTGATCAGCGAACGTGATCATGAAAAATTCGTCTTGCGGATTGGCGGTTTTAAAAAACTCGCCAACCGCTTCCCGCGCCCGGTCAATCTTGGTGCTCATGCTGCCGCTCATGTCGAAGATCACGCCGATTGATACCGGAGCATCTTCACTGGAAAAATTTCTGATCTCTTGCTGATCTTTGCCTTCAAAGAGTTGGAAATTCTCTTTGTCCAAACCGGTGACCAGCCTATTCATGGGATCGGTAATGGTGACGGGAACAAGCACAAGATCCACATCCACTTTGAGCGGCCGGTTGTGTGTGGACACCGCATCGGTCTCGACCGATTTTAGCGGCTGCGGCTCCATTCTGGGAACGATGTGGACGTTGTCAGTATCTCCAGAACCCTGGGCGCGCAAGTACGTGAGGGGCATGCACACGAGTAGGCCGACTAAAACAACTGAGGTGTGAAAAACTGCAGCCTGCTTGCGCAGACGCAACATAGAATTTCTTTTCTTCTGGAAGGTGACAAGCTTGGCGACCGTTACTTGCGTGAGCGGGTGAGGGGACCCCGGCCCATTCTGGAGGGCCATAAAAAAACCTCATCAATTAAGCCGATGCTACCACAGCCTAACGCTTTCGAAACAGGCTTTCCTGCGAATCTTTCGATGAAAATCACTGCGCAAAAGTTTGCTCAACGGAGAAATCCGTTCTCATTGATAGAATCATTTTTTTCGACCACAGTTGTCAAATCTGCGTCAATTCGCTTCGTCCGGAAGGCGACGAAGAAAGGCCCTTCTTAGACCCGCTCAATCCCGTGCACTCTCCAAGCCAATCGAGCCTCTCTCTTGTACAATCTCTTTTTCTCACATATGGCCCAAATTGCTCCATTTCGTGCCCTTCGTTACGACCCGGCCAAGGTTTCCCTGAATCAGGTCGCCACTCAGCCTTATGACAAAATCAGCCCTCAAATGCAGGAAGGTTATTACGCGGCCAGCCCCTACAACTTGGTGCGTATCATCCTTGGCAAGCGGGAGCCCACCGACACCCTGCAGGAGAACCCATACACTCGGGCTGCCGGCTTCTTTCACGATTGGCGCCGTCAGGGTGTCTTCCTTCAGGATCCCCACCCGTCGCTCTATCTGTACGTCGAACGGTTTACCGTGCCGGGAGGGAAGGCCGAACTGGAACGCCGCGGATTTATTGCACTCGGGAAAATTGAAGATTACTCGGCCGGTGTCGTATTTCGACATGAGCAGACTCTGGCCAAACCAAAAGCCGACCGTCTGGATCTGCTCCGAGCTACCCGAGCTCATTTTGGACAGATTTTTATGTTGTACACGGATCCGGGAGGGGAGGTTGAAGGGTTACTGGTTTCGTCCAATCCCCCGGACATGGAGATGCGTGACGAATACGGTGTGCTGCATCAAGTCTGGAAGGTATCTGATCCCGGCTTAATTGATCTCGTCCAAGGCAAAATGCGGGACAAAAAGCTCATTATTGCCGACGGGCACCACCGGTATGAGACTTCTCTGAATTATCGCAATGAGCGCCGCACCGCCGGATCGTCTTCTATTCCGGCTGTCCCGCGCCAATACTCGTCCCAGAGTCCGTTGGTTCACTCAGCCGGATCAGAACTTGCGCCTCATGAACTCTCCATGATGACCTTCGTCAATATGGATAGTCCCGGCCTCGCAATTCTTCCAACCCATCGCATCGTGCACAGTTTGGAATCATTCTCCGCGGAGGACTTTCGAGACAAAGCGCGCAAATATTTCAGCGTCGAAGAGGTCGATCCCTCGATTGATGCCTCGCGCGCCAATGTGATCTTGCGGGAGGCTGGCCACAGTGGAACTGCCCTGCTTGCAGTCACTCGCGATCATGCATTTCTCCTGGATACTCCGGGAGCGATTGGGACGAACGTCTTTGTTGGCTTGTCCTTGCGTCAACAGTCTCTCGATGTAGTCCAATTGCACAAGTGCCTGCTCGAAGGCGTTCTCGGAATTTCCGAGGAATCGATTCGCGACCAGCAGAATATTCGTTACATTCGAGATACCGGGGAAGCTCTGGCGCAGGTTCGCGATGGCGCTGCGAATATTGCGTTTCTTATGAATCCGGTTCGCATGCAACAGGTGCGAGATATCGCCTTTGCGAGCGAAGTATTACCGCAGAAATCAACCGACTTTTATCCCAAGCTTTTGAGTGGTCTCACGATTTATGCATTGGAATAGCTTTAATTCATTTTTGCCCGGCTTGTCGCGGGTGAGACCTTGGTTGTAATCAGCAGGATCGTAATCAGCCTTATTTTACTCAGCCTTCTGGTTTCGGGGGCGACACCGGAAGAAAAGCGCATCGCGATCTTTTCGAGAGTCACCAGTTATTCGTTAACCGTAGTCGACGTGCAGGGGCAGGAGTATAGCGGACTACTCGAAGTGCTCGAGCCGCTCGGAAAGGTAAGCGCCAAGGCCGATAACAAACACTGGAAACTTCGCTACAACGACCTCGAACTTGAGTTCACTCCCAACGAGACACGAGTTCGAATAAATGGCGGCAACTTCGATCTTAGCTCGCCCTTTCTAATGCAGAACGGACGAGGCTTGGTTCCGGTCTCATCTTTGGGTCCGTTGTTGTCCCGTGTCCTCGGAGGCCCAGTCACTTTCAATCCAGCTTCGCAGCGCATATTCATTGGCAACGTAGCGGTTCATTTCACAGCCCAGATCCTCACTTCGCAGAATGGTCCTGCCCTGGTAATGAACTTCTCGGCTCCAGTGAATCCCACCATCGCAACGGATGCGAGCAAGCTGCATATGAGCTTTACTCACGACCCCATTGTTTCTTCTGGCACGCAGACCCTAACCTTTAACAATCAGGCTATCTCTTCGGCGATTTATGAGGAGGGCAACGGTGCGGCGGAGATAACCATACTCGGCGCTTCTCCGCTATTCGCGAATTTCAGCAGCGATCACAGGACCATCACTATTGCGGCGGCTCCCGCCCTGTCGGCGCAGGTTCCAGCCCAAGTTCCCGCCGCGGCGCCCATGCCAGCGGCGACTATTGCACCGACACCTCCCGTAGCCCAACAGACTCCCTCGCCCTTGGCTTACTTCGCGGTCGTAGACGCGAGTCACGGCGGTGACGACCGCGGTGCGGCTCTGACCAGCCAATTCGACGAAAAGGACATCACGCTATCTCTCGGCCGCCGTCTGCGTCAAGAACTCGAATCCCACGGACTGACGACACTCCTGCTTCGCGACGGAGATAAAAGCCTGAGTCTCGATCAGCGAGCTTCTATCACAAATGCCGCCCACCCAGTGATCTATCTCAGTCTGCACGCGGCGTCGCAGGGAAATGGCATCCGTCTTTACACCGCGCTGCTACCCAGTGGAGGCGCAACCCTCCGCGCCTTCCTGGATTGGGATACCGCGCAAGCTTCATCGCTGGCAAGAAGCCAGTCGGCGGTTGCACTCCTCGCGAAGGCGTTGGACGATTCCAAAATCCCGGTGCGAACCATGTCAGCTCCGTTACGACCATTGAACAACATTACAACTGCGGCGATCGCGATTGAGATTTCGCCGCCGGCAAGCGGACCGGCCGGGCTGGGCTCGACTGAATATCAGCAGTCGATGGCATCTTCAATCGCAACCGCGATGTCATTCGTTCGCCGGAATCTGGGAAGCGCACCGTAGTTTCCTAAATATGATTAAGCTAAACCTGATTTCGGGCACGAGGATCCCGCGCAATTTGTTATTCGGGGTTGCGGCTATGATTGCCATTACGGCCGGCATGACGATCTATGTCTGGAAGACTCGTGCTCGTGCTGCCGGCTCCGTTGAGACTCTGACATTCCAAGGTCCGGTTGCGCCTCCTGTAGCAGGCCCGACCGAGGCCGTCACTTTATATGTTGCCGACGATGACGCCGGTATTCTGCGAGCACAGCCGTTCAAAATTCCTCTTCCAGCCGGCAGTCAGCAGCGTGCCGAAGAGCTGCTTCGGGATCTGGTTGAGCTGTATACGTCCAAATCTGCGCCTCATTCCTTGAGCCCAGGTTCGCAGGTGCGCGACGTCTATTTGGTGGATACTGGACTCGCGGTTATCGACATCAACAGTGCCTTCGCGGAGGGTCACCGTTCGGGAGTGCTCGTCGAAGAGCTAACCGTTGCCTCAATGGTGGAGACACTTGCAGCAAATACCCCAGGCATCACGCGCGTCAAGTTTCTCGTCGACGGGAAGCCGCGGGAAACCTTAGCAGGGCACGCCGACCTCACTTCGTTTTACGATGTAGCTGCCGTTCAACAACTCGCCGCTGAGCTGCAAAGCAGACCTTAAGCACAAGTCCCGCCATCCACTTCTGCATTAACCGGTGTCTATTGAAGTAGCGCATGCGCCTGTGGTGGGCCACTCGCACCACCAACATCTTGCAAATGAATCGAACTCAGCGAGAGTTCAGGAGGGCGTATGTTTGAAAACAGTCTTTTAACTTCCAGCGATTCTTCAAAGCGGCGCGGATTGACGGCGTTTGCCTCTCTCGTTCTTCAAGCCATATTCGTGGGTGGGCTCATCGTTTTGCCAATGTTATTCACTGATGCACTCCCGTTGCGTGGGTTAAAGCGGATCGCTGATATTCCTGCTCCACCGAGATTGCCGCAGACTGAACCTATTGCACTCGTACGGCAGAGCCATCAGCAAGAAATAAACCTCAATCAGGTGATTCGGGTCCCGCAGAGCATTCCGAGATCAACTACCCCGGTGGTTGACCCACCAGCCCTAACTCCAACTCTCGCAGATCCCCTCACCTTCGCTTCCAACATCTCGGCCAGTCAAACAAATGCGCAGATTTCGGACGTCCTCAATTTCCACCGAAC
>Ga0073928_10007932_pt1 | contig 13521 bp, 15 predicted proteins | sample PaiPotPPA55metaG_FD_76969 | JGI IMG/M metagenome (GOLD analysis project Ga0073928, IMG submission 76969) | Iron sulfur acid spring bacterial and archeal communities from Banff, Canada, to study Microbial Dark Matter (Phase II) - Paint Pots PPA... ...
GAGATCAACAATTTCTACACGATGACCGTCTATGAAAAAGGCTCGGAAGTCGTGCGCATGTATCAGACGCTGCTCGGCCGCGACGGCTTCCGGCGCGGCATGGACCTGTATTTCCAGCGCCACGATGGCCAAGCCGTCACTTGCGATGACTTCCGCCACGCAATGGCTGACGCGAACGGCCGCGACCTGGCGCAATTCGAGCGCTGGTACAGCCAGGCTGGCACGCCCCGGATCACGGTAAGCACGCGCTACGACACCGCCACGAAGCGTTATGCGCTGACGCTCACGCAAGGCTATGGCGAGGCATCGGAGGCGGCGCGCGCGACCCAGAAGGGGCCCCTGCTGATTCCCTTCTCGGTTGGCCTGATCGGCAAGAGCGGCGCCGACTTGCCGCTGAAACCTGAAGGTGAGAAAGAGGCACAAGGCACCACGCGCGTTCTGGAATTCACGGAACAGGAACAAACCTTCACGTTCGCCGACGTCGCTGAAGAGCCGTTGCCTTCGTTGTTGCGCAATTTCTCGGCGCCGGTAGTGGTGGACTACGACTACACCAACGAACAACTGGCCTTCCTGCTTGCTCACGACAGCGATCCGTTCAACCGGTGGGAAGCCGGGCAGCGCCTTGCCACGCGCGAACTGCTTGCGTTGGCGGATCGGGCATCGAAGGGTGAGGAACTGACGCTCGACGACCAGGTGGTGTCAGCGTTTGCCCAAGTGCTTGACGACAGCACGCTTACCCCGGCATTCCAGGAACTGGCGCTGATGTTGCCGTCCGAGGGATATCTTGCAGAACAGATGGCGGTGTCGGACCCCGCCGCCGTCCACGCGGCTCGCGTGTTCGTTAGCCGCCGCCTCGCCACGGGTTTGCGCGACCGGTGGCTCGCCGTGTACGAAGCGAATCGCACGCCGGGCGAATATCGCGCGACGCCGGACGACGCCGGCAAGCGCGGGCTGAAGAATCTCGCCCTCGCCTACCTGAGCCAGCTCGACGACCCCACCCGCGCCATCGAACTGGCGAGCGCCCAGTACGACGCCGCGAACAACATGACCGACCGGTCGGCTGCGTTGTCCGCGTTGTTGACGGCGGGCGCGTCAGGTTCCGTCGATACCACCGTCGCCGACGCCGCGCTCAGCGACTTCTACCAACGCTTCGAGAAAGAGCCGCTTGTCATCGACAAATGGTTCGCGCTGCAGGCCACGCAACGCGGCGGCCCGAAGCGCAATGTGCTCGACATCGTGCGCAAGCTGATGGAACACCCGGCGTTCACGTTGAAAAATCCGAATCGCGCCCGCTCGCTGATTTTCAGTTTCTGCGGCGCGAACCCGGCGCAATTCCACGCCGCCGACGGTTCCGGGTACGCGTTCTGGGCCGAACAGGTTGTTGCGCTCGACGCAATGAACCCTCAGGTGGCTGCACGCCTCGCGCGCACGCTCGAGCAATGGCGCCGGTACACGCCGGCCTTGAGCGAGAAAGCGCACGCGGCGCTGGAACAGGTGGCGTCGAAAGTTAAATCGCGCGATGTGCGCGAGATTGTGGAAAAAGCGCTGGGCTGAGGGTTCAATCGTTTATCCCGGCTGACGGAAACCGGCGCTGCGGCGCCGGTTTTTTTATGCGAGGACGTGTCGAAAACCAGCCGGTACCCGTCTCGCGGAAATCCGTTAAACGTGCGCCGCATTCCTGTGACATCGGGAGACACATTCCGAGCGGGTAGAATCTGAGGCATTCGTCTAACGCTCCTGGAGCCAACGCAATGTCGACCCCCTCATCCATTTCCCGCCGCACCACGCTGACCAAGTATCTGATCGAGCAGCAGCGGGAACATCAAAACCTTCCCGCCGACCTGCGTCTGTTGATCGAAGTGATCGCACGCGCATGCAAACAGATCGGCTATCAAGTAAGCAAGGGCGCGTTGGGTGAAGCGCTGGGCACTGCCGGCAGCGAGAACGTTCAAGGCGAAGTGCAGAAGAAACTCGACATCCTGTCGAACGAAATCCTGCTCGAAGCCAACGAATGGGGCGGCAACCTCGCCGCGATGGCCTCGGAGGAAATGGAAAAGATCTTCCCGATTCCGAACCGCTATCCGAAGGGCAATTATTTGCTCACGTTCGATCCGCTCGACGGCTCGTCGAACATCGACGTGAACGTGTCTATCGGCACGATCTTTTCAGTGCTCCGATGCCCGGATGGCATGGAGCCGAGCGAGCAGGCGTTCATGCAGCCGGGCTCGGCGCAGGTTGCGGCCGGTTATGCGGTCTATGGTCCGCAAACTGTGTTCGTGCTGACCACCGGCTACGGCGTGAACTGCTTCACGCTCGACCGCGAACTCGGTTCGTGGGTGCTCACGCATAGCAACATGCAGATCCCCGCCGACACCCGCGAATACGCGATCAACGCATCGAACAGCCGCCATTGGTATGAGCCGGTGCAAAAGTATGTGAACGAGCTGAACGAAGGCAAGGACGGTCCGCGCAAGGAGGACTTCAACATGCGCTGGATTGCGTCGATGGTGGCGGACGTGCACCGTATCCTGAACCGCGGCGGCGTGTTCATGTACCCCGCCGACAAACGCACGCCGGATCGTCCGGGCAAACTGCGCCTGTTGTACGAAGCGAACCCGATGGCGTTCATTGTTGAACAGGCGGGCGGCGCTGCGACGGATGGCGAGCAGCGCATCCTCGACATCGTTCCGACCAACCTGCATCAGCGCGTGCCGGTGTTCCTCGGATCGAAAAATGAAGTGGAGCGCGTGACGCTTTATCACGCGGAAAAGAATTGATCCGGGGTCTTGCCAAAATCGCCGGAAGGTACTTATAATCTCGTTTCTCTGATGCCGGAATAGCTCAGACGGTAGAGCAGCGCATTCGTAATGCGAAGGTCGGGGGTTCGATTCCTCTTTCCGGCACCAAATAGAATCAAGCAATTTAGCCCAGTCCTCGGACTGGGCTTTTTGTTTTTCGATTCTGAATTTTTTCGATACTCAAGTAACCGCCGTAACCGCCATGCAACCGGATTGGCACAATACCCCGGTGCTCCAGGCGCTGGCATCCCTCACTGCGGCGGCCATGCGGCTTGTCCATGCTTACCTATACTGAACAGCTTCACCAGGGACCTACCCTTTCTAGCTCCTGCGGAAAACCGTTGCTCGCTCGCAACCGAATAGCAGTCGCGGGTTCAGGCTGGGTTAAAAGAATGTCATGCTGGAATCCTCATGTAAATCAACGCCGGGAGCCACGAAAATGGCTAAGTCCAGCGACACTCACGAGCTCACGCCGGAACAGACGACGCGGTGCAAGCGGCAGATCGGTTTCGCGACCGCAGCGGCCGTCATAGTTGCCGCATTGCTATGGGTCGTTGCTGTTCGACTCGGCCTCACCAGCTTGTGATCAGCGGCTGCATGGCAGACAGAAATTGCTCGTGCTAGCATTTTCGCTCTCCGATCTGCCCCGTTTGACATGTTTAAATCCGCTTGTGTGTTCGTGTTGTGCGCCGTCGCGCGAACTGCGTTGGCCGGCGATTTCACTGTGCCAGTCACAATGACCAGCGAGACGCAGCTGGGCGCCCCCGCTGAACTTCAATTTGATCCCGGGACCACCAAGGTCGGGAAACTATTAATCCTCGGGGACAACACGGCCGGTGCGCAGACTGAACGGAAGTTCACCTATAACGTCTCCGGTGGCGACCGGAAGACCGCGCGAGGAGCAACCGTTGTCGTCAGCTTTGACGACAAACAGTCTCTCGAAATCTCTTGTGATCCGATGGCCGATAACTGCATCTCGTCGGGATTTGTTACGGAAAACGGTTCAACATTTTCGATTTCGTGGACGATTACGAATCACTGATCACGCGATCCCGCTGTTCATGTTCATGCCAGCACGCACGCTCCTGTTAAGTGAAGCAGGAATTAAGGGTTTACACCTAAAAACCGCAAAAACCAATTGCGCGTGCAGATCTTAATTTTAAGGGACCTCTTAACTACACTTGAATCACCGGCTTCGAACAACGGTTCGCAGCCAAACCAAGAGTGGAGGTTCATCATGAAATCGCTTATTCAAGCTGTTGTGGTTGCCGCAGTGCTCGCCGTACCCGCCGTTTCGTTCGCTCAATCGAATACGCCGCAGCAGGACGTCACTGCGTCCAGCTACGGTGGTGTTGCCGACGGTACATCGGCGTCGGGTGCACATCGTGCGCTTCGTTCGTTCGATCGAGTGGTCCATCGCGTGGATAACAAGATCCGTTCGTCGATTCGTCCTGATGCCAATGACGGCATGGAACCCGTATATTTCGGTTCCTGAGTTCCACAAGAGTGTCAAAGTCGCCACGACATGCTGTGGCGACTAGATCGGGCGCCCGGGCACGCGGTGAATCCCGAGAAAGCTGCGAGAAGCTAACGTGCCTGTCGCGTTAGCTGATCCGACAGATCCATTCAAGTCCCCAAAATCCTCCGCAACACAACGCGTTAATCTGGCCGGCCAGTATTCGGGCACACGGCCACGATCATTAACAATTTCGAATTTGTGCACGCTTCAGCTTAAAAGGTAATAAAAGTTGTCCGGCAGCGGAAAACGTCGAAATGAATGGGCTGCGCTGGTAAAGTCCCCGTGATTTTTCTGGCTCTCCCAGGGTCTTCATTGACCTCGCCCCACCTCACCGCGCCGCAATGCCGTTCAAGCCAAATCAAAGAAGCGCCCGCGAATGGATTGCGTACCGCACACGGTATCTTCCGGCTGTTGCTGCACTGAGTCTGTCCTTGCAGGGATGCACGCTGCGTGGCGCACCGTCTTATGAAATCTTCGGTGCGTATTTTCCGCTCTGGCTGCTAAGTGCCGTGCTCGGACTCTTCGGCGCGCTCCTCGCCCATCGAATATTCGTTTCCACAGGATGGGCGCAGATCGTCCCGTTTCAGCTCTTTGTCTGTATGGCCATCGGCTTGACCGTCGCCGTGATTTTTGGGCTTTCGGTAACCGGACAGCTCCTATGAAAATAGCCGGCTTGCGCAAAGGCGCTCTCAAAGGCCGCATGGTCGCGTGCGCGATCGTCGCGCTTGGTATTGCCGCGCTGTATTACGCCTCTGACCGGTCAACCCGTTATCCGTCAACGGATGACGCGACAATCGATGCCGACGTCGTGCATATCGCATCACCGGTGAGCGGCCGGATCATCAGGCTCGCTGTGGTGGACAACCAGCGAGTAGCGAAAGGGGACCTGCTGTTCGAAGTCGATCCGGTTCCGTATCAGCTCCTCGTGGCTCAGACCCAGGCCGACCTCGACCTGGCCCGCGCAGTGTTGAACACGCGCCGCAAGACGATGGTGGGCGAGCGCGCGACTGCGGTCATCGCAGGCGACCAGACCGGCAAGGCGGCGCACAACTATGAACTGAGCTCGCGCAGCGTTCAGCGGCTCGCGCCACTCGCGGCAAAGGGATACGTCCCGATCCAGCAACTGGACCAGGCGCAAGTCGCACAACACGATGCCCAGCTAACGCTTAAGCAGGCACGAGAGCAAGAACAGGCGACCGCACGGACAATAGGCGATGAGTCAGGCGCCATCGCGGTGGTGCGCGCGCGAGGCGGCGCTCGCACTCGCGCAGCACGGCCTTGACTCAACAGTGGTCCGCGCGCCGCACAACGGTTTTGTCACAGGCCTCTCGGTGCTGGCGGGCGAAACGGTCGCACCGAATCAGTCGATCTTCACGCTCATCCACGCGGACGAATGGTTCGCCGTCGCGAACTTCCGGGAAACCGCGCTTGGCGCAATCCAGCCCGGTGATTGCGCGACCGTCTATTCAATGATCGACCGAAGCCAGGCGATCCACGGCAAAGTGATCGGCATTGGCGCAGGCATTTCCGATTCGGATCGGATCAATCTGCCGCGCACGTTGCCCATCGTGCAACAGTCCGTGAACTGGGTGCGGGTCGCCCAGCGCTTCCCCGTGCGTGTGCGTCTGGACGAGCCGGCCGCCCGGCTGGTCCAGGTAGGTGCAAGCGCGATAGTCGAGGTCCGGCATGGCGCAGCCTGCCGGTGATCTTGCCCGGCCAGGCGCGGCCGATTTCCTGAAACTGCTTGCGCCCTATCCGGGGCGAGCGGAAATGGCCTGCCGCGTCGCGCTGATCTGCGCGCTGACGGTATGGGTGACGAGCGCCTACGGCACGCCGGAAGCAGCAATCTCGGCCTACGTCGTGTTCTTCCTGAACCAGCCAGACCGGGTATTGAGCGTGGTGCAGGGCCTGGCAATGCTGGTGCTGGTCACGCTGGTCGTCGTGCTGATAACGGTGGTCGCCCTATTCGCACTCGACGATCCTGTCTGGCGGGTTGCGTGCATCGCTGGGCTGTCGCTCGCCCTGCTGTTCGTTACATCGGCTAGCAAGCTGCGGCCGGTAGGCGCAATCGTCGCGATGATCGTCGGCTTTACACTCGACGAACTCGGCAACGTGCCGTTCGGCGAAGCGGCGACGCGCGCCTTGCTTTACTCCTGGGTGATGGTCGCGATTCCAATCGGGGTATCGATCTGCGTCAACATGGCGCTTGCGCCGTCACCGCGGCGACTCGCCGGCCGCGAGTTGGCGAAGCGCCTGCGCCTCGCGGCTCGCAGCCTCGCTGAACCCGAGGCAACGCACGACGCGCTCGGCGCCTGCCTGCGCCAAGGAGACGCGCAGATAAGCTCGTGGCTGGCGCTTTCGGCGGTCGACGGATCGTCGGCACGTGCCGATATTGCCCCGCTGCGGCAAGCCGTGTCGTCGACGCTTGCGATCCTCGTCGCAGCGGATCTGGCGGCCCGCGAACCGTCGAGCCAGCTGCCAACATCGTTCGTCATGCCAATCATCGACACGCTGGAGAACATGGCCCGCATGCTCGAGGCGGGCGGCTATCCGGTGGATATCGAACTCAATCTGCCCGCCGCGACAAAGCTGACGCCGATCGCGCGCGTCGTCGCCGAGGAACTGCAGCGCGCAATCACGCGCTTCGCCGTGGCCGAAACCGATGTAAAAACAGGTGCTGAAACCTCCCCGCCCCCTGACAACCGTGGCGGGTTCTTCCTGCCTGACGCATTCACGAATCCCGACCACATCCGCTACGCGTTGAAGACCACGGCAGCGGCATTGTTTTGCTATCTGCTGTATTTGCAGCTCAACTGGCCGGGTATCCATACCTGTTTCATCACGGTCTACATGGTGTCGCTCGGCACCACTGCCGAAACCGTCGAAAAAATGACGCTGCGTATCGCCGGGTGCCTCGCGGGCGCGCTCCTCGGTACCGCGGCGATCGTGTTCGTGATACCCGCGATGACCTCCGTCGTCGGGTTGATGGGTATCGTGTTCCTCGGTGCGTTGCTTGCGGCATGGATTGCTTTTGGTTCGCCGCGCATCTCTTATGCGGGATTTCAGATCGCATTGGTTTTTTTCATGTGCGTGATCCAGGGCGCCGCGCCCGGCTTCGATCTGACGGTCGCACGAGATCGCACGATCGGGATACTGATCGGCAACGTGGTCGTGTATCTGATCTTCACTCGCGTGTGGCCCGTCAGTGTGGCCGAACGCGTCGACACCACGCTCATCTCGCTGCAGCATCAGTGGGAGCGGCTCTCGGCGCTGGCGAATTCCGCCGCGCGCCGCGCGCAGGCCTCGAGCGCAATGGCTCAGCGCGGTGCGCTGGAACAGGACCTGGCGCTGATGCATTACGAGCCGTCGTGGGTTCATCCGGGACCGCAATGGATCGCCGAACGTCGCGGCGTGCTGGCAAAGCTCAGTGCGCTCGAAGGGCCGATATTCCTGTTTGCCGAACGGAGACCGGGCGATGCCGCAATCGGCGTCTGGCTCAGACGGATCATGGGCAATCCGCCGCAACAGCCGGCTGAAACCAGCGCGATAACCGCGTTGCAGCCATTGGCAGATACAAATGCGGCAATCGGCGACACACGTGCAGCATTACTGCACCTGGGCGATGCACGCCGCGCCGAACGACGCGGCGAAGGACTTCACGACCCATGCTCCGGCTTGATCCTTCATTCGCACTGGCGACCCTGGTCGTGGCGAGTTTGGCCGGCTGCGCCACGTCGTCCGTAGACATGGCTCCCGACAGCCCCGACCGTCCCTGGCAACCTCTGACGAACACGGACGGCGCCATCGTGCCCGGGCCAGCGGTATCGACCAGCTCGACCGCAACGGGACGTAGCTACACGTTACCCGCGAACCCCGCACTCGCCACCGTGGCCCCTCCGCCGACGCTTGACCCGGCGCATGCGTACGAGCTGCCCGAGCTGATCGACCTCGCAGAATCGGCGAACCCGCTGACTCGTATCGCATGGAACGATGCTCGCAACATGGCGCTCGCGGCCGGCATCGCGAAGAGCGCGTATCTTCCCCAACTGTCGGTTGCCGCGATGGGGCAGTACGCGGGCGCTCAGAATTCGCGCTCGTCCATACCGGGTGCTTCCTCAACCGCCGGAACGGGACATGGCACGACCTCGGCGCTGTCGCTGCAATGGCTGCTCTTCGATTTCGGCGGACGCGCTGCGCGCGTCGAGGCTGCGTCGCAGGCATCGGTGGTAGCGAACATCGGCTTCACCGCGGTCCATCAGCAGGTGATCTTCGATGTCAGCGTCGCGTTCTACGGGTACCAGGCCGCACGCGCCCGCGTCGCCACGGCCGGCCAAGGTATCGGCAACGCCGCAGCCATCCTGGCGGCAGCGCAGTCGCGCTACAAGCATGACATCGGCACCGTTATCGAAGTGGCGCAGGCCAACCAGAATCGCGCGCAGGCGAAGCTCGCGCTGATCCAGGCGCAGGGAGCCGAAAGCAACAGCTACTATCTGGCGCTGATCTCCGCCATGGGTATCTCGCCGCTCTCGAAACCCATGATCGCGGAGATGCCCGCACACACGCTGCCGCCGCCAACGAGCGACTCGATCGAGCAGATCGTGTCTTCCGCCATCGCCCGTCGCCCGGATGTGTTGAGCGCCTATGCCGCCGAGCGCATCAATCTGGCGAAGGTGAAGGCGGCCGAATCGGAATTCATGCCGAAGGTATTTCTCTCGGCTAACGGTGCATACAACACCGGCAGTTCATCGATTTCGGCCATTCCATCCATCGGTCAGCAATTGCCGACGGTGAACCTGAGCGGCGGCCGGTATGGCGGCAGCGTGATCGTCGGCGTGACAATTCCGCTGTATGACGGCGGCTTGCGCCAGGCCGTACTCGCGCAGGCACGCAACGATGCAGACAGCGCGTCTACCCGCCTCGCCCGAAGCCGCGAAGAAGCAGTCCGGCAGATCGTCGTCGCCCAGAATACGCTGCAGACCAGCCTGAGCGCGCACGCTGCCGCCAAAGAGTTGCTGGCCGCCGCGCAGACAACCTACGACGCCGCGTTCGATGCGTATGGCCAAGGGATCGGCTCGGTCACCGACTCGCTGCTTGCACAAAATCAGTTGTTGGCGGCGAGGAACGCCACGGCCGATAGCTACAGCAGCGCGCTGTCGGCTGCGGCCGCGCTCGCGCTGGCCACCGGTTCAGTCGATTCAATACCAACGCAGCCCGACTGGCGCTGAACGTTTCGAGTATCGAGTTCAGCGATATCCGTTCGCTGCATTGCTCCGGGCCGTTAACTTAAGGTAACGCCTTAGGTTAACAACGGTTAAGCGACTGCTCACTCAGCGCAAATCGAACATTTCATGTCGCCTCGCCGATGCTTAGGATTTATCCGATTTGCGAATATGAGCTTGTGTGCATATGTGCGCTTGCGGACACATTGAAGAGAGGAAATTCCCTAAAAGATAATAAACCGGTCAACCGCGCGCATTTACTGCCGTTATCAATATTAGGAGGGGTGCGTTATAGGGCTAACTACGGCGGCTTGCGCCACCTCAGGCAACGCCCGAGTCGCATAGGGTTGAGTTTGAAACGTCTTGCGAAATAGTTACCGCAAAGCAGCACAAGGCATCGGTAATAGAGTTAACCACGAATAGCCGCTTTGCCCTGTGAAGGAAGGAACGGCAGTGAATTGGGTCATCGGGGGAAACACAAACGACGCCATTAACTGTGACGTGCCTGAGTCACGCGATTGGTGTTCCGTTAAAGCAACAGAGCAACCGGTAAAAGTTCCAACAGCGCATTCGGCGCTAGCAGGAAGCCAGAGTCGAGATTGATAATCGACCCATACAAGGAGAGAAAGTGATGGACGCCAAGCCGACCAAAATCCCGACACCCGACAAGGTGCAATGTCCGGATCAAGAACCGGTCGCAGTTGAATTTCTCGCGGAATTGCCCGAACACGTCCGGGCTTTCTTCGACGAACAGCGCAACCTGTGCGATTCAAAGTAAGTGCTGGAACTTGCCGGCGTGCGCTCAACGCATGTGAGCGTCATGCGATCTTTTTGCGGACCTCGGGCAGGCTGCGGCTTTTGCACGCTTGAACAGCGCGGCGTCTCTTATTGGCGATGCCGCGAAGGCGCGCAAGCATCGGGTTGAGCCAACGCCAACTGAATTAACACGAACCAGGATTGCCAATCTTGCGTCGCGCACGATTATCGCCGCGAACACGATGGGTTAAGCTGCAGATCTTTGCACGCCATCGGTCACTCATGCTTTCCACTCGCTTCTCGCGCACTCTGCGGGCCATTGCCTCATTGCTCGCTGTCTCGTCACTTATCGCACTATGCCAGTCGGCCGCTCGCGCTGATGGCGACGACACCCCCTTCACCAATCTCATCGCATTGTCGTCACAACGGCTGGCGCTTGCAGAGCCGGTTGCACGCTGGAAATGGGCGCACCACGAACCGATCACCGATCAACCCCGCGAAGCCGCGCTGCTGGCCGGCATCAATAATCGCGCGAAGTCCGCCGGTATCGACCCGGCATTTGCGCAGCTGTTCTTTCGCGATCAGATAGAGGCGAGCAAGGACGTGCAGAACGCCCTCTTCAATAACTGGCGGAAGTCACGTGCCCCCGAAGGGACGCCACCGGATCTTGCCCTCGATACCCGGCCGAAGCTCGATAGCGTGACCAACGCGTTGCTCTCCGCGCTAGCCGGTGTCGAGCCGCTGCGCCATGCCGACGACTGCCCGCTGCGGCTGGCCGACAGCATCGCGCGCTGGAAACATCTCACCCGCTACGATTCCGCCCAGAACGCGCCGCTCGCGCGCGCGTTGTCGCACGTGTGTGCATCAGGTGGCGTGGGCGCGGTCGGCTAGACCGGTTCGCCCGACAAGCACGAGCTGGCCGCAAGTGGCACGATTGTCAGTCCGCGCGACAGCCGTTCGCTGAGGACTCGATACGTCGATAACTCGAAGCCTGCCGCAGGCGCCGTGGCTCGCAGTTGCGCGGCTTCGGCGAGTGACCCGGCCATGCCGAAATACTGCCAGGCGTCGACCACATGCCACACTCGTGCGCAGGTGGCCGCATCCGTTTCCTCTATCGCGATGGCGCCGGGATACGTCCAGGGTGCGTGGCTCGGGTCATCGCGGCGCGCTTTGGACAGCCGGTTATGTGCCGGACGCAGCCGCGCGATCGAGCGCCCTTCCGCCAGCATCGCCCCGATCTCGCCGCCGGTCGCGGTCCACTCCACTCGCCGGACGAGTTCCGCGAGCCGCAGATCCTTCGCCGAACGTTTCGGACCCGACAGATGCGCACGCACCCGCTGGCGCAAGCGCACGCTTCGCCCGACGTACAGTGGCGCATCGTCCTCGCCATAGAACACATAAACACCGCAGCCGGCCGGAATCTGTTCGATGGTGTCCTCGTCGATATCGCCGGCAAGCCGGAAACGTCGCGCAACCTGTTCTATATAGCCATGCAGGACATCGGTGGAAAATGCGCGATGCAGGTGCTGCCAGAATTGCCAGAGCAGGTCGGCGTCGGCCAGCGCGCGGTGGCGGGCGGCAGGAACAAGCGCATGCCGCTCGATCAGCGCATCGAGCCCATGCCGGCGCTCCGCCGGATAGATGGCGCGCGACAACTGCACCGTGCACAGCACGTCGGGCTGGAACTTGATGCCGGCACGCTTGAACTCGCTGCGCAGGAAGCCGTGATCGAACCGGGCGTTGTGTGCAATAAACAGCCGCCCGTCGAGGCGGGCCAGCAAATCATGCGCGATGGACTCGAACGTTGGCGCGTTGCGCACCATCGAATCGCTGATACCGGTGAGTTGCTGGATAAAGAACGGAATCGGCTGCTCCGGATTGACGAGCGAGCTCCACTGCGTCACGCCGGCCGGCCCGACCTCGACCACCCCGATTTCAGTGATGCGATTCACGCCGAAGGTACCGCCCGTCGTTTCGAGATCGACGAAAACCAGCGGTTCTGAACTGACTATATTGGCAACGATTGGGAGCACAGCGCTGACCGCTAAAAGAGGAATGGACGCGATCCGCGCAGCAAGAAGGCGTATCGATCGGACATTTTAGCTCACGTCCATTCGAGCGCTGCCGGTTGGACGCTCCAGCCTGCAGCCACACCGGCTACTCCGCGCTCCGACATACTGACGCTCCAACGCCCTGACGGCGCGAACCACGAGCGGGTCCGTATGGATCTCCATTTACGCGGGTTTAAAAGGAACAACCGGTCGTAATAATTCGGGATTTAAACCGTCCAGATCCGTTAAAAGGAAATATTTACTTGGTTTGTAACTGTTTTTATCCAATCGTAAGCGTTTACGAGCCTTGTTACCGAAACGAGCCGTCGGCATCATAAAAGAGTACCGCAAGCACTTTTAAAGGAGGTCATTGCTGTGACGACCGAACTCAAAAGCATGTTTTCGTGGATCAGGACGTTGGTAGCGCCCCAGGCAGTATTGGAACCGCATTCAGCTCTGGATTTCGATCCGGCATGGCATGGCGATCACTGGCAGAACCTGTTGTCCTCGCCAATGGATGCACGCCGTTATGTAATGGAAGACTGGACAATATCGAGTCCGCCGGCATTCGATAACAACGAGGCAGCGGAATCACCCGCAATTGAGGATGAAGCCGAAGCGATCCGGGAAGAAGAACTGGAAGCGGCTAACTAGGTAAACAGAGCCTGAGGCGGATTCGGCATCTGAGTCCGTTCAGGCAAAAAAAAGCGCGACTGGGAAGTCGCGCCGACAAGGTTTGGAGATCTTTTCCGTCAACGAAAAAGTCTGCTTTGGAAAGCAGCAACTGAAGTATAACGGCGCACCATCTCGCAATCATCAACAGATCTGGCAATCATCTATTGCTGTTCCGTCAACAATCCCCTTTTAGGATTATTGACGTTGTATTTTAACGATAGCGCATGTAGCAATTGCGCAACGACGCCCTGTTGACACTCTGCACTAACCCCCGCCATTCCCCCGCGAAGCCTTATCTATAAAGGCTTAGAGCGCGTTTCTTAATCATTGCCGATCGCAGAATACTTTATTGCGTAAATCGGAATGCCACCACTGTAACGCCGTCTTTACACTTCGTCTGGTCCGGAAACGACTGTGTCTTCTGTTGGCACATGAAATCACCTGACAGCGCCTCTCGCAGCGCGTCGGAGTGAAGGTTTCCTTCAAGCCTGGGTTGTCAGACC
>Ga0073928_10007933_pt1 | contig 13519 bp, 11 predicted proteins | sample PaiPotPPA55metaG_FD_76969 | JGI IMG/M metagenome (GOLD analysis project Ga0073928, IMG submission 76969) | Iron sulfur acid spring bacterial and archeal communities from Banff, Canada, to study Microbial Dark Matter (Phase II) - Paint Pots PPA... ...
CGGCCCGATGCGCTGAACCGCAGTATCGAACGCCTGCTCTGGGTCCGCTCCCGACCGCGCCTGTTGTTGCATTTCCTCGCGCAGATGGCTTTCCAGTTCATCCAGGAGCGTCGGCGCTTTGATGCCGGCGGTGAGCATCTGCCGCCGCCAGTCGCCAATTGCCTTTTCCAGATCAAACATGTTGTCCTTTCCACAGACCGCCCAACACCGAAGAAATCACGGTCCATTGCTCGCGCTTTTCCTTGAGCGCCTGGCGGCCGTCCTTTTTGATGGAGTAGTACTTGCGTTTGCGCCCGTTCGCGATCTCCACCCAGCGCGATTTGATCCAGCCGTTGTCTTCCATCCGGTGCAGCACGGGATAGAGCATGCCATCGGTCCAGGTGATTTTTTCCCCGGAGAGACGCTTCACCTCCTGAATCAATTCGTAGCCGTAGCTTTCGCCCTTCGCGAGCAGCGACAGGATCAACGGCTCGGTCGAAGCGGCGACAAGTTCTTTTTCGATCATGACCGCAATATACATTGCCGCGCTATGTATGTCAAGCGGGAAAAATCAATCGCGGCGGGTCAAGGGGGAGCGCCGGAAAGGAGTTGATGGGAATGGCGAAACCCGCTGCCAGTCAGGCTGCGTAAATGTGTCACAATTGTAGGCCGACCCTTTCACCGAATTTCTGGAAGGACGAAAAGGGAAGGGCCGGCGCGCAAGCGAGGTCATCGCTGGAAGGACCTGGCGACGTCTTCGCGCGTGGGGCAGGTACCTTTTTTCTCGGTGGTCGATTCGGCGATCAATTGGCTGAGCTTGCGCTCGTAGGCGGCGCTGTCGAGCGGCAGGGCGATGGTTTGCCTGGCAAGGGAAGAGTAGAGGATGGCGTTGGCCAGTTCGAGGGAGTGGATGCCTTCCGCCGCCGGGGCGATGAGCGGCTCGCCGAGCAGAATCGCGTTGACGAAATTCTGGATGATTGCGGCGTGCGGGTCGGCTGCGTCGGTGAAGGGTATCTGGACTTGCGACACCTCCGGCCTGGCGAAGCCGAGCGCGGCGGTCTTGCTGAACTGGATCATGTCCACGGCGTTGCGTTCGAAGGTGAGGGTGTTGTGTTCGAGCACGAGCTTGCCGCGGGTGCCGGCGATTTCGAGGCGGTTGGTCCCCGGCGCTTCGCCGGTCGAGGAGACGAACATCCCGGTGGCGCCGTCGGGATATTCGAAATAGGCGGAGACGTTGTCCTCGACTTCGATGCGGTGGAAGCGGCCGAGCTGGCAGAAGCCGCGCACGCGGGCCGGCATGCCCAGGAGCCATTGCCAGGCGTCGAGGTTGTGGAGGCATTGGTTGAGCAGGACGCCGCCGCCCTCGCCCTTCCACGTGGCGCGCCAACCACCGCTGGCGTAGTAGGCCTCGGTGCGGAACCAGTCGGTGATGATCCAACTGGCGCGCGCGACGTCGCCCAGTTCGCCGCCCCGGATGAGCTCGCGGATTTTCGCATAACGGGGCTCGACGCGCAGTTGGAACATGCCGGCGAAGACGAGGCCCGGGTTTTTCCGGTGCGCCGCCAGGAGCCGCTCGGCGTCGGCCTTGTGCGCGGAAATCGGTTTCTCGACGAGCACGTGAAGTCCCCGTTCGAGCGCCGCGATGCCCAGCAAGGTGTGCTGGAAATGCGGCGTGGCGATGATGACGGCATCGACGAGTCCGGAACGAATCAACTCGTCGCCGCCGGGAAAGACCCTTGTCGCAGCGAACCGTTTCAGGCGGTCGGGCGCGGCGCGGGCGACCGCAACCAATTCGGCGCCGTTGGTTTTGCCTTCGGCAAGGCAGGCGGCATGGCGCTCGCCGATATTGCCCAGGCCGATGACTCCGAAGCGCACTTTGGTCACGCGCCGCAGTCTAAACGGCGTACGGGCGGTGCCTAGCTGATTTTTTGTTTCAGCTTCAGCACGGGCTGGATTGCCCGACCCGATGGAAGATTAATAGAGTCAAGCTTTCGGGAGCCTCCTCATGCGAGGCCGTATTTCTGAATCGTGAAAACGGCGGTATAAGGACTTGGCGAGAAGCGGCGGGTGTGGTAGAAGAACGTAGTGAAAACGACGCTCAATGCCGACGGCCAAATCGGAATTCCTCCCGAGATTCGGCAAGCCGACCAACTTGCTGCCGGGGATTCTTTCGAGCTGGAACGACTGACACCGGGGCATTATCTTCTCGCGAAGCAGCAAGGCCCCAGCCCCAGTTTCGTAATCGCAATGGGCAATGACGGTCTCCCGGTTATTCGCGTGAACAGTGGCCTCATCACATCGCAGCTTGTGGGCGAAATCGAAGGTCAAGCTCCGTGACGTGCCTGCTCGACTTGAACCTGCCGATGGCAACGTTCGATCAACCACTCGCTCGAACATTCATCGGCGAGTCAGATCTGGTGCTATTGGTTCGCTAGTCTTTGTTTCAACTTGAGGACGGGCTCGAAGAGGTCGCCACGTTTGGCGACGCGCCGCAGAACTTCGTCGGAAAGAAAGGAAAGCCGTTGCGCCTCCTTCTTTTGCAGCGCGGTTTTCACTTCCCGCCACTCGACCGGCGTCGAAACGGTGGGCTGCGCTTTGGCGCGGAGCGAGTAAACGCAGACGGTGGTTTTGTGGTGGTCGTTTTGGCTCCAATCCACCAGCACCTTGCCGCCGCGCAGGCGTTTTTCCATCCTGGAAACCACCAGTTCGGGATGCTCGCGTTCCAGGCTCTCGGCTACTGCATGGGCCCAGGGTTTTGTGACATCGTACGTGGTGCGTGTGTTGAGCGGCACATCGACTTGCAAACCCTTCGACCCGGAAGTCTTGGGAAAGCTGGCGAGTTTGCGTTCATCGAGGTAGTCCTTGAGCCACAAGGCGACCTGCGCGCACTGCAAGATATTTGCCGGCAGGCCGGGGTCCAGATCGAACACAATTGCCGTGGGGCATTCGGCGTTGTCTTTCCGGGCCAGGAAAGTGTGCAATTCCAAATCGCCCAGGTTGGCGGCCCAGATGATGAAGGGCAAATCGTTGGCCACGCAGAAATGAATCTCTTCCTGATGGGGCTCGCTCCAAATGGGGGTCGTCCGCACCCAGGATGGCCGGTGCGACGGACATCGTTTCACGTAGAAGAATCCACCGGCAACACCGTCCGGATAACGCTCGAGAGTCAGGGGCCGATCCTTGAGGTGAGGGAGCAGCACATCCGAAACGCGGGTATAATAATCGATGACTTGCGCCTTCGTGAAACCGACTTCCGGGTAATAGACTTTGTCGAGGTGCGAGACGGGAATCTTCCGGCCCTGGACGGTCAGGACGGCTTTGCCGCCGGTCAGGGAAGAGGCCAAACCGGGCGAATTGGCAACCGCGCGAGGCTTCCTGGCGGCCTTTATTCGTTGATTCCCCAGCGTGGATAACTCAGATCCATTTGCTCGCCAATCGCATAGTTGGACAACATGCCCATATCCACTTTCGAGCCGCGTGAAAATTCCTTTGGCTTCGGCTCTTCTTCCGAGCTTCGTCCCGCGTAGGGCTGCGCGAAAAATTCCATGCCTGCGCGCCGGGCGACATCGGCCAGATACTCACGAGTGCCCCTGGATTGCTCGTTCTCTTCGCCCGATCCGGCAAACAAGGCGACCAGGGCGATGGCATTGGTCTTCTGATCCAGCCATTGTTCGATCCACGCCTTGACGCAGCCGGGCAGTCGGTTCGCGCCGTCGAACGAGACCATGATGATGTCCGCGTGCGCGGCATCGGCGGCAGCCATTTCGCGCAACTTGGGATTGCTCAACACGTCGAAGTTCCACATCTGATGGCTGAACTTGCACTCCTGATCCAGATTCCGGATGAGCACGTCGTAAGTCTGTTTGGCGTGCTTGCCGGCGGCGAAATCTTCGTAGGTAATGACTACATTGAAGGTCGGCTTGGCTTCGAGGTCCGAGGGACCTAATGGAGACTGAGGTTGAATAATTGAATTCTGCATGGCGCGATCAGAATGAAATCTCCGGCCAGTGCCGGCAATGGGGTGTTAAACCCAGTTTGCGTTTGCCGTGCTTTTTCAGCCTTCGGCACGGTTTCGCCGATCATTTCCAAAACCAGGCGATCAATGGCGCAAAAATCAGGCTGGGGAGATAGTTGGCCAACTCGATTTTTTTCAAGCCAATGATGACGAGCGCAACGCAGAAAACAAGCAATCCGCCGACGGCATTCACCGGATTCACGAGACCGCGCGCTTCCAAAAATGGCTTGAGGAATTGCGCGCATCCCAGCGCAAGGGTGCCTTGGACAGCCAGCACGGGCAAGGCGGACAGCAGGACTCCCCAGCCAAACAACCGGACGAAACCCATGGTTGCCAGGCCCTCCATGACGGCCTTCACCGCCAGGGGATAGAAATAACCGGGCACGAGCGCATTTTGGATGGCGCCCAGTACGCCCAGGGGTGCAACGCAAAAGAGAGCGGCGCAGGTCTTGAAGCCTTCGCTTGCGCGTTGCGGGTCTCCAGGATTAGCCGCGGCAATGCGTCGTCGCGCGTCGCGGCCCAAATGATTGGACATTTTTTGGAGTCCCAAGAGGCAGCCAACCAGCCTGCCCAGGGTCAGCGCCAGCACGGCGATGAAAAGCTGCTTGAGGATTCGAAAGAACGAGCCGTCCAGGCTGAGCCATGTCAGCCGTAAGCCGTAGAAGACCGTAAACGCGCCAAGCATGACCTTGAAGAAAGATTCCGTGGCCGGTGAAAGCGGCTTTCGCCGCAGCAATCCCACGATGCCGCCGAGCAGGATCCCTGCGACATTGAGTATTGTCCCAAACATCATCCGCTGCGATGGTAAATGGAAAGCCAACCCAGTGACATACAAACTTGCTGTCGGCGGTGTCTATTGAGTAGCAGCGTCGCGACACAGCCACTTTAATTCGGTGAACGATAACTCAGAGAATCTCTCGCCGGCTGGCGCGGTCCCCCCAGCGGACACAGGCGTGGTTGTGCCGGCCAACAATGAGGCGCCGTTTTTCGACCGGACGGATTGGTCCAGCTTTTGGCTCACGAGCGGCGTTGCTCTGGCCGTGTATGTGAGCACGCTGGCGCCCGAAGTGACACTTGAGTTTTCTGGAATATCCGCAACTGCGGCCAACTACGCGGGCGTAGGCCAGCCGCCGGGATATCCGCTTTGGACGATGTACGCATGGCTGTTTACTCGCATTTTGCCTTTCTCGAACATCGCCTGGCGCGTGGCCGTTTCTTCGGCAGTGGCAGGCGCCGTCGCCTGCGGTGGGATCGCGCTCATGGTGTCGAGAGGCGGAGCGATTATCCTCGAAAAGCTGAAGGGATTCCAACAGCTTGAACCAAGGGCCGCGAGGTGTATCCGCGTGGCCTGCGGCTGTGTGGCCGGAATGGCCCTCGGATTGGACGGCAGTTTTTGGGGCCGGGCAGTAATTGTCGATGATTGGGCTTTGGGTCTCCTGCTACTGGTGGTTGTGCTTTGTCTGTTGATGCGGTGGACGCATGCGCCGCAATAGCGACGATACCTTTACGCGGCGGTCCTCGTTTACGGCCTTTCGATAACCACCAATCAGGGTCTTGCGGTTGCCCTGCTGGGTTTGGAAATTCTCCTGCTCCTAGTGGATCCGCCGCTGGGAGGGGATTTGTTGTTCGCGACGGCGTTGGATGCAGGAATATGCCTCGTGGGCCACGGTCTGGTGGTGAACGAGACCTGGGCAAACATGAGTCGAACCAAAGGAACTGCGTGGGTGAAACTCTTGCGTGCGGCACATTTTTTGCTTGCCGGAAGTTGGGCAGGGATCACGAGAATCGATGGTATCTGGTGGGCGTATGTCTTCGTCGGCATCGCCGCGCTGGCAATCTCGGTCGTCTTCATTGTGAAAACGCGCGGACTGCTCACGAACTGGAGAGAGGTTCTTGCAGCGGGTTTGATGCTGATCCTCGGATTGTCGCCATATTGTTACGAGCCGCTGGCTTCGATGACCAATCCGCCAATGAACTGGGCATATGCGCGCACCGTGGATGGCTTTTTCCACCTATTAAGCCGGGGACAATATGAAAGAGTAGCCCCCACGGACAGCTTGCTCCGTTTCGGAGACCAGGTGCAAATGTACGGCCGGAACGCGGTGAAGGATTTCGGGCTGGCTCATTTGTTGTTGGCGCTAATGCCGTTCTGGTTCCTGCGCCGAATGCAGGCACTGCAACGCAGATGGATAATCGGATTGGCCGTGCTTTACTTGTATTTGTCGCTTTTCACTCTGGCCATGCTCAATCCGACGCCCGAGTATTACCAGGCACCGGACTACGATTTTATCATGATATATTTTGTGCCAGCTCATTTGGTACTGGCGGTATTGGCAGGCTATGGGGCGATACTGGCTGGCGCGATTATCATCAAACCCAGGAGCGGAGAAAGCCATTGATGTTCAGAAAATCTGCGGAACGCCCTCCTCGAGGATCCTGAGCTTGTGTGTCAGGCCATGTTGCGAGGCGAGGTCGCGAAGCCAGCGCGGTGGCTCGTCCAAGTCCTCGAACGAAAGCCGAAACGTGCCGTAATGCATGGGGACGAGCCATTTGGCGCGCAGATCCTCGAATGCCTTGATGGCTTCGTCCGGCCCCATGTGAACGTGTCGGAATGACTCGGGATGGTAGGCTCCAATCGGCAGCAGAGCGATTTCCGGGCGGCAAGTCTTCCGAATATCACGGAAACCCTCGAAATAGGCGCTATCGCCGGCATGATAGATTCGGCGCCCCTGGTGTTCGAGGGTAAATCCGCCGTACCCGCGATGATTATCGCGCAGCACGCGCGCGCCCCAATGCTTGGAAGGCGTCAGCGTGACTTTCCAATCGCGCTGCGAGAAGCTTTCCCACCATTCGAGTTCGACGACGCGGGCGAAGCCGAGATCGTAAGCCAGATCGCTCACTCCCCAGGGCATGATGCCAATTTTCGGGTGTGGCAAACGGCGGAGTGTGGGTTTGTGGAAATGGTCGAAGTGGGCGTGGGTCAACAGCACCAAATCAATGCGCGGCAGGTCCTGGATACGCAGGCCGGAACGCTTGATGCGTTTGAGCAGGAAGAGCCAATTCGCAAAATTGGGGTCGATCAGCACATTCAAGTCGGTGAACTGGACGAGGAACGAGGCATGGCCAATCCAGGTCACCGCCACCTGGCCGGTTTTCAGCCTCGGGAATGCCGGGCGGCGCTGCTCGCCGATGCGGCGGGTGAGCAGGGCCTTCCAGACCATTTCATGGAAAAACGTGCGCGGATTGAAATGCTTCGCCGGCGTCAGGTCCTTGAATGAGCGCGGGAGCGGAAGACGGCCAGTGGATGGGCGATAGGAAGGAGTTTTCGTCATTTTCTGCTATGCTCATTCATAGCGCCGCGCCCGAGGCCAGACCCCGCGCGCAAGTGTTGCGGTTTCATCGTCACATCAGCAGTGCAGGAGGCGCCGCTCTTCGAATAAGAATTCAGATGGCACCATCCATATCAGTACACTAAGCTAAACCGCGGAAGCCGGTTTATGAAGAGGATATTTCGAAAATCTTGATTGCGCCCAAGACTCCTTGGGTGAATCTCCCCAATAATATGTCCGAAAAGCGAAATTCCCTCGAGCGTCAACTCGAAACGTTCCTGACCAAAGGACCGTCTCTGGGGAAGGAGGTTTATATTGCCAAAGGCGCGCAGGTGGTGGGTGACGTGACCCTCGGCGATCATACTAGTGTCTGGTACAACGCCGTGCTGCGCGGCGACATCAATCGCATCGTCGTTGGCCACAGCACTAATATTCAGGACAACGCCGTCCTGCACCTGGCCGACGACTTTCCGTGTATCCTGGGTAATTACGTCACCGTGGGCCATTCAGCGATAGTACATGCATGTATTATAGGAGACGAAGTGCTCGTCGGGATGGGAGCAACGATTCTCGACGGCGCGGAAATCGGCGAACAATCCCTTATCGGGGCCAGGGCACTGGTGACGCAAGGAACCAAGGTGCCGCCTGGTTCGCTCGTATTGGGGTCGCCGGCCCGCGTGACACGCGCCTTGACTGCCGAGGAGCGGGTCAATATGAAAGGACTTGCCGAAAAATACGTGCGCAACGCCGCCTACTGTCTGGCGCATCGAGTCAATGTATCCGAACCGCTTGTCTCCTGATCGCCCGAAGCGCCGTTTTCGGTCGCCTCAGGCAAGGACGGGTGGGGTGTTTACCCCATGCCATCAATCGTTTATTGCGGAAAAAATGCTGGATGACGAGCTACTATTCAACGTGAGTCTATGACAAAGCGCCCGCGCGGCGAATCTATGGGCGTTGCGCTCGATCGTTCTGCCGTGCATGGCCTGCATTAATGAGAGGAACACCATCAATTAGGGAAGCCTTTGCCGGTCAAGGCTGCCGGGACTTGTTCGAGAGCAACCCGCAGCCAATGTGGGTATGCGGCAGCGAGTCGTTTAAGATTATCGAAGTCAACAGCGCGGCGCTACGGCAGTACGGTTATTCGCATTCGGAGTTTCTGGAGCTCTCCCTCGCTGATCTTTGCGCGAAGGACATCGCTCCAGCAGTGTCGGAGCCCGGCTCGAAAGAAGAGCGGCATCGGAGAAAAGACGGCACGTTGATCGATGTGGAGATTTTTCGCCGCGACATCGACCTCGGCGGGCGGCGGGCGACGCTGGTCATCAGTCTCGATATCTCGGAGCGGAAGCGGACGGAAAAGACGGCAGCCGTGTTCCTGCAATTGGGTCGGCGATTGAACGCGGTCCGGACACCCAGGGACGCGGCGAGGACGATCGCGGACGCGGCGAAGGTGCTGTTTGGCTGGGACGCCTGCATGGTTGAATTGTGTTCGGCGGACCTTCAGGCAAGCAGGACCATCCTGGGAATCGATACCATCGATGGCTGCACCGCCGAGTTTCCTTCGCGTGGTTCGGTGGTTGGCCCGGTGGCGCGAGCGGTCATGGAACAAGGCGCACGACTCGTCTTGCGCCCGGCGCCCGGCGCTTTTCCTCCCGATGCGCTGCCCTTTGGCAATACGGCGCGCCCGTCGGCCTCCATGATGAATGTGCCGGTGCGGAACGAAGCGGACGTGATCGGAATCCTGTCCATCCAGAGTTACGCGCCGAATGCCTACATGGAGGACGATCTGAGCACGCTTCAGGCGCTGGCGGATCTTTGCGGTGGCGCGCTGGAGCGGATTCGCGCCGAGGAGGAAATCGGCCGGCTCAACCTCGAACTGCGCCAGCGCCTCGAGGAACAGGAACGGTTGAACGCGGAATTGGAACAGCGGGTTCAGCAGCGCACGGCCCAACTGGAGGCCATCAACCGCGAGCTCGAAGCCTTTTGCTACTCCGTATCTCACGATTTGCGGGCGCCCTTGCGGAGCATTCGCGGATTCAGCGAGGTGCTGCTCGAGCGTTACGCGGCCAACCTGGACGAGCCTGGACAGGAATTCCTGCGGCGGACCTGCGAGTCCTGCCAGGGCATGGACAGCTTGATCGAGGCATTGCTGAAATTATCGCGCGCGGGCCGAAGCGAATTGCGGCGCCAGCCTGTTCGGCTCAGCGCACTGGCCGAAGCGATCGCCGGCGAGTTGCACAAAATCGAGCCGCAACGCGCCGTTGATTGGAGCATCGAGCCGAATTTGCAGGCCGTGGGCGATGAGACTCTTCTGCGGGTGGTCCTCGAGAATCTCTTGCGCAACGCTTGGAAATTCACCGGCCAGAAACCCGCAGCGCGCATCGAATTCGGTGCGACACGGGAACCGACCGCGGCGTTTTTTGTGCGTGACGATGGCGCGGGCTTCGACATGGCTTACGCCAATAAGTTGTTCGGCGTGTTCCAGCGTCTGCATTCGGCGCGGGACTTTCCGGGCACGGGAGTCGGGCTGGCGACGGTGCAGAGAGTGATCAACCGCCATGGCGGGCGCGTTTGGGCCACCGGGGCGCCTAACGCGGGGGCGACCTTTTATTTCACGCTGCCGCCGGAGGGAGGGCTCTAACCATGCCGCGCGAATCAATCCCAATTCCATGAATGAGCCGCTTCAAGTCTTGATCGTCGAGGACTCGGAAAACGACGCGGCGCTGCTGGAAATCGAACTGCAACGCGCCGGCTATGGAACATTCTGCCAGCGCGTGGACACATCCGAGGCAATGAGTGCGGCGCTGGAGAACCGGAAGTGGGACCTCGTGATTGCCGACTATGTGATGCCGCAGTTCAATGGTCTGGCAGCCCTCAGCCTGGTCAAAGAGAAGGGCATGGACCTGCCGTTCATCATCGTTTCGGGGCATGTCACGGACGCCACGGCCGTGGCGGCGATGAAGGCGGGGGCGCACGATTACGTGATGAAGGACAATCTGGCCCGGCTGGGTCCGGCGGTCCAGCGCGAATTGCGCGAAGCTGAGGAGCAGCGCGCGCGCCGGCGTATGGAGCAAAGTCTCAAAGTCGAATCCGCTTTCAGGCAGGCCATCGAGAATTCGGTTCCTTCGGGCATTACGGCGGTTGATCTCGATGGCCGCCAGACGTACGTCAACCCGGCCTTCTGCGCCATGGTCGGCTGGAGCGAAGCCGAATTGCTTGGCGCTCGGCCTCCCTTTGCTTATTGGCCGACGGACGAGGTCCCAGCCCTCACCGAGGCGCTGGGTAAAGTCGTCCAGGGCGGTCTACCCGCTGGCGGGCTGGAACTGCGTTTCCGGCGCCGGAGCGGCGAGCGCTTCCACGCATTGCTCCAAATCACGCCACTGCGCGATAGTTTCGGCAACGTCAGCGGCTGGGTAAGCTCGGTGTCCGATATCAGCAAACGCAAACGCGCGGAGGCGCGTCTCGCCGTCGAGCATGCCATCACGCGGCGTCTCGCCGGCGCGCAATCTCTTCTGGAGGCCGCCCCCGACATAGTCAAGGAATTGCTGGAGGGATTGGAAGTCGAGTTTGGCGCATTGTGGATGGCGCATCCGCGCGGGCAATGGCTTGAGCCGTTGGTCATTCGAATGCGCGCTCCATCGCCGGGGCTCGAGCTTTTCTGTGAGGAATCGGCCCGTCTGACTTTCGACCCAGGCGCCGGCGTGCCCGGGCGCGCGTGGCAGGAAAGGCAGGCTCTATGGACCACCAATCTTAGCCTCGAAGACCGTCCTCCGCGCGGAGACATTGCAACCCGGATCGGTCTGCAAAGCTGGATGGCCTTTCCCATCCAGAACGCCGGCGACGTTTTCGGCGTGCTCGAGTTTCTTGCTTTGCGCAGGCTGGAGCCCGACCCCACGGTGTCGAACATGATGACAGCCATCGGCAGCGAAATCGGCCAATTCGTCCAACGACGAAAGGCGGAGGAAGATTTGCGGAGCGCTCACGATGAATTGGAAACGCGTGTGCAGCAGCGCACGGCGGACCTCAAGACCGCCAACACCAGACTCCACGCCGCCATCGCCGAGCGCGAGCGCCTGGAGCGCGAGCTGTTGGAAATCACCGAAAAGGAGCGGCGGCGCATCGGATTGGATTTGCACGATGACCTCGGCCAGAAACTTTCGGGCATCGCCTTGATGACGAAAGGATTGGAATTGCGGCTGACCAAACAGAACGCGGGCGAGGCCGTTGAGGCTGGCAAAATCCACGCGCTGGTTCAGCAAACCATGAGCCACGCCAGCGAAGTGGCCCATGACCTGGCCACGCTCGATTTCGAGAAAAAGGAACTGACCGAAGCCTTGCGCGAGTTGGCGTCCCGGGCCAGGGAATTATACGCCATCTCCTGCCGGTTCAAGACCACGGGACACATCCCTCCGCTCAAGCCAAATGTCGTCACGCAGTTGTACAAAATCGCCCAGGAGGCCGTCACTAACGCCGTCAAACATGGCAAAACCAAGCGCGTCGGCATCGACCTGAGCAATGGTTCGGACAAAATCGTGCTGACCATCGAAAACACCGGGCGGCCATTCCCGGACCTGAACACCAAAGGCACGGGCATGGGCGTACGCATCATGAACTATCGTGCCAGCCTGATCGGAGCTTCGCTAGAAATCAAGGGCACCGAACCCGACGGCACACTCGTTACTTGCTCGCTTCCGGTGGCGGAGGGCAAAAAGTGATGGGAGGTCCTTGGTTGCTGAGCCGACGCGCCAACCGACGGCCGTTCCTTTGAATGAGCAACTTGTCGCAGAGCCTGTTTGAAAAGTCGTTTTATCAGTAGCAGCCAGCGTGAGCTGGCTCTAATTTCTGTGTTCGAGGAGAGGAATTGAGCCGACTCACGTTGGCTGCTACGCGTTTTCAAATACGCTCCGCGGCTATTTCAAAGATCCTCGGACCAATGTGACGTACTGTGGCATCCCGGTGAGGTCCATTTCCAGGTGGCCCGCCTCGATTTTCGGCGCGAAACTCCGTCCGTCACCCAGCAACCCAATCGCTTTGCTTTTGTTGTCGAGCGCAACATCGACACTCACCGTGTGCGGCTCGCCCAGGGTCCACGCCGCCAACTTTTGGGCGATGCCGGCGGGACCGGGGCAGAGCAGCAGATAATCTTTTTCGTCAGGCAACGACACCCGTCGGAGGATGCGATAGCCTGCGAGTTCGTGGGTCATTGTTCGCAGCGCCACATAGGCGGCCTTCGGGGTCAGATCGGGCAGAACGGTTCCGAAGTTGTGCTCGTTTTCTTTCGGGTTCGTGCCGTCATTTTTCCAGTCGTACCAGATCGAAAGTGGAATGCCCTCCAGCAAATTCGCCAACTGCTGGCGAACGGCGAAGGCCGCCTGGGTTTCGAGCGACACGCCGCCTTCGAGCGTGGAGTACCCCCACTCACCGCTGATGATGGGAATCTTATCTTTTCGGGAAGGTGGCGCCGACGCATCGATGAGCTGGCGCAATTTTTGATAATCGCCGGCAGCCGTCTCGGGCGGGTGACGCTTGTCGCGGTAGGGATGCACACTCACGGCATCGAGATACTCGAGCACGCCCGACGCCAGAAACACTTTCAGGAATTCCCATGGAAACGAAGCCGAAGCGGGGCCAACCACCGTTGCTTGCGGCTCGGCGTCGCGGACGGCTTTGGCGGTGGCGAGAGCCAGCGCGGTGTACTGTTGGGCGTCCGGCTTGGGACTCCAGAAATTGCCGTTCGGCTCGTTCCAAATTTCCCAAATCTCGTGCCGGCCCGCGAAATGTTTGGCCGAAGCGGCCGCCCAGTTTGCAAACGCGGCCACGCTTTCGGGATGCTGCGGCGAGGCCGTGTTCTTGCGCGGAGTTTGGTATTGGGGGTCCGGGCTGGTCACGGTTTCCTCGTACAGCGGGTTCGAATAATCGAGAATAAGGATCGCGCGCAAGCCGCGCTGGTCGAGGTTGGCGAGCAACTCCTCGTAATCGGACCAGTCGTATTGGCTTTTGCTGCGTTCGATGGCTCCCCAGGCAAAATCCATGCGCACGAACTTGAACCCCGCCTTGGCAATCAAATCGAGGTCCTCGCCGTGTCCCCGAGTGAAGTGAATGTTCACACCGACGCCCTCGGGGATTATGGGCGCGGGAATCTCGGCTGCGCCGCTCAGCAGCGGTAATGCGCCAATGCAGACCCATGCGTTCGAACACA
>Ga0073928_10007934_pt1 | contig 13517 bp, 9 predicted proteins | sample PaiPotPPA55metaG_FD_76969 | JGI IMG/M metagenome (GOLD analysis project Ga0073928, IMG submission 76969) | Iron sulfur acid spring bacterial and archeal communities from Banff, Canada, to study Microbial Dark Matter (Phase II) - Paint Pots PPA... ...
AAAGGCTCGAGGGGCATCTTTTGTCATTTCAAAATCGATTGTATGAGAAACAAGCAGCCTTGCCAACAATGTATTGTTGTTCCATCTAATGTATGCCAATGCATGCGTATCACATACATTCAATGAGAGGAGGCTTACTAAGTCTTAATGTATGAAGAAGGGGCTGTCGGTAAGGACGAGTTGAAGCGCCGGTCCCAATCGCTTCTGGCACTGCGAAGGGAAGTACCGGTGGACATTGCAATTAGCGATTACCGAATTCCCCAAATCGTTTCAGGGTGATGGATTTCGCTAATGCGCTGCAGTTCACTCCGGAGGGAATCGCGGAGCGCTCCTATCTGGCATTATGCCAGAAACTTGTCTCGAGTTTTCAATATCCGGAAAATCTAATCACGGGCGCGCTCAACTGGTTTTATGGAACGGTCGCTGTCATACGGGTGCGATCGGCAGCAACCGCTGGGGATTCCGTACGTATTCAACGGTATGTATATTTTAGTTGTTATTGTATAAAGCTGTTAATAGCGTGCGGAAAGATAGGCATTGGTGGCAACAACTGGGATAGCGGCCGGTAGTCTGGAAGCTCTGCCCATGAATTTGCTGGTGGTGGACGACGAACAGAACGTTCGCCAATTGTGTGCGGAAGTGGCGACACAAAGTGGAATGAAGGTGCGCGCGGTGGCCACCGCCGACGAAGCCTTGGATGTTATCGAAAATTCAGTCGTTGACATCCTGCTGACGGACCTGAACCTGCGCGAATCAAACGGACTCGATTTAATCCGGCAGATCCACAATAGCCATCCCGAAGTGGCGGTGATTGTTTTAACGGGTTTCGGCACTATCGACTCTGCCGTTACTGCCACGCGTTTGGGGGTCGCCGACTACGTGACGAAGCCCTTTCGCGTGGAAGAACTGCGCTCCCGCTTAGTACGGGTGGCGCAAGCGGTCGAGCTTCAACAGGAAAACCGCCTGTTGCGGGAACAATTGCGCACCAGAGCCGGTTTCGGCGGTCTCATAGGTCTGTCCACCAAAATGCAGCACATATATAAGATGACCGAAAGAGTTGCCCAGCACGAATGTCCAGTACTGATTTTGGGGGAAAGCGGCACCGGGAAAGAACTCGTGGCGCGCAGTGTCCATTTCTCGGGTCCTCGGAAAAACCATCCCTTTGTCCCAGTGGACTGCTCTTCGCTCGTTCCAACACTCATCGAATCGGAGCTTTTTGGTTATGTGAAGGGAGCTTTCACTGGAGCACTGCAGGCTAAACGCGGATTGCTCGAGGCTGCACAGGGGGGAACCCTGTTTCTTGACGAGATCGGGGATATGCCATTAGACCTGCAGGTCAAGCTGTTGCGCGCCCTGCAGGAACATGAAGTTAGACCCGTGGGTTCCACCGAGAGAAGACAAATCAACGTCCGAATTATTGCTGCAACCAACCGCGATCTGGAATCGGCGATTCGAACGGGGGCGTTCCGGCAGGACCTGTACTTTCGTCTGAATGTTGTGCAATTGAGGCTGCCCGCGTTGTGCGATCGCAAAAGCGATATTCCTCTACTGGTGACCTACTTCTTGGAAAAGTTTTCTGGAACACACGGAACTACACGTAAGATTTCGAATGATGCCATGAAGCGCTTAATGGCCTACGACTGGCCGGGGAATGTGCGTGAATTAGAGAATGCCATTGAGCATGCCGTGGCGCTCGGTACGAATCCAATTATCAATATAGGCGACCTGCCGAGCAGTCTACAGTATCCAAAGACGTTGTGCGTCCCGGATCGAAACGAAATCGTGCCGCTCGAGGAATTGGAGCGTCGCGCCGTCCTACATGCGCTGCGTGAAACCGGCGATAAATTGATAGCGGCGCGTATGCTCGGAATCGGAAAAACCACCCTTTATCGAAAGCTGAAGCGTTACGACATGAAGAACTCAAAGCAATGACAGGAAATCATCACGACCGCTCACATCGCGGTGTCGGAAATCGTACCCCGCACGGAGCGTTCTTGAGTTTTGCAGCTGTACTAAAAAATGACCCTGATTGCCTAAGTTAGCGGGGCGCCCTACAACGCAGTATTCGTTACTCGTTGGACTGTCGATCAAGAATGCTGTGCCATAGGGTATAGAAAACAGAAGATGTTGAGTAGTGACCGTACAGGTTAATTATTTCTAATGTGTCCCGTACTGCACATTCTCCTGAATATTTGAAGTTTAAACTCTTTTTAGATTCAAGCCTGCATCACCCTTCCCAGGGGCGAGGAGAATCTATGTTTCCATCCGAGCGTCGCACCACGCGTTTTCGCAAAGTCCATCTTGAGTTGTGTTTTCACCGCCAGAATGCACCGGCCGAAGACGAAAACGGAGCAACCTCCGTCAATGTCCCGACAAGCGGCGTATATTTCGTTTCGAGTTTTCCGTTATTGGTCGGCGATAAGATCGAAGTTTCGATGAAAATGCCTGGGAAGATGACCGGCGAGAAGGCTTCCAAGCGTCTATTCACTGGCCGGGTCACGCACGTTGATTCACAGGGCGCTCCCGCTGGGTTTTCGCGAATAGGCGTGCATTTGCTCTATTACGCACTTGAATCTGGGAAAGAGCAATCGTGTGACGTCGCGCTATTCCAATTCGATCCCGGTCAGCGCGTAAATTAAATGGAGCCTCATCGGTTTCTCGTACGCAAGAGTTTCTCCGCCGCTCTCACGCAGCGATCTAAACTGAAGGCACCCTTCTTAGCAGCAGACGGAGAAGTGCGCGCTAAAATGGTATATCTTGCCACTTATTTAAATGTGCCCCCACCAACTTCTGCAAGCATGGTGAAAGGCTTCTCCCCAGACTAGGCCGCCGTAATATTGTTTTGATCAAGTCCAGAACTTTTTTGAGTGCCGAAGGTTTTTCAGCTGCCCCGAGAATTGTGCTTGTAATGGCGCCCGCGGTGAACTAAGACTCGCCGCGGCGTTCAGATTAGCCCGAGTTATGGCAAGGAAAAATCGCCCATGTTCAAATTTCCCAAAAGTTTTCGCTGTAATTTCGCAGTGGTGCCAACCGGTTTGCAGCGATCCCAATGGACTATTTGATCATGAACAGCCTTCTGAATTTCGCGCATCGTTCTAGGAAAGTTGGTGTGAATGGCCATATCCGGCGAGTTCGCGCTCGCTTTATTTTCACTCGAAGGCTTTCTCGGTGAAACAAACAAATCTTGACCGCTTGCCTAACGCAGCAGGAATGTATTATGCGCGTGCATGTTGGCATGCACGCGCATAATTGTTAATTGGATTGAAATCCTGCGATCAGTTGACTGTCAATGACGTGGATGACTGGATTCCTCCGATATTAGTGCCGATAGTGGTAACGCCGGACGCTTTGGCGGTGGCCAGGCCCGCCACGCCGGGATTATTTGCGATGGTTGCCACGGTGCCGGACGTGGAGCTCCAGTGGGAATTGAGCGTTAAGTCCTGCGTGGTGGCGTCGCTGAACGTTCCCGTAACAGCAAACTGTTGCGTGGCGCCCGTAGTGATGGTCGGATTAATAGGCGTAACTGCGGTTGACACGAGCGTGCCATTGCCGACTACCAGCGTTGCAGTACCGGTAATTCCAACCAGCGAGGCCTTAATCGTTACCGTTCCTACTCGCTTCCCGCGTGCTATTCCCGTTCCGCGGATGGACGCGAACTGCGGTTTGGTCGACTTCCAGGAAACTCCCAGCAAATTGTTCACAACGCTGCCGTCGCTGTAATGGCCGGTGGCCGTGAAGCGAATGTATGTGTGAGCGGAGATATGCGCGGTGGATGGATTCACGGTAATGGAGGTCAAGGTCGCAGTGGTAACGGTCAAGGAGGTCGAGCCGCTAACCGCTCCAACTGTCGCCGAGATCGTGGTAGTGCCATTGGCCACGCTATTGGCCAAACCCTGATTGCTGATTGTGGCCGCTGCCGCCGTCGAGGAACTCCACAGCGCAGAGAGCGACACGTCTTGCGTGGTGCTGTCACTTAACGTGGCGACTGCGGTGAATTGCTTCATAGCCCCGATGGGCATGGTCGAATTGGCTGGTGTAACCGCAATCGAGCTAATCGTCGCGTTCGTTACCGTGACAGAAGCCGTGCCGCTGATAGTTCCGGATGTCGCTGTGACCGTTGCCGACCCGGCGATGACTCCGGTGGCAACACCGTTAACATCGATCGTCAAAAGATTTTGCGCCGAAGAGGACCAGGTCAATGAAGTCAGCGGCTGCGTGCTGCCATCATCGAAGTTGCCGGTGGCGGTGAATTGCAGCAGAGTTCCGGCCGCAAGCTTCGTCGCGGATGGAGCAATGGTGATGGACTGCAGGTGCGCAGGAACCACTGTTAGTGTCGACGAGTCCGAGAAACTACCAACCGTCGCGGAAATCGTTGTTGTGCCCTGTCCCACGGTGGTAACTAGGCCGGAGCTATCGACCGTGGCCACCGCAGGCGCCGAAGACACCCAGGTGATTCCGCTGCTGAGATCTGAACTTGATCCATCGCTGTAATCGGCGGTAGCCGTGTATTGTTGAGTGACGCCGATGGGCTCGGTCAACCCATCAGGACTGACAAAAATGTCGCTGATTGTGGGTGTTGAGACGGAGATGGTGAATGTTTGCGTGACGCTGCCGAGCGTCGCAGTAATGGTTGTGGTTCCCACGGCGATCGCCGTCACTAAACCGTTGATGTCCACAGTCGCAGCTACTGTCGAGGAAGAACTCCAGGTAACCAGTGACGAAAGATCGCGAGTGCTCCCGTCGCTGTAAGTGCCGGTTGCGGAGAATTGTTGCTTCGTCGATATCGGAATTGACGAGAGTTGAGGCATGATGGCGATGGCCGTCAAGTTAGCGATGGCATTATTGACCGTCAGGTTCGCGCTCCCCTGCATGCTCGAAGCAGTCGCCGTGATGGTGGCGGCGCCGGCAGCAATGCCGGTGGCCACGCCCGTGGCGTCAATGGACGCAACAGCTGCGTTGGAAGATTTCCACTGCGCCGCAGCAGTCAGATCTTTCGTCGTACCATCGGAGTAATGTCCGGTGGCGGTAAACTGCTGCTTGGCGCCGGCGCTCACCGACGTCGAAGACGGACTTACTACTACGGAGGTCAGCGATGCGTTTTGCGGGCTAGTCGGACCTGTCTTGCTGGTCGTAGAGCCGGTGCACGAAACAAGGAATAATAGACAAATGCCGGCAAGTAGAGAAACGAAGAATTTCACGGGTGCGTCTCCTCACAGATTAACGTTTGACAAAAGACTTCCCTGATCTTTGTTAGCCTTTGTTCACTCGCTTCACAGGGGTTTTCTGCAATGGGTGTGGGAAGCAGGTAAATGGTGTGGCCAGTTCTAATTGGGAATTCTTATAACAAGTTTAACTATCCTGTGCCCGGGAACCGTTAGGGAATTGGGGTCAGGTAGCCAATGTATATCCTGGCCGAAGGGCCGGTAACTCTTTGCATACCGAAAAAACTTGTCTTTGTTTCGAAGAGGTTTCTGAGGATGGGGGCGTTCTGGTTTCTAATTGGGGAAGGCCTATGTTGCGAACTTCAGCCATGAGTACCAGGTAGATAATGCCATACAATAAAACTGCAAAGCGTAGACGAGGGCTTTAGGGTCTGACCACGAGTTGGGGAGCGGGCTGAGGCGACTTTAGCCTTAACGGCCACAGACGCATACTCAGTAGGTGGCCGCTTAATGCGAACTCCCCCTTCTACTTTCGGCAGGTTTCTCATTGTGACTCCAAGTACACAGCAGTGGCGTGCTTGCATTAACCAGGCGGTTGAGGCGACGCCATAAATTTACATTGGGGAAGGCTTTGACCTGAGGGAGTCTCATCAGTGAGCAACAGTTGTGGGCGGAGTTGTTAACTAGCGCGGTAGCGAGCCATCAGATTGCCAGTCCGGGTGCAAGTCCACATTTTTAGAGATTTTTATTTCGGCCAAAAGCGGAGATAGACGGTCGGTCTGACCTTCGAAATGCGAATGCTAAATCAGCTGGCTGTTAACGCTTGGCTTGATTTCGGATGCTCGTTCTGATGATTAAACTTCGATCAGGAGGGCAATCTAAACAGTCACGTTCAGGACCTTGGTTTTGGTCGCGGGGAAACGATTGACTATCGAAGAACCGATAGTTATTACGGCCCTTCTGTTTGGCTTGATACATGGCTGTATCAGCATTCTTGATCAACCTCTCAGCGTCGCTACCATTTAGGGGATGAGTACTTACCCCGATGCTGCCAGTTACATGAAGGCTACGCCGATCAATGTCGTGCGGCTTAGCTAACGCTTTTAATATCTTTATTACCGCAACGTGCGCATCCTCTGCATGGTTAATCTCTGGGAGAAGTATTACAAATTCGTCTCCGCCGTAGCGACTTACCGTGTCGGAACTGCGGACACATTTTACCAGTCGGGCTGCAACCGATTGCAACAACTTGTCCGCAATTACATGGCCGAACGAATCATTGAGTTTCTTGAACTCGTCCAAATCCAGAAACAACACGGCGAGTTCTTTACCGTAGCGATTAGCAGAGGCAATTGCCTGGTGGAGCCTATCCATGAGAAGAAGCCGATTAGGGAGGCCGGTGAGAATGTCGTGCTCTGCCAAGTGCTTCATTTCTTCGGCTCTCATTCGAGAAATTGCCATATCATGAAAAACGATAACTGCCCCGGTCACGTTGCCAGAACGGTCGTGGATCGGAGCGGAAGAATCTTCGATCGCTGTTTCATGACCATCGCGCCGAATGAGTACACAGTTCGCTTGTAGCCCAACGATTTTGTTTTTCTTGATTGCTTGATTCAAGGGATCTTGGGACGGTTTCCGGGTTGCGCTGTCGACAAGTTCAAAAACTTCTGCAAGCGGCCTACCTAGCGCTTCGTGTCTTGGCCAACCTATCATCATTTCGGCTACTACATTCAGATACGTGACATTCCCTAAGAGGTCGGTACATAGTACGGCGTCCCCTATCGAATCAAGGGTTGTTTCTGCCCGCTGCTTTTCGATAAATAAGGCCGCTGCCGCAGCTTCTCGCTCGGCCATATGGCGGACGGCCCGAATGAGCGAGTAGCTGTCGATATGACCTTCAAGCAAATAATCCTTGGCCCCGCGCTGTAAAGCTTCCAAGGCAATTGGCTCGTCTTCAACGCTGGCGAGCAATAAAATCGGCACGTTAGGTTCCTCCTGTGAAAGCTTATCGAAAGCACAAAGGTGTCGAGTTCCTGACAGCTGCAAATTGAGAAAGACTGCCCAAATATCTTTTTTCTTAAGTCGCTTCAGACCGTCGGCGAGTGACCTCACCCATTCGCCATGGAAGGACCCGCCTGGCGAAGTACGTACTGCCTCATCAAAGGCCTCGGCATGAACCGGATCTTCATCGATAAGCAGTAGCATTCGTGATTCGTTCATACTTCAGTTTTTTCCCAGCCAGTCCGTAGTTATTTGCTTGGTCATTGGTCCAGCTGCTGACTGCGCATCGTAGGTCTTTAACTTGCGGTACAGGGTGGTCTTGCCGATTCCTAACTGGCGAGCAGCGTCTAATTTGTTTCCTTTGGTTTCGCAAAGCGCCCTAAAGATTGCTCTTCTTTCTAACTCGGCGAGGTGTAGAGTCTCGCTTTCGCGTGGCATCCTCGGCCTTGTGAGAGAGTGCAAAGTGGCTGGAAGGTCGGCCGTTTCTACTACGAGACCTGAACCGAGCACCACCGCACGCTCAATAACATTTTCTAATTCCCGCACATTTCCTGGCCAGTCGTAATCCATTAGCTGCCTCAGAGCCCTCTCCGATATCGTACAGGGAGGCCCATGCAGCCGTCCGAATTTCTGCAGAAACGACTCAACCAAGAGAGGAATGTCGATCTTACGATCCCGGAGCGCGGGGAGCGTCATTTGTACAACATTTAGCCGAAAGTAAAGATCCTGCCGGAATGTTCCTCCGCGTATAGCGGACTCCAGATCACAATTGGTGGCCGAGATAATCCGAACATCGATTCGCCTTCTCTCTGTGGACCCCACAGGCCTAACCTCGTGCTCCTGCAATGCACGCAAAAGCTTGGCCTGCAGTTGCACCGGCATATCGCCAATCTCGTCAAGAAATAACGTGCCGCCTTGCGCAGCTTCAAGAAGACCTTTTTTGGACTGGATCGCTCCAGTAAAGGCCCCTTTTACGTAACCGAAGAGTTCTGATTCGATCAATGTGGGCACCAATGAAGCGCAATCAACTGGGGCAAATGGACGGTCTCGTCTGGGACCAGAAAAATGAACGCTGCGAGCTAAGAGTTCTTTTCCGGTGCCGCTTTCTCCCAGAATTAGCACCGGGTATTCATGCTGACTTACTTTTTCCGTCATCGTGTACACGGATTGCATCTTCGGAGAGAGACCAATAAGTTGACCAAAACCGGGATTGGTACGGAGGCGCTGACTCGAGAGGCCGTTTTCGTTTCTAATTTCAATGGACTGCGCTACCTGTTCTAGTCGAGAACGTAGTTCTGTTGTCCGAAAAGGTTTAGCGATATAGTGCATCACACCGAGTCGAGTAGCCATGATTGCTGAATCGATTGATCCGTATCCAGTTACGACAATCATAACGACTTCTGGGTGGGTGTCGTGGATCTGCCGTATGAAATTCATGCCGTCTGATTCGCGCAGTTTTAGATCGGTAACGAGGATGTCGATGCAGGAGGTATTTATAACTGTTAGTGCCTCTTGTGCCGTAGCCACCGCCGTCACGTTCAGTCCACTCTGTGCCGCAACGCTAGAACACAACAGACGTATGTGTGGTTCATCGTCCAACACGAGCAAATGCAGAGGGGTTGCTTTTTGCTGGGCTGCCGCTACCGCAGTGGCCACAAATACCTAGCTTTCCGGACGTGTAGTAACTACTGCATTTTAAGTACCATATTAGTAATTAAAAAAATTTAGTACTAAGTTTATTATAACCTGCTAAGTATAAGTAAGTTATCGCGGACAGACGAGCACGGATTTGGTGCAGCTAACACTTTTGTTGAAGTCCTCTACCGAATTGAAACATGCGAGACCCAATTTGGGAATTAGGTAATCGCTCACACGTGCCGGCCTGCTGTTCCCCCGACGGACTAGCATCACGGCGAAAGTAACTGCTTTCGTGCCTGGGTGGCGATCCCAGCATTCGGCGCGGCCAGTGTCGCGGCACGTTGAACAGATTTTTGAGATTGCAATTCAGCCCACGTTGTAGTCAGAAAGACATCCGCATTCTCGTTCACCATTGCACGCCTGGATATAAGCTGGGTATACGGAAGCCGCGATAAATATCTTGCCCTACCTGTAGCTGCCAAATGACCTGCGGCGGTGTCGTTTTCGTGACTTCATAGATAGTCGGAAATTGTGTATTAGGCGCGCATTCAGCAAATTCAACATTTCCATTGTTGAGGAGTCGCGCCGAACCACCAAAATTGGAGAACGTCGGTCCCAGATTGTCTACCCATTCGACGGTAGCGGTTTTGTTGGTCTCATCGAGTTGCAAAATAGGTACGCGGCTCGTGCACGGTGTCGAGGTTCCACAAATGGTCCCCTTAGAATCCAGAACCCGCTGATTACCGTTGTCAAACAAAAGAATCTGAAAGATGCCATTGCTATCGGGACCGATGATATTTATATCGTGCTGGGCATAAAACCAGTCCTGGGGATCAGTGCCACTCTGCAAAACAAAATCGCCCTGGTAGCCCAGTTTCCAAAGAATGTCCCCGGCTCCTTGCCCATCGTTGTAATCAATTTTTATAACCCAGTCCTGATGACGCATTGAAAGGATCAGACTTTTATCATCGGGAGAATAGATGATGGCATTGGAATGAGTCCAATCCGTGAAAGCCATGGGGTGGCGATTCAGATCCAAATGGTCAAATGTCGACCACACCCACACCGGTTTGTGACTTTCGTCGAGGTCGATTATGACGTCGCCCGTTACAATGATTGGATCGGGGTAACCTATCAAGCCGGATTCTAATTTCTCCTCAGAAGCCAGGACGATCAGGTGGCCGTTTGGGAGAGGAATGAAATCATGGTGAGTCCCAACGACGGTTATGTTGCATCCAGTACAGGTGGCCGCCGCGAGAGCTTGGTTCAACTCCGCGGCAGTCATTTGCCAGATGATCCGTCCGGACAGGTCCACTTCCTGCAACACGGATTGGCCACCATCCGGCGCGCCGAGTGAAAAATTGATAAGAAAACGCCCATTTGGCAGCAACTTGATGGGGTTGGCAATCTCACCTACCGTCAATCCCGGATTATAGTACCAGATAATGTTGCCTTCTAAGTCAGCCACAACAACGCCCGGTTTCGTAGGGTTGCCGACAAGATCAAGAAGCTCTACGCCGCTCTGTGGGACGAGTCCTGGTGGAGTAGAAGCCGTGATTACAGGCAAATTTGCCGAAGGGAGGTCCCCTGTGGTGAAGCTGTGATCTACATCATTGATTTCGCTGCCATCGGCGAGCTTAAGGACTGCGCGCATGTGATAAATGTTGTTCAGACGCATTCCCGCGACCAGGATGTTCACGGGGCCACCGTCAGACGGGGCGGGTTGCAGCCAAGTGGTGAGTCCGTAGTTTGTGTCCGGTCCAAATTGGATACTCGCGCTAGCACCAGACGGAGGAGTAATCGTATACAGCGCGACTTGCACATTGGCAGTTGAGGCCACCAGTCCTGACGCAATAATCGTGACGGAGGCGGTAGCCACCTTGGTCGGGTCAGCCTTGCTTGCAGCATTAACGGTGGCCGTTGTATTCGTCATCGATAACGGAGCGGTGAAATTACCGGCAGAGTCGATGGTGCCGACTGTAGAATTGCCACCATTGGTTCCGTTAACCGACCAGACCACACCGGTGGTGTCGCCAGTGATGGTTGCGGTGAACTGCTTGAGTTGTCCGGCGAGCACGACAGCTGACGAAGGTGAGACAGCAACGGTGATGACTCGAGGTTGGACAATGACACTCGCTGTGGCTGTCATTGAGGGTGCTGAGCTGGAAACAACTTTAATTGAAACCGTTGCTGGAACCGGAGGTGCTGCGGGAGCAGTATACATTCCAGTTGGATCGATCAGGCCGTGAGTCGCGTCCCCGCCCAGTACGCCGTTAACCCACCAAGTGACAGCGGTATTTGACGTGTTTCTAACTGTCGAATTAAATTTCACTGCGCCGCCAACCTGCACCGAGGCACTCACAGGAGTGACCGAGATCGTGATTGCCTGAGCGGCTGAATTTGGGCCAGATTGCACATATCCGCATCCCGAGGCCATTAGAATAAAGACAAAGAATGCGCTGAGACCAAAAGTGTTATGAAATCGCCTTAGATGAAAGTGCTCTAGGTATGTGCACTGTAATGATCTACAATTCATGATTTCCTCTCGTTTACGATGCCGAACGTAGCTATCTGACTAACATCGGCATGTGCATGTTTACAGCCAAAAGAACTATTGAAAAAAAACAGGTTAGTTAAGAATGCCGAATTTGGTGGTTCTTAAACGGGAATGTTCTTTTCAAAGTGGCGCGTGGCGAGAGCCCGCAATATGGCTGTCTTGAACGCGGACCCATTCCGCTGAATCAGCGGTTTGCGGCTTTAACGGCCGGACTTTTTGCCACAACCGACGCACTTGGCAGCACTGACCGTCTTCTCGCTCGGCTTTTCCTAGCATGGCTGAGCCGATTTTTCCGCCCGTTGCGCGTATAATCCGTGAACATAAATGCTTTCCCTCGTAATTTTGCCGCCATGGCTCGCCGCTTTTTTGATTTTCCGAAGAATCTTTTCTGATTGGCGTGAGGCTGCACTCACGGCGTGTATCGCTTGGGGTGTTCTTATCACTGTCCTGACCGAAACTCTCAGCCTCTTCCACGCTCTCGAGTTTGTGCCTCTTCTCGTCTCCTGGAGCGTCATTTCGTGCTTGTCATTCGGAATTTCTGCCTACTATTGGCGAAGAGATTCGACCATCGACGTTCCTTTATTCCAGAGAAAACACTCCGTCCCTGCGATCCTGGCAGTCGGAATTGGCTACATTCTGTTGGCCACTCTCGTGGTGGCGATAGTTTCGCCCCCCAATAGTTGGGACTCCATGACCTACCATATGGCGAGGGTCGCGAACTGGATCGAGCACGGATCAATTCGCCATTATCAAACGGACATTCTGAGGCAGTTATGGCTTGGACCCTGGGCCGAGTTTCCCATCACCCATGTGCAAATTCTTTCTGGCGGCGACCGGTTTGCATCTTGTGTCCAATATGTTGCGATGCTGGGTAGCCTGGTGGGCGTGTCACTTATGGCAAAAAAATTCGGCACGGACAACAATGGCCAGTTGTTCTCCTTGGTATTCTGCTTGACCATTCCTATGGGAATTCTGCAGGCATCCAGCACGCAAAATGACTACGTTGCTAGCTTTTGGCTGCTGTGCTTTTTGAATTTCGTGATTGATGCCGTTGAAGCCTCACTGCCGATCACGTGGGGCTACGCCACCCTCATGGGCACGAGCCTCGGTTTGGCTGTGCTCACCAAGATTACGACACTAATTTTTGCCACACCATTCCTTCTTTGGATAACGATCTCCCTAGTAAGGAAGCGTGGCATTCGACTGATTCCGATACTCGGATTGCTGGGAGTCGTTGCAATTTCGATCAATATCGGCCATTTCATCCGGAATTATGAGGTATTTGCGTATCCACTGGGCCCACCCTCTGACACGCGAACGCTAAAGAACGAGATTCACACGCCGGCAGCCCTGGCATCCAACGTCATACGCAATGTTGCATTGCACTTAGGGACACCGATAGGGCTCGCCGCCACCAAGGCCGCTGTTCTACACATCCATAGACTAACTGGGTTGGACATCAATGACGATCGGACCACGTTCAATAAGCTGTCTTTTGAGTTTGGGCCCTCACTCCACGAGGATTACGCTGGCAATCCCGTACACCTGATGATCATAGTAGTCGCCATTTTTGTGATGCTCTCCATTCGCTCACAATTCCGCCTCGCCCTAATTTATTGTACGTGTCTAGCGATAGGATTTTTGCTCTTCTGCGGATATCTCAAGTGGCAGCCGTTTAATTCGCGATTACATCTGCCGTTGTTTGTGGCTATGGCACCGGTTTGTGGTGCGGTTTTTTCCAGAAGCTTCTTACGAACGATAATGCCCGCTGTGGCGATTATCATTCTCTGCATAGGAGCACTCTACGCGACCAGAAACGCTTTGCGTCCGTTATTGTCGAAGCATGCGAGCATAATGGTCGTACGGCGACCGGATTTATATTTCACTAACAGGCCGCCATTCCGCGACGCATACGAGAATGCTGCCAGCGCGGTTACCCGCGGTACTCCTACTCGAATTGGCATTATTACGGGTGTGAATAGTTGGGAATATCCGATGCGGGTGCTAGTTCAGATGAAATCTTCCACTAAAGTGCGGTTTGAACACGTAGACATTCAGAATGAATCGCGGGTTTGCCCTCCCGACGTGCCGCCCATCCAGGGACTGCCGGAAAAAATCATCGTCATCGGGCCCGCTTATAGAGATTTGCCCCCCGGCTA
>Ga0073928_10007935_pt1 | contig 13517 bp, 9 predicted proteins | sample PaiPotPPA55metaG_FD_76969 | JGI IMG/M metagenome (GOLD analysis project Ga0073928, IMG submission 76969) | Iron sulfur acid spring bacterial and archeal communities from Banff, Canada, to study Microbial Dark Matter (Phase II) - Paint Pots PPA... ...
CCACGTAGGCATATTGCGGCCTGTTCGTGCAGGCCACGGTCACCGCAGTGACGTTCGCGGACACGCCGGAACCCGACCCCGACACCACCGTGCAGCTCTGGCCGTTCGGCTGAGTCTTCACCGTGACGGCGTAACTGCCGTTTTGATCGACCTTCGCGGCGAAGGTGAACGTGTTGTTGCCGTTTACGGTCAGGGTGTCGGTGCCGTTATTGGCCAGAATCACCGATTCGCCGGTCGCCAGTCCGGAGACGGCGCCGCCGATCGTGTAAGTCTGCGGCATCGGGTTGCCCCCACCCCCACCCCCGCCGCCACACCCCCCAAGCCCCAAACTCAACGTCATACATACCGTCAGCCGACGGGAAAATGTCAGTCGCATGGATGAGGACTCCGTGGGAAGCGCCAGCGCCCGGTACAGACTTCGGCCAAGCGACGACCCGAATTGTATTTATGAGGAATTGAATACTGGCAGAGTCGATGACGGTGTGGAAGCAGTATCGGCCCAACTCCGGCCACTCGAGCAGAACCCTCAAATTTCTAGATAGCGGACATTGGAACGATCTTCGAGGAACCGAATGAATTGCGTCGAAACGTCGCCGCGACTTAGTTCGGAAACTTCACCCGACCCTTCCGCGACATTCGTGGATGGCCGCTTTACGGGATCGAAGAATAGATCTGCTGCGCTGTGCTGATCACGAATGGAGGGCGGCGACCTTTTTGCCGGTGATTTTGCGCTCGGTAACCAGAAGCGTGGTTGCAGCCATTTTTCTTGATTCTGTTAACTCGTCGCCCGTGTGTGTGCAGCGATTGCGTGATTACCGCCACATATTCGCGTCTCCGTTGCATTGAGCGCGATAGTTTCGATAACTCGTCGACATTCGATGCCATGCGTTACCCGCTAAATTCTCAAATGAATACTTCTATACAAAGCGTGGGAAATTACTTCTTGGAGGTTATCAATGTTTACTCGCTTGTTTAAGTCAAATGTCGCAGCGTCCTTAGCCATTGGCGTGGCGGTCACAGCATTCTTCCCGATATGCAGCCAAGCCGATGAGGCGGTGCAGATTGAGAAACTGAGCTTCCAAAGAACGAAGCTTCAGTCAGATGAAGGTGCACGTAAGGTTTACATACTCATCGTGCAAGCCGCCAACACCGCATGCGGAGCATCGTCCGCTGACACTGACGTGATCATGCGGCATGGTCCTGGACTGTGTGTCCGGGAGGCTGTGGCACATGCCGTGCGTCAGATCGACAGTCAAAAATTGGCGCAGGTGTACCTTGCCAATAATGGAATAGATCGCGCGCGCGAGTACGGAATCTCCGACGCAGCACGTACCGCCAGCAATTGATCGACTTTATTTCGCGGACCGATCGGGAGATGTGCGGCTCCCGCTCGGTCAGTCGTGCTCTCTCAAAGGACTGCGGTCATCCTTATCGACACCAGAAGGTTTGGAAGCTCTACGCCAAGCTTGGCGACGGCGCGCGTCGGCGGATCGGTCGGGAAGAACTTCGTGTACTCTTCGTTCAGGCCCGCGAAGTCGCTCGGTGTGGCTAGCAGCACGTGGACGTCGACGACATTGTCCAGTTCAGCATCGGCGGCTCGCAGAATGTTCTCGCAGTTGATGAGCGCCTGCCGCGTCTGCTCCTGGATCGTCGAGCCGGCCAGTCGGTTGGTCTTCGGATCGATGCCGGTGATACCCGACAAATAGACGGTTGAGCCCACCCTAATTGCCTGACTGAACAACGCCGACGCGGGTGCATCAGACGTTCGAATGATCTGTCTCACGTCGTGTACTCCTTCAGATTCACTGCCGATCACCCCACTGCGGGCACGGGCCGTGGGAAGTCGTTGATCCTGCGGCTCGTTCAAATTCCGGCCTTTCTAAAGCTTTTTAAGATTCTGGCCAAATCCCCACCTGGAGTTTTTCAACGGAATTGGCCGCACTATGCCTGTCGCGCCACGGCAGCGCGTCAGTGAGAACACTCGACCCCCATCCTTACGACCGGCAGGTCTCGGGAACTAGAGTGGACCGCCCGGTGGTAATGTCACCTTGAGGGTGGTCTGTAGGCTGCTTTGGTCTCGGCAGACAATTTGAGTGCCTTGACCCCATCTTCCGTCGATAGCAACGCGGTTGTCTTAATCGACGAGAACGCACCGGAGGCCCCTAGCGTCATAGCAAGTGCCGCGGACGCAATTGCATTCGGCGCTTCGTATATGACGATGATGTCCGTTTCTCCGAAGGTCATGAAAGCACTGTGAAGCTTGCCACCGACCGCTTCGACGGCCGCGGAGGCGGCTTTGGTCCGATCGACAGGGTTAGCGATCAATGTGTTCTTCGACTCGGCAGAATAATTGCAGCTCACCATAAAGTGCGGCATTTGAGTGCTCCTGTTGTTGCCAAGCGATTTGTTCGGGCGCGACGATCATACGCGCGGTGTCGGTCCGAAGAAACTGATTGCCGACTCCGTATTTAGGGCGAGCCGCAGCGCTTGCCGATTCAGAAATACGGATACTTTGGGGCCTATCGCAAGTCGGTGACGGCATCCCTAATCGGGACGGGCGCCGAGGGCGCCAGGCGCACCGCAGCAAGAGTCCATGGAGGTTTGCCCACCGCAGCCTTTGGCGAACGGTGGGTCCTGGCGCAAGTCACCTTTCCGTCGACCTCCGACCTTCGCGCTTGCGGATATCGGGGCCCGCAAACCAGCGGTTTGTTTCCGTCGCTCCGAACAGGCGTCGATCGCTGTCGCGGCGGTCGGCATTCTTGCGGAACCTGCACGAACAATTCGTCGGCATCGTACAGGCCTCCAACGGTAGGCGCGGTGCGTCATGCAACAGATAGGGCCTTCCCGTTCCGTGCATCGCTGCCGCACAGCATGTGATGCTCGGCGCGATCGAGACCGCGCGGAAATCGCCGCCGGTGTTCGACCGCTTAGGTCTCGCGATTGTCGGGGGTTTGTTCTCGGGGTGCTCGCGCGAAATCTTGCCGAGCAGCTCTTTCAGTACTTTGATCATGACGGCGTTCCGGTGATTGACTTAGCGGCTTTGCATAGGATTCAACGTTAATACGTGCGCCATCTGTCCTTCGATCTACTTTTTTCTTCCCAGGTGCCGCGAATTTTGCGCAAACCATCGACAGGAACAGTGCCACAGGCAGACAGTCATCGCAGACAAGCATGTGTGAGCATTGCGATGGGTGCCTCACAGCACGCCGCGGTAAGTTAAATGGGGTGGCCCCAGGGCTGGAGGCGACTGCGCTGGCCAACGTTTGATGATTGCGATCACCAAACGAATGGACACGTCCCCAAGGGCGAAGACGAAAGCCTGCTCAATTCTTGCCCAGCCCCAAACTACCAAGCGTGTCCACCCAGTGCCACGTAACGCCGCCGTCCCAGCTGGTCTTGATGTACCAATTGGCGGGTTCGGATGATGGGATTGCGCAGAAGCGAGGCGTTCCAGAGATGTTTGGGCTCACGTTCGATGAGACAGAGTTAGAGGGCTTGACTGCCTTGTAGTAGCTTGCATTGCCCTCTATGCAACTGAGCACGTCGGGCAGCACTTGAATCGTCGCATCGACGCCGGTCGAATCGCCGAAATAGTCACCGTTTGGTCCGACCACCAGGTCAATCACATCACCTGCGTTCAAAGCGACGCCACGGCTCCCCGTGGAATAATTTTGAACAGATCCGCTTCCGTTCACATCGCCGTCGAATAGGCTCACATAGTTCCTAAGAACGTGGACGTCGGTCGTCGCGCCTCCGCCCACCACGATGCTGAAGAACGACGCAGTGATAACGTAGATCGTTGACTTGGGCGCAGTCCATCGGAGAGCGGCGTATCCCTGTCCGGGCGGCGCGGGATGCACGCCCACTCCGTTGGCGCTACGCCGAATAATGGTGACGCCCGGATCAGCAATTGAGCAGGTCACGGCGTTGCACGCATTGGTGACGCTGACGGTTGTCCCCGGATCCCCGTAAAACTTAGTGACATATGGAAATAATTCAAAACCGGAGAAATAAGTTCCCACCCACTCAGCGACGGCGCCGTGGGACACTTGATAAGGTATTTGCGCGGTGCGTGCGAATACCGTGAACTTGCCGCCGACGGTTGGGGTAGAGCCGTAGCTCCATTGGCCGTTCGGGTTGGAGTTGATTGAGAAATCGTCAGCCAGATTCCAGATTTGCGCTCGCGCGGTCAACGAAATGATCATACAAAAAGCAAAACACATGATCCTTTTCATGGCTCGACTCCTTGTCATCAAAGGACATTGAGAATTTTGGATCCCCGCAATCGTTGCAGGCACACTTGCGCGTTTTCTTGAAATGCCGTTACATTATTTTTGGAGCACTTGCAACGTCTTCTATACCACTCCAGGTGGTCAGAGTGTGACGCAAGTCACATTTTGTGGACAGAAATCGTCTTTCTCTATCCAGACTGCGTTGGACGCAGTCAGCTATGCGGCAGATACAGGTCGAGCCACTCGATCCAGCGCCGATACACATCGCGTATGCGCACGGGATCGGCCGGACTGTGGCCGCCCACCGGATAAGCGTAGAACTGTGTCTGAACGCCGCGGTCTTTGAGGGCATGGTACAACTCGTAGCCCTGGGTGATGGTCACCCGATAATCCCCGACGTCCTGCAGAACCAGCGTCGGCGTCTTCATCGTCCCGTAGTAGGTGATGGGCGACTGCTCCACCCAGTGTTTCATCCAGTCACCGGTGTAGGGAGAACCGCCGATGACAGAGGCGCCGGAGACGTTGAAATCCGACAGGGTGTACTGGTCGAGCAAGTTGGTCACCGGCGCTCCGGCGATCGCGGTTTTCCAGAACTGCGCGTGGCCGATCAGCCAACTGGTCATGTAACCGCCGTAGCTCCAGCCGGTCACGGCGATATTGGCCTCGTCGATGATGCCGCGCTTCTTCAACATGTCGATTCCCGCCAACACGTCGCGGCCTGGTCCGTCGCCGGCGTCGTCAATGATTGCGCGTCGAAAGTCCTGACCGAAGTTGTCGCTGCCGCGGTAGTTCGGCTCAAAGACCAGCCATCCCTGCGCGGCGATCAACTGCACGAATATCGAGAACGTATTCTTGGAGGATGCCGTCGGTCCACCGTGGATGTACAGCACCAGCGGCAGCTTCCTCCCGGACACATAGTTCGGCGGGTACGTAAGAATCCCGTTCTCCGTCCAGTTCTTGGGAGCTTCGTCCGGGCTTCGCCAGGTCACTACTTCGCTCTTTCCGAGACCCAGCGAATCGAACTCCGCATTGAAGTTGGTCAGACGGCGAGGTTTTGAAGCGGGCGAGTCGAGGAAGTAGATTTCCGCGGGATGGTGCGGTTCGGTGCCGCTGAAGGCAATCTGCCCCCGCGGCCCTACGTTGGCATCGAGCCAGAAGACGGCATTGGGGGTCACATTGCCGAGTTCCAGCCGCTTCGCCGGTCCGGCGATCGGCTGCACCCAGAGTCCTGCCGTGGCGGCTTCATTGGCCCCGGTCACGATCGCTTTGCTGTCGGGCGTCCAGAGTGCGCGATAGAAATTTCGGTCGAGGGATCGAGTGACATTGCTGCCGTCTCCTTTCATCCCATCCACGACGAAGACATCTTGATTGTTGCGCTCCACGCCGTCGCGAGGATAGAGATAGGCGACGTGTTTACCGTCCGGAGAGGGGACTGGAAACGATGCGAACTTCGTATGCGTCGTGATGGCCTCGGATTTCGCCGTGGCGAGGTCCAGTACCTGCGGAGAGGAGTTGATGCGATCTCCAGAATACGTATTCTCCACTCGCACGTAGATCAGTTTGCGTCCATCCGCGGAGAAGGTAATGAGCGACGCCGGCGGCCCAGGAGGAACGGCGACCGGCAGCGACCACGTTCCCGAAGTCAGCTGCTTGGCCGCACCGCCTGCCGCAGGCACCAGCCAGAGATGCGTCGGCAAAGCCTTTTCCTTATCCAGAAAGCTGCCGTTGCCGACTTCAAACGCATCGTCAAACTGATCTGCCCCGGTCTTCTTTGCAGCTTCATCCGGAGCTGCGTAGGCGAATGCCGATCCATCCGGTTTCCACGCGAATTGCTGAACTGACGTCGGGCTCGCAGTCACTTGGAGCGCATCGCCTCCGGCCATTTCCAGCACGAATATCTGGTTGCGCTTGTCCCCGTCCGCCGCGAGAAAAGCCACACGATCCCCGTCAGGCGACCATCTTGGAAACGAGGCGGTTTTGCGCCCATGGGTGAGAAAGCGGGTCTTGCCGGAAGCGATGTCCACCAGCGCCAGCTCCGATAGATTGAGATCGCGCTCATAGTCAGGTTTGGTCACCACCGTGACCAGCGATTTTCCGTTGGGCGCAATTTGCGGGTCGGAGACTCGCACGATCTTGCCCACCCATGCCAGATCGAAAGTCTTGCCGGGAATGTCAGGAATCGGCACCCGGGCAGGCGCGCTGTTCAGCGAAGGCGTGGCAGTGGTCATCTGCCCGGCAGCAGATGCGCTTAGGACAAGAAACGCACAGACAAGTGAAGACAAATTGGATTTCATGCGTCAGAGACCTTGATGATTGTTAATGCACCGTAGATACCGCGTCTAATCGGGCGGATTATTGGCCATGAGGAACGCCACCGTCGCCTCCAGCATCTGCAAGCGCGTGGCGCTGCGCGACAGCCAGTGATCCTCATGCTTCAAGGTCACTAATTCAACGGATTTGCCCGCGCGCTTCAATGCGCTTGCCATTACATCGCTCTGATCATAGGGCACCACCGTGTCGTCCTTGCCGTGGATCAGCAGCACGGGACCTTGCACGGCATTTACGTGCTCGATGGGGGAGATCGCCGAAAGCGCGGGATCGTTCGGGCCGGTTACGCCCATGAACCGGTCCCAGTAGCGTTGGGAAATGTTGTCCTTGACATTTCCCGATTGCAAATTCGTCCACTGCAGCATGCGCTTCAAATCCGAGAGCCCGGCGACCGACACGGCACAGCGATAAACCTCCGGCTGCATGGTGATTCCGGTAAGCGCCGCATAGCCCCCGTAGCTCGCGCCGACGATGCAGACTCGCTTCGGATCGATCATTCCCTGGTTTGCCAGGTAACGCACGCCGTCCGAAACGTCCGTCTGCATCTTGCGGCCAAACTCGCCGAACCCTGCCGCGATGAAACGATAGCCCAGATTAGAGCCGCGATAGTTCGGCTGCAGGACGGCGTATCCTTGGGCCGCCAGCGCTTGGGCCCACCAGTGAAAGCGGTCGGTATCTGCCACGGCGGGACCACCGTGAGGCAGTACGACCAAAGGCAAATTGGCCGCTGCCTTGCCGCGCGGCAAGGTCAGATACGCCGGAATTGTGAGCCCGTCGCCCGCGGAATAACTGATGGCCCTGACCTCCGCGACCGACGCGAGCCCGTCGTAAGCTTTGCCCAGGATGAAGGTATGGCGGCTGTGCCAATCGAACAGCGCGTAGACGTAGCCGTCGGCGGGACCGAACACTCGAACGAGGATCTTCGAAAAATCGTCCGAGCTCGAGAGCAGATCGACGCGCTCGCCGGGGAAAGCGCTTTGAACGGCATTCCAGCGCGATTGCAGCTCGTTATCGAAGAAAACATAGTCCGTCCAACCGACCCCGCCGATGATCCTTCCCGACTTGCGGTCGACGATCGGCCCGCTGAATGAGCCCAGAGGCTCTCCCCACGATTCGTCCTTCAGCATTAGCGGCTTCCACACCCTATCGCCGTTTTCGGTGAACTGCACCACGATCGCATCTCCCGCAGCGCTGAAACCGAGGAGTTGCGGCAGATCGATCGTAGCGCTCCCGGATGCCGCCACGTGCGTGCGGCCTTCCTTGGGCACTCGCAAATCCCATTTCTTGTCATCGTTGTTGTACTCTAACACTGCGGCGACGCGCCCCGCCGCATCGACTAGCCCGTCGGTCGCGTACTTGACGCCCGGGGGCGCGGGGACGACCTTCATCCGCGCGTCCGCAACGTTGTATCTAAAAAGACCCCAACCCGTGACTGCGTGCGACGAGGCCTGGCCGAAGACAAACAGCGTCGTTGCACCGTTCACCTCACGTATCATCGGCACACCTGCAACAATCAAGGCACTCTCACCGACCCTCAGGCCCACCAACTTCCTCTTCGGAACGTTGTAGGTCAGAAGCTGGAACCACTCGTGTCGCCAGCCCCAGCGGCCCGTGCTCGAGACTTCGATCAGAAGGTTATCGTCGTCCATCCATTGGATGGAACGTAGCTTCTCATCACCGACTCGGGATCCACCGAGAAGTTGCCCACCCGGCAATGTGCGAATCAAGACATATCGATCATCGCCTTTGGTTTGCACATTGGCCGCCTTCGTCCCGTCGGGCGACAGCGCCCAATCCTCGAGCGACGGCAGTCGCCCATACACATTGAGCGGGGTATCGGCGTCCGCCGCCCGCGGGTGCACGCCTGCAAGGAATAGCCATGAGATCCACAACGCAATCGCTCGCGGCGAGGCGCAATATTCGTGTTGATTTCTTTCTGCTGTGGGCAAGTTATCAGCGCACCTGCTCCGCGTAGAGCTTGACCAAAGAGAATAAGAAGTCCCGGCCGTCATACAACGATTGCACCCGGATGCGCTCGTTCAGACCATGAACATTGCTGAGGTCCGGATCCACGAACATGCCGCTGATACCGTAGGTGGGAATACCCGCGTGGGCCAGATAAATGGCATCGGTGCCCGCGGCCTGCAGCACCGGCACCACTTCAATGCCGGGATAGATTTGGCGCGTGACCTGCTCGATCGGCTTCATGATGGCGGCCGTCAACGGCGGCGGCAGCACCACAGGATCGGATGGCTCCACGGTAGTAACGGAGATCTCGGGATCCGCCAGTATTCCCCTCAGCGTCTCGCGCACGTCCTCGATCGCCGCGCCGGGGAAAATACGGCAATTGATATTCGCGCGTGCCCGTTGCGGCAGCGCGTTGCTGGCGTGCCCCGCGTCCAACAGGGTGGCGACGCAGGTCGTGCGCAGCATGGCATTCAGCCGCGGGTCTTGCGACAGGACGGCCGCCGCCTTGGCGTCTGTGGCGTCAGTGGCCAATGCCTTCATGGCGGCGCCGGTTTCGCCGCCGACGATGGTGGACATGCGGCTGAAGTAAGTTCGCGTAGTGTCGTTCAGCTGCACCGGAAATTCGTAGTGGCTGAGGCGCGTCAAGCCCGCGGCGAGATGATAGATGGCGTTGTTCTTGACGGGCCGGGAACTGTGGCCGCCGGGATTCACAATCTCGAAGCGATAGTCCTGATCGGTCTTCTCGCCCGCCTGAACTTCCATGACGACGCGGTGACCCTGAGCGTCCAGAACCCCATACGCGAATTCGTTGAGAGCGAAGGCGGCGTCGATGAGTTGCCGCTCGTGCTTGACCAGGTACTCGGCGCCTTCAAAGGCGGAGCCGGCTTCTTCGCCGCAGGTAAGCGCCATCTTGATGGCGCGCCTGGGTCTGTAGCCTTCCTTGCGCAGGCGAACCAGGGTATCGACCCACACCGCGGCCATCGATTTGTCGTCGAAGGTGCCGCGGCCGTAGAAGTAGCCGCCTTCCTCGATGAGGGTAAAGGGATCGCGGGTCCAATCCTCGCGCCGCGCCTCGACGACATCGAGATGCGCCAGTAATAAAATCGCCTTTGCCCCTGGCTCCTTCCCCGGCAATACCGCAACCAATCCGCCGTCCTTGGGATGCGCAGGCTCGGCGAAGGCGTGGAGATCGGATTCCGGAAATCCCGCCGCCCGCAAGTGCGCCGCCATTTTCTCGGCCGCCAGCGTACAACTGCCGATGGAATGGCTGGTGTTCGTCTCGATGAGTTCGCGGTACAGCTCTCGGAAGGCGAGCTGGTCAGCTCGCGCAGCGCCGACCGGCGCTGCCGCCGTCACCGCCGAAGCAGATATCGTTGAAGTCCCCACTGCCGCCGTCACCGCCGAAGCCGACACCGTTGAAGCTGCCACTGCCGTCGTCACCGCCGAAGCCGACACCGTTGAAGCCGCCACTGCCGCCGTCACCGTCGCCGCCGCGGATGCCGCGACGGCGCGCAAAACCCAACGCTTCGGCCGCTGCATCTCGGGTCCTCTCAAGTGGGGTTCGGAGGCGCGACCTTGACGGCCACCGGCTCGCCCAGCTTGCGCCGACGGCGGTGGGCGATCCATGCGTAGACAGGTACGCATGCGATCAACAGGACGCCCGCGAAGACTGCGGAGTGCCAGTCTTCCATGATCGCGGCAATCCATAGTGCCACGCAGCCCGTGAGCACGATGACGGTCGTGAACGGGAAACCGAAGGCGCGATAGGGCCGTGGCGTGGCAGGTTCCCGGCGCCGCAGCACGATGAGCGCGGCATAGGTGGAGATATAGATGAGCAGGAACAGCACGGCGGCGACCGCGACGATCTCTTCGAAAGTGCCGCTCATGATGAGCGTGGCGGCGCCTAGACTGGTGATCGCCAACGCGACCCGAGGCGTGCCGCCGGCGCTCACGTGCGCGGCCTTTTGCGTGAAGAAGCCGTCCCGGCCGATGGCCAGCAGTATCCGCGGCGTCATGAGCATGATGGCGTTGATCAAACTCAGCACAGTCATGAGCGAAATCACGGTGACGAGTTCGGCGCCGCCCCGCGGCAATACCACGCGCGCGGCATCGGCGGCCGGCAGTTGCGACGCTGCCAGCACCGGCAGCGGCAGGACGCGCAGTATGGCGATATTGATGATCACGTACATCGCGGCCACCAACACCGTACCCCCGATGATGGCGCGCGGCATGGTGAGAGTCGGCTGGGTACTCTCTTCCGCCATGTAGATGGGTGAATACCAGCCGTCGTAGGTCAAGAACACCGCGCGCAGCGCGGTCACGACGGCGGCCAGCATGCCCAGCGACATCAGCGGCAGCGATACGGCCGACATCGCCGGCGGCGGCGCACCCGAAGCCGCGACCGGCGTCGTGAGAAAGCAGCCCACCACCAGCACCATCAACATCAGGCCGACGCTCAAGCTGATGATGCGGGTGACAGTGCTGCCGATGCGCAGCCCCGTCCAATGCAGCACCGTGAAACCGCCGATGATCGCGACGGCAAGCGCTCGAGGATTGACGGCGGCCGCCGGCCACAGCGTACCCATGAAGGTTGCCGCCGTGAGCGCGCCATAGGCAAGCGAGGCTATCTGGTTGACCCAGTCGCTCCAGCCCACCACGAATCCCGCTCCGTTGCCGAAAGCGCGCCGAGCGTAGACATAAAACCCGCCGGCCTCCGGCATCATGGCGGCAAGCTCGGCCACAGCCACCGCGCCCAGCAGCGAATAGACGCCGCCCAGGATCCAAAACAGCACGATCAGCCGTGAATCGCCGAGGGCGGCGGCCAGGGTTCCCGGGAGCCGCAAAATACCGACGCCCACCGTGCCGCCGAAGACCATCGCCAGACCAAACCCAAGCCCCAGGATCCGCGTCAACGGTCGCCCGGTCTGGATCATTGTTCGCCCGCCGATGGAAGAGTCACGGCCTGCAGCTTGCGCGAGAGCGGCGTTGTTCGCAAGCGCCGCTAGGGCTTGAGCAATCGAGGCCCGAGGCCCTCTTCGCCCAGCCGATCCCTGGGGTTGCGCAGCGCGGTTTCACCTCGCACGATGCGCTGAGGAAACGTGACGGCTGCCCTGGCGCGCTGCCGCGGCGTATTCAAAGATGATCGTGCGAATCGTTTCGCACCCGTGACGCATGAATTCAAGCGCAATATCAGATCCGTGGTTCGAAGGATGAGCTTTCCTCGAGAAGCGCGTCACATGCCTGACCACGGTCACGAAACGGCAACAATAGAAGTCGCTGCATTGATCGCAGAAGGACGATTGTATCCGCTGTTCCAGCCGATACTCGATGTCGCCAAGTCCAGCATCGTGGCTCATGAAGGACTCATACGCGGACCCAGCGGCTCCGCGCTGCATCTGCCGAGCGCGCTGTTCCCGGCGGCCAGCGTGGCCGGGCTGATGAACGAACTCGAGTTCGCCGCGGCAAGGGTCATATTCACCGCCCATGCGCAATACCGCAGCCCCGGCCTCTTGTTCGTGAATTTCTCGGCGCGATCCATCACGCACTTGGGGTCCGATCGCGGCCGGCGGGAATTTCAGGACACGCTGCTCCGATGCCAGATGCCGGCGCGCGCACTGGTCATCGAGATTACAGAGCATGAACGCGTCCAAGATCACCAGATCCTGGCCAATGCCATACAATTTCTGCGCAGCCTCGGTGTCTCCATCGCGCTCGACGATTTCGGCGACGGCAAATCGAGCCTGCGCCTATGGGCCGAACTTCAGCCGGAGTTCCTGAAGATCGATCGCTACTTCTGTCATGGTATCCACGCGGACGGCAGGAAGGTGCAATCCGTCAAGGCCATGCTTCAGCTGGCGGAGAATTTCGGAAGCCGTGTGATTGCGGAAGGCATCGAAGACACATCCGATCTACGCGTGGTGCGCGACTTGGGCGTCTCACTCGTCCAGGGGTTCGCTACCGGACACCCCCGCGAGCAGCCGGCCGGCGCCATTCCGGCTGCGGCTCTGGCGGTGCTCGCAGCGCGCGAAATCGCCGTGTTTCCCGAGCTGCGGCGAATCTCTCAGTTCGCGCCCAAGGCCGGACGGCTGCGGATCGAGGCCCCCGCCGTCACCGCCGCGAGCTCCAACCAAAAGGTGCTCGAGCTCTTCAAGGCTCACCCGCAACTCCATGCCATCGCGGTGGTGGAGCAGGATCGCCCGATAGGTCTCGTGAACAGGCGGCGATTCACGGAAAAATACATGTTGCCCTACTACCCGGAAATCTATGGACGCAGAAGCTGCACCACCTTCATGGACGCCGACCCGGTTGTGATCGAGATCAGTCAACCCATCGAAGACCTGGCGCAGGTACTGACTTCGGAAGACCAGCGCTATCTCACCGACGGCCTCGTGCTCGTGGACGCCGGAAGGTACGTAGGGCTTGGCACGGCCGAGCAACTCGTACGCTCCGTCACCGAATTGCGCATCGAGGCTGCGCGGCATGCCAATCCCCTCACCTTCCTGCCGGGAAACATCCCCATCAGTGAACATATTCGGCGATTGCTGGCGGGAAACAGCGGCTTCGGCGCGACGTATTGCGACTTGAACAACTTCAAACCGTTCAATGACCAGTTCGGCTACTGGCAAGGCGACAAGATGATCCGGCTCCTGGCCAGCATCATCGTCTCCGAGTGCGATCCCCAGCGCGATTTCGCGGGCCACGTTGGCGGAGACGATTTTGTGGTGCTGTTCCAAAGCGCCGACTGGGAGGCCCGCTGCACGCGGATCATCTCGCACTTCAACACGGCGGCGCTGACTCTCTTCGATCAGCAAACGCGCAGCCGCGGATTCATCGAAGCCGAAGATCGACAGGGCCACTACACCACCTTCCCGCTGACGACCGTGTCGATCGGTGCCGTATACGTCACTCCCGGGATGTTCCACGTCGCGGAGGACGTGGCCTCCGCCGCGGCAGCGGCCAAACACCACGCAAAGCGGCAGAATGCCGGAC
>Ga0073928_10007937_pt1 | contig 13514 bp, 11 predicted proteins | sample PaiPotPPA55metaG_FD_76969 | JGI IMG/M metagenome (GOLD analysis project Ga0073928, IMG submission 76969) | Iron sulfur acid spring bacterial and archeal communities from Banff, Canada, to study Microbial Dark Matter (Phase II) - Paint Pots PPA... ...
GAGCCGGCTCGCCGCCATGGCCATCGAGGCTCTGGGGGCGGTCCGCTCCAGACAGTCTCGACAGCGACTCGGCCCGCGTGGACTGCCAAGACCGTCGACGCGGTCGAGAGTTGGCTCAGCGACTCCCGCAGAGACTCGACGGCGCAAGTCCGCAGTTCGTCTTCCTGCGACACGGGCAGCGGTTCTGGTCGCCGCGCCCAGGTTGCTGATTGCGAGGCGTCAGCAGGACGACCACTTGTCGACGTTCGCGCACGCGCGTGACTGAACGCGAAGAGGTGACGCCAGATCCATGCGAGCAGGCCGAGGCAGACCAAGACAGCGACGGACCAGGTTGCGCGCTTGCCAAGACCCGCCGAACTCAAGAGGCCAGATAGGGCGACGCCGAGGTCAGCCGCCGCGCCGAGGAGCGCGGCCCACAGTACGGGCCTCGTCCGCAGAGCCGAACGCCTCGCTTTCACACCATCCAAGACGCCGAAACGCTCGCAGTGTGCCGGCAGTCGCAGGTGGGCGAGAGGCGGTGTCGCTCTAACTCAGACGAATCCAGTCCGCTGGACATCATCGACGCGTGCGCCGGGACGCCGAAGGCGGTCCTCAAGGGCGGCGCGTGGCACCACCAGTCGCCGACCGAGTCGAATGACGGGCAACTCGCCACTCCGAGCCAGCTCGTACGCGAGGCCGCGTGAGATGCCGAGGACCGCGGCCGCCTCGCCAACGGTCAAGACGGCGCGCGCAGGCGCAGGAGTGTCGCGATCCTGCGCTCGAACTGCCTGCCGTTGATCCATGGTGACCACTTGCCGGTCGTGTCGGGTGCCGCCATTTGTCATCCATCAATGCACAATGAAGTCGCCGAACTCCACACGGAATCGCTATGAGGGAAGCGTTGGGAGTACGCGACCGATAGCCTCTGCAGCCTCGCGGTCAACTTCGCGACGACTATGGGCGTAGATCGACGTCGTCCGAAGATTCGAGTGGCGCAGTCGATCCCGGATCGCGGTCATCGGGATCCCTGCAGCCGCCAGTTCCGTGCCGTGGAAATGTCTCAGGTCATGGAGCCTCACGCCCTGGAACCCGAGCCGTTTCCGGAGCCGGCTCCAGGCCTTGCTGAAGTGATCGGGGTGGCGCGGAAGCGTTCCGTCGGGCCCGGCAGAGAAGAGATACGCCTCGCCGGTCGGCGTGACACCCGAAGCGAGCGCTCGTCGCAGCGAATTCGCCCTAAACCGACGCAGCAACGCGACCGTTCGCTCGTCGACGGGAAGGATCGCCGCCGCGTGCGTCTTCGTATCCTTGGGTAGCACTCGCTTCGGATCGCGGTCATCAAGAGCCAGTGTTCGGCACACCCGAATCGATCCCGTATCGAGGTCGACGTCACCCCAACGAAGGGCGCACGTCTCGCTGCGTCGAGTCCCAAGCGCTACCGAGAGCCACAGGAAGACGTGCAACTCGTCGCTGATCAAGGACGCGGCTTCGAGGACCCGACTGACATCCTCGGCGCTCGGGACGGTTGTTGGAGCGACCCGCGGTCGAGGCGGCCGTGCTCGGCTGGCCGGGTTGCTCCCGATCCAGCCCCACCGAGCCCCGGTCGCCATCACGCCCCTGACAAGGCTGTGGACCTTGTAGACGGTCAGTGACGAGAGAGGCCGCTGAAGCCCAGGCGCAGTGCCCTCGAGAAGCTGTGAGTACAGCCGCTCAAGGTCGGCTGGACCGATCCGATCGAGTCGACGCTGCCTCAACGCCGGAAGCAAGTACCGATCGAGGATCCCGCGATATCCGATACGAGTGTTGGGACTGAGGTCGCTGGTCGAGACCTCCCACCACGCGTCGACAAGTTCCCCGAAACGGGCGGTCCGGTTGTTGCCTACGTCCCCCGACGCCGCGGCCGAAATGAGATCGGCGAGCCGCCGCTCGGCCTCACGGCGCGAGCCGCGAACTGTGTCGTAGCGGTAGCGGCGGCGGCCTCGCTCGTCGAGTCCGACGTAGACCGCCAGCTGGTACGTCGTTCCCGTCGGTCCGCGCCGGGTCCGGATGTATCCGCGCACCGTGCCTCCTGAGCAGAGCGCCTTGCGAGAGCCTCAGACACGCTCGGCTCGCAGACATCACCCGGATGGTCCGGCAATTGATGGGCAAATGATGGGCAAGCGCCCATCACCTCGCCCGCCGACGCCCCCGCGCCGGGAACCGAAACGGCCCCTGAGCAGGAAACCTGTCTTGGAGGCGGCGGTGGGAATTGAACCCACGTCCAGGGTTTTGCAGACCCTTGCCTGGGCCACTCGGCTACGCCGCCGAAGCGCCGCCCGCAGGGGCGCCGGAATCATCGAGGCTACCGCTTCATCGCCCGGCCGCCCTTGCCGATCAATGAGCGGTGACTCGCGGCCCGTTGATGGTCGAGCTCGACGATGTCCGGCGAACCTTCGGGCCCGTCGTCGCGGTCGAGGCGCTCAGCCTGCGCGTCCCCGCGGGCTCGGTCACAGTGCTGCTGGGACCGAACGGCGCGGGCAAGACGACGGTGGTCCGCCTCGTGACCGGCGCGCTCGCCTCGCACGGCGGGCGCGTCCGCGTCCTCGGACTTGACCCCACCGGGCCCGACGGCACCGCGGTGCGTCGGCGTTGCGGCGTCGTCCCCGCCCGACCGGCGCTCTATGACCGCCTGACCGGCTACGACAACCTCCGGTACGGCGCCGAGCTGTTCGAGGTCCCGGCGTCCCGCATCGACGAGCGCATCGCCGACGCCGCGGCGCGATTCGGGATCACGGCTGCCCTCGAGATGCGGGTCGGCGGCTACTCCACCGGGATGCGGGCCCGCCTGGCGCTCGCCCGGGCCGTGCTCCACGAGCCGGACCTGCTGCTGCTCGACGAGCCGACGGCCGGGCTCGACCCCGAGTCGGCCCGCACCGTCCTCGGCCTCATCGACGAGCTGGCCGAGCAGGGCAAGGCGGTGCTCATGTGCACGCACCTCCTGCTCGAGGCCGAGGGCCTCGCCGACGAGGTGGTCGTCCTCGACCAGGGTCGCACGCTCGTCGCGGGATCTCCCGAGCAGCTGACCCAGCGGTACTGGCCGGCGGCGCGGGTGGTCCTCGACGCCGACGACCCGACCCTGCTCGACCAGGCCCAGCGCCTCCCGTTCGTGTGCTCGTACGCGCGCAACGGGGCCGTCACCGTCGAGCTCACCGACCCGAGCCGGGTGCCCGACCTCGTCGACGCGCTGGTCGGCGCCGGCGCGCGGTTGCGGCGGGTCGAGCCGCAGACGCCCACCCTCGAGCAGCTCTACTTCGCGATCCGCCAGGGCGAGCACGCATGAGCGCTCGGACCCCGTCGAAGGCGCTGGTCATCGCGCGCACCGACCTGCGGCAGCTCCGCCAGTCGCGCGACTTCTGGCTGCCGCTGGCGATCATCGCCGGCCTGTTCTTCGTGGTGCTGCCGGCCATCTTGTTGGTCCTCATCACCCACGTCTCGGACGTGCGGCTCGTGAAGCAGCTGAGCGACCTGGTCGGATCGCTGCCCAAGCAGCTCCGCACGAAGGTGAAGGGCGCCTCGGGACCGGCGCAGGCGTCCTACGCGCTCGCGGTCTACCTGTTCGCGCCGCTGGCGATCATCGTCCCGCTCACCGTCTCCTCGGCCGTCGGCGCGAACACGGTGATCGGCGAGCGCGAGCGGGGCAGCGGCGAGTTCCTCGCCCACTCCCCCGCCAGCGAGCGCCAGATCTACCTCGGCAAGCTGATCGCCAGCCTGATCCCCGGCTACCTGGCCGCCGCGGTCGGCTTCGGCTGCTACTCGCTCGTCGTGAACCTCACCGTGGGGCCGAAGGTCGGCGGCTGGTTCTTCCCGACCCGCAACTGGTGGATCCTGGTGGTCTGGGTCCTGCCGCCGTTCATCGCCCTCGCCCTGGCGGTGATCCTCGCCATCTCGGCCAAGGTCTCGAGCGCGGCCGCGGCCCAGCAGGCGTCCGCCCTCGTCACCCTGCCATTGATCCTGATCGCGTACGCGGTGGCCAGCGGCACCCTGTTCCGAGCCGAAGTCGTCGCGTTCGCGATCGGCGGCCTGGCCTGGCTCGGCGCCTTCGCGGCCCTGTGGCGGGGCTCGAAGGCGGTCCAGCGCGAGCGGCTGCTGGGCATGGGCGGGTAGGAACCGGGCGAACCGGACAGCGGCCGGGCCGCCGCCCCCGCCGGCCCGAGGCCACCCCGGCCGGACCAGCGACCGGGACCCCCGCGTACCATTGGACCGTGACTGGGGGCGTGCAGCTGCTGGCGGTCGGCGCCGCGACGCCGAGCTGGCGCCTGCCCGCGACCGAGGTCGGCGCCGCCTGGGGCCGGGCCGGCGGCCGGGGCCAGGCGGCCGTCTGCGCCCCCGACGAGGACACGCTCACGCTCGCCGCCGAGGCGGCCGGCCGGGCGCTGGCCGCGTCCGGCCTCCAGACCGACATCGTCGACGGCCTGTGGTGGGGCACCACCCGGCCCCCGTTCGCGGAGGGACCGAGCCACGCGGTGCTGGCCCGCGCGGTCGGGCTGTCGCACCGCTCCGGCGGGGCGCTCGCGTCGGGGTCGCCCCACGCCGGGGTCGAGGCGCTGCTCGCGGCTGCCGACGCGGTCGGCGCCGGCACCGCCCAGGTCGCGCTCGTCGTGGTCTCCGACGCCATCGTCCCGGGACTGGGGACGCCGTTCGAGGCGCGAGCCGGCGCCGGCGCGGCCGCCCTCGTCCTCGTGTCGCACGGTGGTGGTGCGTCGCTCGGCCCGCGCGTCACGCGCACCCACCCCTACCTCGACCGGTACCGCGGCGACGGCGAGGCCGTCACCCGCGACCTCTACGACGGCCGCCTCTTCCGCGAGGAGGTCTTCCTCCCCACGATGCGCGAGCTCGGCGAGCAGCTCGGCGCGCTCGACGTCGACCGCTGGTCGCTCCCCGACCCCGACGGCCGGCTCGGCGCCACCCTGGCCCGCCAGCTCGGCGCCGGCACCCCCGCGTCGGCTGCCGTGTACGAGACGGTCGGCGACACCGGCGCCGCGGCCGCGCTGCTCGGCGCCCTCGGCGCGCTCGACGCCGCCGGCACGATCGGCCTCGTCGGCTGGGGCGGCGGACGCGCGACCGGGATCACGATCACCGCCCGCGAGCCCGTCCGCGGCGCAGTGCTCGTCGCCGACGCGATCGCCGGCGGCCGCACCGTCACCTACGCCGAGGCGCTCCGGGCCCGGGGGCAGCTGGTGTCGTCGGGGGAGACGGTCCCGATGGGCGTCCCGCCGCAGAGCGCGCAGTTCGTCCGCGGCGCCGACGAGATGCTCGGGCTGCTCGGCGCCCGCTGCGTCGACTGCGGCACCATCAACACCCCGCCGTCGATCCACCCCCACTGCATCAGCTGCGGCAGCGCCAAGTTCGTGCTCGAGCCGCTCGCCCGCCACGGTCGCGTGCACACGTTCGTGGTCAACGAGACCATGCCGGCGCCGTTCGTCGCCCCGCTCCCGCTCGCCGTCATCGACCTCGACGACGGGGCCCGGGTCATGCTGCAAGTCACCGAGTCGGCGGCGGCGCTGGAGCTGGGCGGCGAGGTCGAGCTGGTGATGCGGCGCTACGCGCACGAGCGCGGCGTCCCCGTCTACGGCTACAAGGCCCGCACCGTCGGGACGGAGGCACGATGAGCTGGAACCGGGTCGCCGTCGTCGGCGCCGGGCTGATCAAGTTCGGGGAGCTCTTCGACCAGAGCTACGAGCAGATGGCGGCCGGTGCCTTCGCGGCCGCGGTCGAGTCGGTCGACCACGGCTTCGACCCCGAGCAGGTCGAGGCCGCGTTCGTCGCCACCCAGCGAGGGACGCTCTGGGGCCAGGAGGGCATCGGCGGCAACACCGTCCCGTCCGCGATCGGGCTGGCCGGCATCCCGTGCACCCGGATCGAGAACGCGTGCCCGTCGGGCTCGGACGCGTTCCGGGTCGGCGCCATGGCCGTCGCCAGCGGTGTGCACGACGTCGTCCTCGTCATCGGCGTCGAGAAGATGCGCGACAAGTCGGCGGAGGAGGGGCTGCTCGCGCGCGCGGCGGCCGGACACCCGATCTTCACCCGCGGCGAGACCGCGCCCGTCCTCTTCGCGCCGTTCGCCACCCGGCACATGCACGAGTTCGGCACCACGCCCGAGATGCTGGCGTCGGTGGCAGTCAAGAACCACTACAACGGCGCCCGCGACCCGTACGCGCACTTCCAGAACGAGATCACGGTCGGGGACGTGCTCGCCTCCCCGGCCGTCTGCCGGCCGCTCCACCTCCTCGACTGCTGCCCCCAGACCGACGGGGCGGCCGCCACCCTGCTCGTCCGGGCCGACCTCGCCGACCGGTTCACCGACCGGCCCGTCTACGTCGCCGGCTTCAGCGTCGCCACCGACCACCCGTACCAGCACGAGAAGTCGAGCTGCGCCGGGCTGAAGGCGACGCAGCTGGCCGCCGAGCGCGCCTACGCCATGGCCGGGCTCTCCCCCGCCGACATCGACTGCGCCGAGGTCCACGACTGCTTCACGATCACCGAGATCCTCGACATCGAGGACCTCGGGTTCGTCGACAAGGGCAAGGGCGGCGTGGCCTCGCTCTCGGGCGAGACCGCCCTCACGGGCCGGATCCCCGTGAACACCTCGGGCGGCCTGCTCGCCAAGGGCCACCCCATCGGCGCCACCGGCGTCGCGCAGCTCACCGAATGCTGGTGGCAGCTCCGGGGTGACGCCGGCGACCGCCAGGTCGACATGCGGCACGGCAACGCGCTCCAGCACAACGTCGGCGGGCGCGGGTCGGGCGTCTCGGTCATCAACATCCTCACCACCAACCAGCCGTGATCCGCTACGACGTGGGTGGCGACCACGTCGCGCGGATCACCCTCGACCGGCCGGAGGCCAAGAACGCGCTCACGGTCGAGATGCGCGACGAGATCGTCGCCAACGTGCGCGCCGCCCGCGCTGACCCCGACGTGCGGGCCCTGCTCGTCACCGGCGCCGGCGACGCCTTCTGCGCCGGGATGGACCTCTCCGCCTCGACCATGGCGAACGCCGGCGCCCCCGACTTCGAGACCCGCAGCACCGCCGAGGCGCTGCGGATCGGCGTCCAGTCCTTCATCAAGGAGCTGTGGGAGCTCGACAAGCCGACCGTCGCGGCCGTGAACGGTGCCGCGGTCGGCCCTGGCGCCCACCTGGCGCTGGCGTGCGACTTCGTGATCGTCCACGAGGACACCCGGTTCCTGTGGTCGTTCGCGCGGTGGGGCCTCGTCGTCGACGCCGGCGGCGCCTACCTGCTCCCCCGCCTGGTCGGCCTGCCCCGCGCCAAGGCCATGGTCATGCTCGGCGACGGCGCCAAGGGTCAGGAGGCGGTCGAGCTCGGCCTCGCCTACCGATGTGTGCCGGCCGCGGAGCTGGCGACCGTCGCCGACCAGCTCGCGGCGCGCCTGGCGGCCGGACCGACCCGTTCGCTCGGCCTCTCGAAGCGGCTGTTGAACACCAGCTTCGAGACGTCGCTCGAGCGCTCCCTCGAGCTCGAGGGCGCCTACCAGTCGCTGGCCGCGACGTCCCCCGACCTCGTCGAGGGGATGGCCGCCTTCAAGGCGCGCCGCGACGCCGAGTTCCGGGGGCGGTAGCGAGCGCGGACGCACTCGCTCCCCCGACGGCCGCTCGGCCGCCCGATAAGATCGACCAGCCCACGTCAGGCGGCCGGCACGCAGCCGCGACCGGACCGGACGGCGTGCCGCACCCCTCCATCCCGCGGCGCCGCCCCCCGTTCGCCAGCGCGCCGTCGCCGTCCCAGCGACGGGGCGAGCCAACCGGGAGGGCAACAGATGGGCGTGTTCGACGGGAAGGTGGCGGTCGTCACCGGCGCCGGCCGGGGGATCGGGCGCGAAGAGGCGCTGCTCCTCGGCGCCGAAGGGGCCGCGGTCGTCGTCAACGACCTCGGCGGGGAGCGCAGCGGCGAAGGCACCGACCAGCGGCCCGCCCAGCAGGTGGCCGACGAGATCACGGCTGCCGGCGGCCAGGCCGCCGCCAACTACGACGACTGCTCGTCGTGGGACGGCGGCGCCGCCCTCATCCAGCAGGCGATCGATGGCTTCGGCCGCCTCGACGTGCTCATCAACAACGCCGGGATCCTGCGCGACAAGATGAGCTTCAACATGACCGAGGAGGAGTGGGACGCGGTCATCCGCGTCCACCTCAAGGGTCACTTCGTCCCGGCCCGGAACGCGGCCACGTACTGGCGGGCGAAGAGCAAGGAGACCGGCGAGCCGGTCGGCGGCGCCATCGTCAACACCGCCTCCGAATCCGGCCTCTACGGCAACGCCGGCCAGCTCAACTACGCGGCGGCCAAGGCCGGCATCGCGGCCATGACCATCGTGCTGGCCCGCGAACTCGACCGGTTCGGCGTGCGCGTCAACGCGCTGGCGCCGGTCGCGCGCACCCGCCTCACCGAGGACCTGGCCGGCGGCTTCGCCCCCAAGGAGGGCGAGCTCGACGCGTTCGCGCCCGAGAACGCGGCCGCCGGCGCGGTGTGGCTCGCCTCGCCGCTCGCCGACGGCATCACCGGCCAGGTGCTGAAGATCCAGGGCGGCCTGGCCCAGATCGTGCAGGGCTGGCGGCCGATCACCGAGGTGAAGGCCGACAAGCCGTGGACCATCGAGGGCCTCGCCCAGCAGCGCGACGCCCTCTTCGCCCGCTCCGACCCCGGCGTCCCGCCCTTCTTCCCGCCCGTCGAGGCCTAGGCCGACCGGTGCGCCTCTCGTTCGGGCCCGAGGTCGAGGCTTTCCGCGACGAGCTCCGCACCTTCCTCGACGAGCACGCCCCCGCCGAGGCGCTGGCCGGCTACGACTTCGCCGACAGCGGCGCCGAGACCCGCGTCGACCTCATCCCGCAGTGGGCGCGCGACTGGCAGGCGACCCTCTTCGACCACGGCTGGATGATCCCCGGGTACCCACGGGAGCTCGGCGGCCGCGACGCGACCCCGGTCCAGACCCTCGTCTACCTGGAGGAGATGGCGCGCCGGCGCATCCCCCGCTCGCTGCACTTCCCCGGCTACGCGATCGTCGCCCCCAGCCTCCTCGAGTTCGGCGACGACGCCCAGCAGGCCCTCGTCGCCCCCGCCATCCGCGGCGACACCGTCTGGTGCATCGGCATGAGCGAGCCCAACGCCGGCTCCGACCTGGCCGGGCTGCAGACCCGGGCCGAGCTCGACGGCGACCGCTTCGTCGTGAACGGCCAGAAGGTCTGGACCAGCTACGCAATGGTCGCCGAGAAGTGCTTCGTGTACGTGCGCACCAACCCGAACGTCCCCAAGCACCGGGGCATCAGCCTGCTCATCGTCGACATGGACACCCCCGGCATCGACGTGCGGCCCCTCCGCCACATCAGCGGCGCCGCCAACTTCGCCGAGGTGTTCTTCGCCGACGTCGAGGTCCCGGCCGCCAACGTCGTCGGCGAGGTCAACGACGGCTGGCGGATAACCCAAGGCTCCCTCGCCCACGAGCGGGCCGGCCTCTGGGTCGAGGGGGTCTGCCGGCTCGAGTCCACCGTGCAGTCGCTCGTCGACGTCGCCCACCGCCAGGGCATGGACCACGACAGCGGGGTCCGTCGCCAGCTGGCCGCCTTCTACGAGCAGGCGGCGTCGCTGCGGGCGCTCGGCTACAAGGGCTTCGCGAGCTTCGCCCAGGGCTCGTCGGCGCCCGAGCACTCGTACCTGAAGATGGCGACGTCCGAGCTCGGCAAGGCCGCCTACGAGCTCGGCATGCAGCTGCAAGGCCCGTACGCGCCGGCGCGCGACTCCGAGCGCGGGGAGGAGAACGGCCGCTGGGCCAACATGTTCTTCATGAGCTTCGCCAACACGATCGCCGGCGGCAGCAGCGAGATACAGCGCAACATCATCGCCCAGCGCGTCCTCGGACTCCCCCGGGCATAACGGTGGACTTCACGCTCACCGACGAGCAGCAGATGCTGCGCGACACGGCGCGGACGCTCCTCGCCAAGGAGTGCCCGACCGCGTTGGTGCGGGCCCACATCGAGGATCCGAGCGTCGCCGACGCACTGTGGCTCCGCCTCGCCGAGTTCGCGCCGCTCGCCGCCGGTCCGCTCTCCGACCTGTGCCTCTTCGTCGAGGAGACCGGCTACGTCGCCGCGCCAGGCCCGTTCTTCGCCACCACCGCCCTGTTCGCGCCGGTGCTCGCGGCGGCCGGCGACGACCGGGCCCAGGCCGCGCAGGCGGGGGAGATCACGGGGACGGTCGCGCTGGCCGGCGTCGACGGCGTGTGGCGGCCGAACGACGACCCGGTGAAGTGCTTCGTGCCCGAGGCCGACCGGGTCGACTGGGTGGCGGTCGTCGAGCCGGGGCCGACGGTCCGGGTCGTGCCACCGGCCGTGCTCTCGACCCGGCTGCTGAACACCGTCGACTGGTCACGCCGCCTGTTCGAGGTGGAGGTGGCGGACGTCGCCGACGCGTCGACCCCGATCGACGGGGTCGCCTTGGACCGCGCGCTGCGCCGCGCCACCGTGGCCCTCGCCGCCGAGCAGGTCGGCACCGCCCGCCGGCTGTTCGACATGGCGCTCGAGTACGCGAAGCAACGGGTCCAGTTCGACCACCCCATCGGGTCCTTCCAGGCCATCCAGCACCGGCTGGCCGACCTGTCGCTCGCGGTCGAGCGGGCCGACGCCGCCGCGCAGTACGCCGCCATGACCGTCGACGCCGACCACGACGACGCCCGCCGGGCCGCGCACGTCGCGAAGGCCGCCGCCGGCACCGCCGCGACGCGCGCGGCCAAGGACAGCATCCAGGTCCACGGCGGGATCGGCTACACGTGGGAGCACGACCTGCACCTGTTCATCCGCCGCGCCTACGGGGCCGAGGCGTGGCTCGGCACCACCGGCTGGCACCACGACCAGCTGGCGGCGCTGCTCTTCGACGCCTGAGACCAGCCGCGGGTCGGCCTAGATGCGGGCCTCATGGCCAACCCAGTGCTGCTCGCGCAGCACCCGCTTCAGCACCTTCCCGTTCGGCTGGCGCGGCAGCTCGTCGACGAGCCGGACCGACGACGGGACCTTGAAGTCGGCCAGGCGCTCGGCGCAGAACGCCTGCAGCTCCTCGGGCTTCACCGGCGAGCGGGCCTCCACGACCGCCACCAGCTGCTCCCCGAGCCGCGCGTCCGGGACGCCGAACACCGCGCAGTCGACCACCGCCGGGTGCTGGTACAAGACGTCCTCGATCTCGCGCGGGTAGATGTTGACGCCGCCCCGGATGACCATGTCGACGGCCCGGTCGGTGAGGTACAGGTAGCCGTCGGCGTCGAGGTGGCCGACGTCGCCGACCGTGAACGCGTCGTCGCGCCACGCACCGGTCGTCTTCTCGAGGTCGTCGTGGTACTCGAACCGGACCCCGCCCGGCGGCCGGACGTAGATGATGCCGGTCTCGCCGACCGGGAGCTCGGCCCCGTCGGAGTCGAGGATGCGCACCTCGGTGCCGGGCCACGGCATGCCGACGCTGCCCGGCCGGGCCAGCCACGCCGCCATCGAGATCCGGGTCGCGCCGCCCTCGCTCATGCCGTAGAGCTCGGCGATCTCGCACGGCGCCAAGGCGTCGATGATGCGCCGCTTCACCGGCTCGGGACAGGGGGCGCCGGCGTGCACGATGAGCCGCAGCGACGACAGGTCGTACCGGCGCCGCTCCTCCTCCGGGACCTCCAGGATGCGGATGAAGTGGGCCGGGACCATGAAGGTGCAGGTGACGTGGTGGCGGTCCACCAGCCGGAGCCACCCCCGGGCGTCGAAGGTCTCGAGGATGATCGTCGTCGCGCCGACGTACAGGGCCGCCATCGCCCAGCCGCCCGGTCCGGCGTGGTAAGCGGGGCCGGTGACGAGGTAGACGTCGTCGGCGGTCCAGCCCCAGAGCGCGAGCTGGCCCGCCATGTTCTGGCCGGCGCGGGCCCGTTCGGGGCGGCCGTGCACGACGCCCTTCGGCCGGCCGGTCGTGCCGGACGTGTAGAAGATCGGCGCGTCGAGCGCCTCGATCGGGCGGGATGGCGCGTCGGCGGCGCCGCCGATGGCGGCCTCGTACTCGTCGGGCACCGCGAGCAGCGCGCAGCCCTCGGCGCCGCGCAGGGCGGCGCGGGACGACTCGAGCAGGTCCTGGTGGGCGACGAGGAGCCGGGCGCCGGAGTCGGTGAGGATGTACGCAAGCTCGTCGGCCTTCAGGTGCCAGTTCACGAGCACGACCGGCGCGCCGAGCTTCGTCGCCGCCGCCCAGGCCTCGAAGAACTCGATGCCGTTCGGCAGCATCACCGCCACCCGGTCGCCGGCCTCGACGCCGGCGTCGGCCAGCACCTGGGCGAGGCGCGACGTCCGGTCGTCGAAGGCGGCGAAGGTGCGGACGTCGTCGCCGAGGACCAGCGCCGGCTTGTCGGGCGTGGCCCGAGCGTGGGCGGTGATCCCCAGCTCGGGCTCGTCGGCCACGGACCCCGCTACGAGCGCAGCGCCCCCGGCTCCTCGAGCCAGCGGTTCAGCGCCGCGGTGCGGGCGTTGCGGCAGATCAGCACGTGCTCGATGGCCCGTCGGACCCGCCGCTGCTGACCCGCGGTGACCGAGACCTGGCGCAGGAGGAAGTCGGCCTGGCGGCCGTGGTCCTCCTCGGCGTACGCGTGCACCCTGAAGTTCTCGACCTCGATGCCGTAGTGCTGGCGCATGCCCTCGTACATCGTCTTGGCGTAGTTCGTCGACGCCGCGAAGCGCTCGCCGGCCCAGCCGAAGGCGGCCAGGCCCTCCTCGTAGGAGCGCCGCATGTAGTAGAGGGTGGTGAACACCGACCCGATGCTCTCCGGCATGGCCCGATACGAGAGGAGCTCCTCGTCGGAGATCCCGAGCTGGTGGGCCCAGTCGATCTTCATGTCGACATGGTTGTGGTCGCCCGCGTAGCCGGTCTCGTCGGCGAGATTCTGCAGCCAGTGCTCGAAGTGCTGGCTCGAGCCCACGTTCAGGGCGTCGACGTCAGGGGTGAGGCTCACGATGCTGCCGAACTCGGTCGTGTACCACTTCCCGAGGAAGTAGTACTCCTTGGCGAGCCGCTGCAGGAGCTCCATCGAGAGGGAGCCGTCGCCGACTCGCTCCCACACCAGGTTCTTCTCGGTCGCGACCTCGGCCTGCAGCGCCTCGAGGGACGCCATGAACTCGTCGACCGGCAGGGCCGGACCGTTCTCGGCGTCGGCGCCCCGGATGTCTCGGAACTCGCGGTGCTCGGACAACGACCCTCCTCGGCTGGCCCGCTCGGCGGCCGCCCGCAGCGGCGGCGGCTTAGGATAGACGTGACATCCGCGTCAGGTTCCCGGGGAGGGCCTGCGGGGTGGCGGGAGGAGCCATGAACGTCGATCTGGTGCAGCTGGCGGGCAGTCGGGCTCGGCTGAGCGGAGCGACCGTCGACCCGGTCACGGCCGAGGTCGTGCGGGGCGCGATGGAGACCATCTGCTTCGAGATGGCCACCTACGTGTCGCGCACCGCCACCACCCCGATCCTCAACCAGAGCAACGAGCGCAACGCCACC
>Ga0073928_10007938_pt1 | contig 13514 bp, 13 predicted proteins | sample PaiPotPPA55metaG_FD_76969 | JGI IMG/M metagenome (GOLD analysis project Ga0073928, IMG submission 76969) | Iron sulfur acid spring bacterial and archeal communities from Banff, Canada, to study Microbial Dark Matter (Phase II) - Paint Pots PPA... ...
CGCATACGGCTATGGCCAGTTCGGGCGTGCCGGAACCCGCCATGGGGCCTAGCACAATAGGTGCTTCAATACCAAACAAGTCGAGAATCCGACGATCGCGCCACGTGCCCATGCTCTTTTCTCCTTGATGATGATCGCGGTGCGTGAGTACCCTGGATCCATCCGTTGCACTCGGTTTGACCCTGAGCGCGGCCCGGCTGCATCGAGGTTTAAAGCGTGCCTGAATAAGCGTGCGTCAGTGCGCGCATTGCTTCTCAATGGAACCGCTTGATTCCGGCTTCAGGACAGCGCTCAGTCCACGCTGTCAGCAGCGCAAAGCTTAGCAAGCTTTCATGAAACGAGCGGCGCTTTGATGTGATAATTGCTATCACTTTTCCCGATATCGAAGGTCGACATGGACGCTGCCGATTTACGCATATTCGAGTCGGTCGCGCGAAACGGCAGCATGAATCGCGCGGCGCTTGAGCTTCATACTGTTCAATCGAACGTAACGGCGCGGGTTCGCTTGCTGGAGGAGGAACTGGGCGCACCGCTCTTTCACCGGCACCATCGCGGCGTTGAGCTGACGGCTGCGGGCCGCAGGCTATTGCCTTTCTCCAGACAGATGGCACGGTTGCTCGACGACGCACGCAGCGCCGTCAGGGACGACGGCGTCCCGCGTGGACCGTTGATTGTCGGCACGCTGGAAACCACCGCCGCACTGCGCATGCCGACTGTGCTCGCGTCGTTTGCGCTGGCTTATCCGCAAGTAGACATGGTGGTGCGCACCGGGACCACGGCGAGCCTGATAGACGACGTCCTGCAGTATCGGCTCGACGGCGCGTTTGTCGCGGGGCCGGTGCATCACGAAGACCTGTCCGCCGAGACCATCTTTCGAGAGGAAATGGTGCTCGTGACAGCGCGTCACATTTACTCGATCGCCGAGCTTGCGCATTCGGGCAACGTGAAGACTATCGTCTTCCGGACCGGATGTTCGTATAGGGCACGGCTGGATAGCGTGCTGACGCGGCATGGATTGCAGGTCAGCACGCCGCTGGAATTCGGCTCGCTCGACGCCATGATCGGTTGTGTGGCCGCGGGCGTTGGCGTGACGCTGTTGCCGAAAGGCGTAGTCGCCGCGGCATGGCGCGAGGGCCGCGTGGCGGTGCATGATGTCGCGCCGGAAGATGCCCGCGTGGACACGTTGTTCGTGCGTCGCCGCGACGTGTACGCGAGCACCGCGCTTAACGCTTTTCTCGAGATTGCGCGGCCGGTTGTAACGCCCGCGCCCTCGCTCGTGCCTGCCTGAACCACGCGGGCTTGAGCTACCAGATCGAGGCTTCGCGCATGTCCGCTTGGGTGATCCCGCTCAAGTGACCCCGCTCAAGCGTGATCGCGAAAGACTTCCTTCGCGGCGAACAAGCCGTTGAGCGCAGCCGGAAATCCCGCGTACACCGCCATTTGCATGATGGTCTCGACTATCTCGTCGCGGCTGATACCAACGTTGAGCCCCGCGGCAATATGGACCTTGAGCTGAGGCGTTGCATTGCCCAACGCGGTGAGCGCGGCAATCGTGGCAATCTCGCGGGCACGGATATCCAGGCCCGGCCGCGAATAGATATCGCCGAATGGAAATTCGAGCAAATAGCGTGCAAAGTCAGGCGCAATATCCGCAAGCGAGTCGATGACCTTTTCCCCCGCTTCCCCATCGATTTCCGACAACACCCGTTTGCCCCGTTCTAGGCGGCTTTCCTGATCCGCCTGGCGTTCGATCGTGTCTTGCATTTTTCAGTCCTCTGTTGAGTATGGGCATAACCGGCTATCTTGTTGTCGAGGACGAGAAGGCATGCCTGAAGCTCCGCTACCTTCAGCCGGACCTGATCTCGATGTTCCGTCAGCAGCTTGCATCGCGCTTCCTCGGTCGCGGCACCCTGGGCGCGAAGCCCGGCATAACGCAGCATTTCCTGAACCGACATGCCGGTCGTTTTAAGCCTGCCCAGGAACTCGATCCATGTGAGGATGGAAGCGTCATAGACCCGTTGACCCGTGCTGTCGCGCGGCGCGAACGGAAGCAATCCGATCCGTTCATAGTAGCGAATCGTATGGGCCGTCAGGCCCGTCTGTTCGGCGATGTCACCTATCTTCATGGCTGCATTCTCGTTTCGACATAGAGCATGGTAGGACTTAGAGCGCACTCTAAGTCAAGCGCTTTCCGACATTGTGCCGCTCGCCGCGAGACCCGAAAAGTTCACGTACCATACGGCGTGCGCAATACCGGCTAGCCCCATTTCTTCAACGTCGCTCATTCAAATAATCTCTAAAGAGACGCGAGCTATGGAATACGTCCTTGTTTTAGTCGTCGGCGTGGCAGCCGGCATGTTGAGCGGCATCATTGGCACGGGATCGTCCATGATGCTGATGCCGGTTCTCGTGATCTTCTTTGGTCCCCAGCAGGCCGTCCCCATCATGGCAATTGGCGCGATCATGGGGAATCTCGGCAAGGTCGTCGCGTGGTGGAGAGAGATCGACTGGCGTGCGTGCGGCGCCTATTGCCTGACGGCAGTTCCGGGCGCGGCGCTGGGGGTTCACACGCTGTTGGCATTGCCTGCCCGGGCTGTCGAAATAGCGCTGGGGGTATTCTTTGTAGCCATGATCCCCACCCGGCGATGGCTTGCGCGGCGCTCGGTAAAGTTCAGCCTTTTACACCTCGCGCTGATCGGCGGCCCGGTTGGATTCTTGACCGGCATCGTTGTCTCCACGGGTCCGATCACGGTGCCTGTTTTCACCTCTTACGGTCTTGAACAAGGCGCTTTCCTCGCTACCGAAGCCGCCGGATCGCTCGCCGTGTACGGCACGAAGATCGCTGCGTTCAAGGAGTTTGGCGCGCTGCCGGCGGGCGTCGTGTTCCAGGGCCTCATCGCAGGAGCGGCGCTTATGACCGGATCGTTTTTCGCCAAGTCGATCGTCGTCCGCATGGCGCCATCGACGTTCAAATTGCTGGTTGACGGACTCATGCTGTCATCCGGTCTCTCTTTACTCTGGGCAGCAGCGGGTCAGTAGTAGTCGCCAAGCCTGTACTTCCATAGTGGTCGCATAGTGGTCGTTAACCTGCGCAAATAATGACAACACTGCCCTTGTCTCGCCTTCGAACCGCGACGGTCCTCGCGTCCATGTTTGCCATGTATGGATGTGCCGCGGTGCAAGAAAGCCGTTGCGCGCCGGGCGAGGACCGCGCAGTCGACGACGTGATGGTTTTCGGCACGGCTAAACCAGCTGGCGTTGTTACACCCGGAGAATGGGCGGAATTCTTGCGGACCTCAGTGACACCCCGGTTTCCTCAAGGGCTGACGGTCTGGCAAGCATCAGGACAATGGAAGGGTGCCGATAACACCATCGTTCACGAAGCCTCGTTTGTGCTCAGCCTGGTACATCCCGACGACGCGCCTAGCGAAGCTGCGGTGCGCGCAATCGCCGACGACTACAAGTCGCGCTTTAGCCAGGAATCCGTGCTCCGGATCAAGAGCCACGCTTGCGTTTCCTTCTAGGCATTCCAAGTATTCCAGGCAGACCTTTCTCTTAGCGTCTCTTAAGCGACAGCACAGCACAGCACATAGCTCGATCCGGCAAAGACAGGCATCCGGTTCCGGCAGTCTTTCATCACACTTAACGTCAGGCAGGCCCGGGGGTTTTCACCCGGAACCTGTCACGTCATTCGCTCCTCCGCCCATCCAAAACGCGTTCAACTCCGCGCTTGCCAATCTCGCAAAACTAGTTATATTATGACTAGATACATTAAGACTAATCGATACCCATGACCCGTTATTCCCCGCTTGCCCTCGCCGTCCTTGCCATGCTGACTGAAGCGCCCATGCATCCCTACCGGATGCAGCAACTCATCAAGGCGCGCGGCAAGAACGAGGTCATCAATGTCAGTCAACGCAACAGCCTTTATCAAACGATCGATCGTTTGATGCGCGGCGACCTGATAGCCGTGCGCGAGACCGAGCGCGATGGTGCGTTTCCTGAGCGCACGGTCTACGAAATCACCGAGGCGGGCCGCGATACTGCCCGGCTCTGGCTGCGCGAACAGCTCGCTCAACCTGCGCACGAGTTTCCGGCCTTCCCGGCAGCGCTTTCATTTCTACCCGTGCTGACGCCGGAGGATGTGTGCCGGCAACTCGTTGCACGCATCGGTGCGCTGGAGCACGAACTGGCTCGCGTTGACGCGGTAGACGAGCACGCCCGAGCCGTACAAGTGCCGCGTTTATTCCTGCTCGAGGGCGAATTGATTCGCGCCAAACTCGTGGCCGAACTGGATTGGGTGCGCAGCGTGGCCGCCGACCTGAAGGCTGGCGCCCTTACCTGGAGTCAGGCATGGCTGGAGGAAATCGCACAGCGCTTTGCGCTGCCCGCCGACGCGAGCTCGTACAAACTGAATACGCCCACCACGGGCAAGGAGACGAAAACGTGAACCGCGAACCCATGAACGTCATCATCATCGGCGCCGGCACGGGGGGCTTATGCCTCGCGCATGGCCTGAAGCACGCGGGCATCAACGTGACCCTCTATGAACGCGACCGGACGCGGACCGATGGTTTGCAGGGTTATCGCGTGGGCATCAATGCGCATGGCGTTGCATCGCTAAAGGCTTGTTTGCCGCCCGATCTGTTCGCTACCTTCGTTGCAACATGCGCGCGTACGCCTCGTCATTTCAACATCCTGACGGAACGGTTAACCGAGTTGTTATCAGTCACGCTCGACGAGGAATCCATGGGCGGCAAATCCGTGAGCCGGATGACGCTGCGGCAGGTGCTGTTGACCGGACTGGAACAGTACATCCGCTTCGACAAGACGTTCACCCGGTACGAGCAGCACGCCAACGGCAGCGTGACCGCGTTCTTCGACGACGACACGCAAGCCACGGCCGACCTGCTGATCGGGGCGGATGGCGCGCGCTCGAAGGTGCGCCGGCAGCTGCTGCCCGAAGCGCGGCTGGACAACACCGGCATTGTCAGCATCGCGGCCAAGGTGCCAATGAGCGAAGCATCGCGCGCGCTGCTGCCGCCGAAGGTGCTGGACGGCATCACGCTGATCAACGCGCCGAAGGGCTTCGGCGCCATCGTGCATGTGATGGAGTTCCCTTGGAGCGCGGACGGTCTCAAGGAAGGCATCGGCAGCAGCAACGCCGAGTTGATCGCGCGCTGGCCCGGCCTGCTGTTCGACAACACCCGCGACTACCTGATGTGGGGCGTATGGGGCGCGCTGCGCAACCTGCCGGCCAATCCCAAAGCCCTCGGCCAACCCGCACTGCTCGCGCTGGCCACCGAGATCACCGACGGCTGGCATCCGAATCTGCGTGCGCTGATCCGCGCGTCCGACCCGGGTACCACCTTTGCCGTTGATGTCCGCACCTCGGTCCCCGTCGGCGCGTGGCCCACCACCAACGTCACCGTTCTGGGCGACGCGGTGCACCTGATGACACCCGGCCGGGGAGTGGGCGCCAACACCGCGCTGCGTGACGCCGCCCTGCTGGCCGCCCGCTTGGGCGCGGCTCAACGCGGTGAGCTATCGGACCACGACGCGCTCGCCGGTTACGAGGCGCAGATGCGCGAATACGGCTTCCACGCAGTAGCGGAGTCGCGCAAACAGTTCGACGCCAGCGGTGCCATACATCGGCCGGTGGTCGGGCGCGTGGCGCTAGGCGCAATGCGCACCGGTTTGCGCGTGGTGAACAATGTACCGTTGCTCAAGCGCCGCATGATCGACGCGGAAAACGATTTTCGTGGCGTAGAACGCGCACAACAGTAGCCAGGCGGGATAACTTCACAGTTGCGACCACACTGAGATTTCACGGCCACCGATGAAACCTTCGACCCTACCGCCGTCCCGGAAACGCCGGCGGCTTTTGCAGTTCGCAGCCGGATTTTCATTTTTGTCGGGCGTCGGGAAACCGATGGTTACCTCGGCGCAAGCGGCGGCATCCAGTGCGGTTGCCCGCGTGCGTCCGGGGGATCCGGGTTGGCCGTCCGAGGCACAGTGGAACGAATTGGGTCAGCAAGTCGGCGATGCACTCGTCAAGGTGCAGTCACCCTTGCTGGCTTGCCGGAACTCGCCCGATAGCGCCGACTGCCAGCAACTGTTCAAGGAACTCAAGAACCCCTATTTCCTGGGCGACGAAGTCGGCCTGACACAAAACCTCGGCTGGGTTGACGCGTGGACATCGAAACCCAGCGTCTATGCGGTGGCTGCGCGCAATACAAACGATGTCGTCGCCGCCGTCAACTTCGCATGCCAGAACAATCTGCGGCTGGTTGTGAAGGGCGGCGGCCACAGCTATCAAGGCACATCGAATGCGCCGGACTCTCTGCTCGTCTGGACGCGAAAAATGAGCGACATCACCCTGCGGGAAGCATTTGTCGGCGCGGGATGCGAGGGTCACGCATCGCCGGTGCGGGCAGTCACGGTCGGGGCCGGCGCGCTCTGGGCGCACGTCTACGATGCGGTCACCACGCAGGCGGGCGGTTATGTGCAAGGCGGCGGTTGCATGACGGTCGGCGTGGCCGGGCTGATCCAGAGCGGCGGGTTCGGCAGTTTTTCAAAAGCCTACGGAATGGCCGCGGGAAGCCTGCTCGAAGCCGAAGTCGTCACGGCGGACGGTGTCGTGCAGATCGCCAATGCCTGCACGAATCCCGACTTGTTCTGGGGGCTGAAAGGCGGCGGCGGTGGCAGCCTGGGCGTGGTCACCCGGCTGACGCTTCGGGTCCACGAACTACCCGAGACCTTTGGCGCGGTGAACATGACGATCAAGGCCACGTCGGCGCCTGCGTTCCGCCGGCTGATTGGCGTGATCATCGACTTCTATCAGCAGAAGCTGTTGAACCCGCACTGGGGCGAGCAGATCACGCTGCGCCGCAACAACGTCCTCAAGATCTCGATGGTGTTCCAGGGACTCAGCCGCAGCGAAGCACAAGCGGTATGGCAACCGTTCATGGATACGCTTGACGCATCCCCTGACGACTTCAAGGTCGAGTTCTCGCCATTGAAAATCGCCGCCCTCCCGGCCCGCAGTTTCTGGGCTCCCACGCTGTTCAAGAGGCTCCTCGGTTTCATGAGCACCGACGACCGGCCGGACTCACCCAGGGACAATATCTTCTGGACGGGCAATCGGGGAGAGGCGGGGCAAGTGCTGCACGGCTACGAGTCTGCCTGGCTCCCTGCGGCCTTGCTGCAAGATGGCCAGCGTCAGACGCTCGCCGACACGCTGTTTGCCGCAAGCCGCCAATGGAGCGTGTCGCTGCACGTCAACAAGGGCTTGGCAGGTGCGCCGGCCGAGGCCCTCGCCGCAGCAAGGGACACCGCCACGAACCCGGCCGCGCTGGACGCCTTCGCACTGCTTATCTCCGGGGCGGAGGGTCCACCCGCCTATCCGGGCATTCAAGGCCATGAGCCGGATAGCGAGTTGGCGCGCAGGAGCGCGCAGTCAATCGGGCGCGCGATGGACGAAGTGCGCAAGCTGGTTCCGCACCCGGGTTCTTACGTCTCCGAAAGCAATTTCTTCAATGCGGATTGGCAGCGGGCCTTCTGGGGCTCGAATTACAGCAGGCTGCTCGCGGTCAAGGATCGGTATGATCCCGATGGCCTCTTCATCGTTCATCACGGCGTAGGGAGCGAACGCTGGAGCGCCGACGGTTTTACAAAACTTGTATAAGACCGATGCCGGTCGAACATCCGCACGTGCGCCGCTTGAGTTGTCCCGCCTCCCCTTTTGAGAGTCATTTCGACAATGCCATCCAATACCACGCAGTCGCCATCCGACGAGGCATACGAGCCTGGGGGACCGCATCGCCGGCTGGCGCTCGGTGAAGGCCGTCATGTCATCACGCACGGTCTCAGGACCTACTTCTGGCAGGACATCTATCACATCGCACTGACGGTCGGATGGCCCCTGTTCTTCGCGGTCGCTGCCCTGCTCTTTCTCCTGCTCAACTTCGGGTTCGCGTTGCTGTACCTGCTGGGACATCACGCTATTGCAAACCAGTCTCCCCCGGGTCTGCTAGGCGCATTCTTCTTCAGCGTGGAGACGCTTGCAACGGTTGGTTACGGCGACATGCACCCGGATACCATCTACGGCCACAGCGTTGCCACGCTCGAGATCTTCGTCGGGATGTCAGGCATTGCGTTGACGACCGGCATGATCTTCGCGCGGTTTTCGCGACCTCACGCGCGCATCCTGTTCGCCAAGCGGGCAGTGGTGCGTCCTATCGACGGCCGGATGACACTCATGGTCCGCGCCGCCAATGCGCGTCAGAACGTGATTGTGGAAGCGAAGGCCAAGATGCGGCTGATGCGTTCGGAGACCAGTCCTGAAGGGTTTTATCTTCGTAAAGTGCATGACCTTCCGCTCATCCGCGAACAGCATCCGATCTTCCTGCTCGGGTGGAGCCTCATGCATGTCATCGATGAAGAAAGCCCGCTGTTTGGCCAGACGCTCGAGTCGCTCAAAGCGAGCAACGCCGAGCTGATGCTGATGGTGGAAGGCCTGGACGAAACGACGGCGCAGCCCATGCAGGCACGTTATGCATGGCCGCCGGAATTGATCCTCTGGCAGCATGCCTACGTCGACCTGATGTTCGAGCGGGACGGTGAAACGCATCTCGACTACGGCAAGTTTCACGATGCCGTGCCGCTCTGAAGCAGGTGCCGGTTTGCCATGCCTGGCTGGAACTGATCCGGCGGTTCATCCAGTCACTGTATAGGGTGGGCCGATTCCTTAGCGGATAATCTGGAGCGGTTATTCCGCCCGATGCCATGCCGCCCGATGCCATGCCATCTGATTCTCTCCATGGAAGCAAACTATGACTGCCGCCAACAAGACCGTCCGAATGCTGACCCGCTACAAAGCCTGGGCCAACGATCTCATCTTCTCCATGCTGAGGGACATGCCCGACGAAGAGGTTATCCGTCCACGGCAGACGCGCTTCGGAAACATGGTGCACACGCTGAACCACATCTACGTCATAGACGCGGTGTTCCAGGCGCATCTTCAAGGACGCGATCATGGTTACTCGGCACGCAATACACCTACTCATCCATCCCTTGATGAACTGTGGAACGTGGTCCGGACCATGGACCAGTGGTATGTCGATTTTGCGGAGGGGCTTTCCGCCGAGGATCTCGACCGGTCGATCCACTTCAAGTTTATCGGCGGTGGCGAGGGTGTCATGACCTGCAATGAAATGATCCTGCATGTGGTCAATCACGGCACCTATCACCGGGGGTTTGTCGGCGACATGATGTATCAGGCAGGTGTCACGCCATTGGCCACCGATCTTCCCGTGTTCCTGCGCCATGTGGCTCAAGTGGCTTGAGCGTCCCATGGTTTACGGGGTTTAGGGGTTCATGGTTCCCGCTCTGGCTTGCCGGTCTTCGCGCGGCGACCGTTGAAAGCGTTTCTTATAACAACGCGCAAAATAAGAAGACGACTCGAACCCGCTTGCAAGACTGACTTCCATGATGGAGAGGTCCGTTTGCTGCAGCAGTTGGCGCCCTCGTTCCAGTCGCAGGTTCAAATAGAATCCGGCCGGCGATTCGTCCATGCCGGCCTGGAAAAGCCGCTCGAGTTGCCGGCGGGTAATGCCGACATTCAGGGCCAGCAGATCGATCGCCATGGGTGTTTCAATGTGCTGCTCCATCTGCGCAATGGCAGACAGCAGCCGGGTATTGTTCACGCCATACCGCTCAACGGGCGCCGCGCGCTGCAAGTTTTTCTGCGGACGAATCTGCCCCAGCACGAACTGGTCGGCCACCCGGATAGCAAGATCCCGCCCATGACGCCGCGCAATCAATTCAAGCATCAGGTCCATTGATGCCGTTCCCCCGGCCGACGTGATCCGCTGACGGTCGATCTCGAAGATCTCGCGGCTCACGCGTAACGCCGGATAACGCTCGACAAACGCCGCGACCGTCTCCCAGTGAACAGTCACGCGGAATCCCTGCAGCAATCCCGCTTCCGCTAACACGAAGGCGCCGGTGTCCACACCGCCCAGCGTAATCCCCGCCATTGCCTGCCGTTTCAGCCAATGCCTGAGCGTCCGGTCAACATGCGCCAGCGGATCGTATGCGGCGACGACATACAGGATGGAAGCCGCCTCGAGCGTGGCGACGGGGCCATCCACCGCCATCGACATGCCGTTGCTTGCCTGCACCGGACGTCCGTCCGCACTCAGCACCTTCCAGCGATACAAGTCTCCGCCAAGCCGGTTAGCGGAGCGCAGAGGTTCAGCTATGGCTGCGAAGTCGAGCAGCGAAAAACCGGGCATCAACAAAAAAACAATGAGTTCGCTCATGAGGCGGACACTCCAGCATGCGTTCATGATCGATTGTCGCAAAATTAGCAATCAAGGTCGCCTTTTTATTATTTAGTCTGGAACAGGAACCGTAGAGTGGATGGGACGTTGAATCACTAGCGGATCGGCGCGACGCACCGGAAAATTGAAAAATCAATATCAATCAGGATAACGTATCTAATCAAGCAGCCGGAGATCAGGGCAAACAGGCAGCAGCCCGACCCTGACGAACGCATCACATGACATGGAGATAAACATGAACGCAGTTGCAAGCCCGGCCAACGAAACGTTCTCCGCAGACTGGAGAACCTTCGAATCGACTCATCGTCTTCGGGCCGTCAAACTCCTGACCGACAGCGTGGAGACAACCTGGGACGACGACCGGATCAGCAGCTACCATTTTCTATGGCTGCGCGACAATTGCCCGTGCTCCCAATGCGTCCATCCTGCGACCCGGGAACAGATGTTCGAGGTAGTGGACGCTCCTGAGAACCTTGCGGCCGGGAGCGTTTCCCTTGACGTTACAGGCACACTGAATGTGCACTGGAACAACGGTCATCGCAGCACGTATGAGGCCGGCTGGTTGCGTTCCCATGCCTACGATGAAACGTCCCGCAGCGAGCGGGCAGACCGGCTGCGCAGCGTTCGGCCGTGGGACAGCAAGCTGGGGACCCCGACGTTCGACTACGCGTCCGTGATGTCATCCGACCCTGCCCTGCTCGACTGGCTGCTTGCAGCGCGTGACGTTGGATTGACCATGCTTACCGGCATGCCTGAAACCGACAAGGCGGTGGAAACCGTCGCAAGGCGCATATCATTTATTCGCGAGAGCAATTTCGGCATGACCTTCGAAGTCAGGACGAAGGTTGAAGCAGTCGACAGCAATGCCTACACGGCCCTGGAATTACCGGCACATACCGACCTGCCGACACGGGAGCTTCAACCCGGTTTGCAGTTCCTCCATTGCCTGATCAATGACGCCACCGGCGGAGAAAGTACCTTCGTGGACGGATTCGCGATCGCGGCGGCTTTACGAGCAGGTTCACCCGAAGACTTCCGCCTGCTGTGCGAGCACCCGGTGGAGTTCTGGAACAAGGCGCCGCAGAGTGACTATCGAAGTTATGCGCCTATCATCGGCCTCGACTCACGCGGCGAGGTAAGTGAAATCCGGCTGGCGAACTGGCTTCGTGCCCCCTTCAACTTGCCGGTCTCCGAGATGGGCGCTTTCTATCGTGCATACCGGCACTTTTCCGGGCTGACCCGGGATTCGCGATTCATCGTGAGTCACAGGCTGGAAGCGGGCCAGATGTGGTGCTTCGATAATCGCCGGACCATGCATGCTCGCAAGGCCTTCGATCAGGCGAGCGGAAAACGCTTTCTGCGAGGGTGTTACATGGATCGCGACGAACTGCTTTCGCGCATTCTTGTACTGCAACGCAACGACCCAGGCCGTTCAATCCGCGCCGCTTAAGCGACGCTCGCCACCCTCACTCACCCTGCTTCGGCGATGTAGCGGCCCATCGCCGCTGCATCGCTTCCACAAGATGCCGCCACAGGAATTCAGCAGCGGGAGAAAGGCGCCGGCCAACGCGCCGTATTGCCTGGCTGCTGAATTCGCGTGCGATCGGATGCTCCAGTTCAAGTGCAACCAAACGCCCCGCTTCGAGATATTGCCGCGCCGCATCCGTCGACATGAACGCCACGCCCAATCCCGCTGCGGCAATGGCCTGGGCAGCCGAGAAAAGGTCGCAGCGGTACGACGGCGTCAGGTTCAGCCGCTCTGCACGAATGATGGCGTCGAGATATTGCTGCGCGCCAAAACGCTCGGGCATGAAGATCAGCCGCTGATCGCGCAACTGCTCAAAGCGAATGCGCCGCTCGCCCGCCAAAGCATGGCGCGGACTGACGAGCGCACAGAATTGCGCCGCCCGGAAGGTTCGGGAACGTATGGCGGGGTCGCTGCCGCCGCCCGCGCACAAGCCAAGATCGACGTCGTCGTTGCGAACCATCGCGATGATTTCAGATGTCGCGCCGCTACGCAGTTCCACCACGATGTCAGGAAACTGCAAGCTGAAACCCTCCAGCACGGTGGCCAGCAGGTTCTCGACGAACCCCTCGCCCACGCCAATCCCCAGCCGTCCGCGCCGCAGGCTTCTGAAATCTTCAAGTTGTGCCAGCATGTCCGCGTCACGGCGGCAACTCTCGCGGAAATGTTCGACAAGGCTTAGCCCGATCTCGGTCAGCACCGCGCGCCTGCCGCGCCGCTCAAGCAGCACCACGCCGTGATCACGTTCGAGTTGCGCCACTTGCCGGCTGATTACGGAGCCGTTGATGGCTAGCGCGTCAGCGGCGGCACGCACGCCTCCGTGCAGGTCGATTTCGTGCAAATATCGCAGGCTCCGGGCGCTAAGGAGGTTCTCCCGGGCAGGCGTATTGTCTTTGGCCATATCGTTGTCTGTTGACATGCAGGTCAACATTATCGGCCAGGGAACGTCATTGATTAGCAGATTTTGCAGCAGAATACTCGCCCATCAGATTTCTTACAGAGAGACACCCACGACCATGGAAAATACCCAGGCTTTTTGCTCGCTAGACGACACCACGGATCTCCGCGATGAACTAAGCGAGATCCGTCATCGGCTGCATCAAAATCCGGAGCTTGCGTACAAGGAGTTTCAAACCTCCGACCTCGTTGCGCATAACCTGGAAAGCTGGGGTTACAAGGTGACGCGCGGCCTGGGCGGAACCGGCATGGTCGCGTCGCTCACGGCGGGTACGGGCAAGCGCGCCGTAGCCGTGCGCGCCGACATGGATGCATTGCCGATTCCTGAAGAAACCGGCTTGCCGTACGCCAGCCGCAACGCGGGCCTGATGCACGCCTGCGGCCACGACGGTCACACCACCATGGTCCTGGGCGCCGCGCGCCACCTCGCCCGCACGCGTGCATTCAACGGCACCGTTCACCTCGTGTTCCAGCCCGCCGAAGAGATCGGCGCGGACAGCGGCGCCATGCGAATGATTGCCGACGGCCTGTTCGAGCGTTTCCCCTGCGAGGCAATCTTCGGCCTGCACAATCATCCCGGCTATCCCACGGGCACGTTCATGTTTCGTAGCGGCCCCTTCATGGCGGCATCGGATACGGTCAACATCACCATTCACGGCCGCGGCGGCCACGCCGCGCGCCCGCAC
>Ga0073928_10007939_pt1 | contig 13514 bp, 12 predicted proteins | sample PaiPotPPA55metaG_FD_76969 | JGI IMG/M metagenome (GOLD analysis project Ga0073928, IMG submission 76969) | Iron sulfur acid spring bacterial and archeal communities from Banff, Canada, to study Microbial Dark Matter (Phase II) - Paint Pots PPA... ...
AAATAGCCCGGCGACGATCAACAGCACTAGAGAGCCGGCGACCTGCACCACCACGAGGGCGCTGCGAACGCGGTGGCGGCTCACGCCCGCTGTATCGCTCCTTCCCGCGCCATGCAGCAAACCATTCATATCTGTTCGACCGGCACGTAATGCCGGCCAGACTCCCACCAGCGTGCCGGTAAACAAAGCGGCTGCCGTGGCGTACGCAAAAACTCGCCAATCAAAACTGAAATCCAGCCGGACGGGAAATCTCGAAGGCGGTAGAATTGCGGCAATCGCTCCGCTAGCCCAAACTCCCAGCAGCAGTCCGCCGGCTCCGCCCAAGAGCGCCAACAAGATGCTTTCGGTCAGCAGTTGGCGGATCAGCCGTCCACGACTCGCTCCCATGGCCGCGCGTATGGCCATCTCGCGTTGCCGCAGCGTCGCGCGCACCAGCAAAATATTTGCTACGTTGGTGCACGCCAACAAAAGAACCAGAGCTGCGAGCAGCAAAAATATTCCGACGATGAATGGAACAATGTCGGTTGCATAGGGCTGCGGACGCGCTAATCTCTCCGGAATTACGCGAATGGTCACTCCTTTGTCCGTCGCGGGATATTTTTCCGCTAGCCGCTGGGCTATCACATTCAACGAACTCTGCGCTTGCTTCAGGCTTGTGTCTTTTTTCAGGCGCCCCATTACAATCAGCGAACGGCCGGTTCGATCGCTCCAGAAAGTGGCCGCATCGGTCGCCGGCATCATGTTCAATGGGATATAGCCGTCAAAATCGAACGCGAAGAATGTGCCTCGAAATCCGTATGGTGCTACTCCAATAATTGTGGCTTGCTGGCCATCCATTAATGCTTGCTTCCCCACGATCGAAGGATCGCCGCCAAACCTCTTTTGCCAATAAGAATAGCCGAGCACAATATACGGGTCCTTACCCCCCGCTTCTCCTTCCGACGGAAGGAACAGGCGACCAAGCGCAGGTTGCAGGCCCAGGCCTGAAAAATAATTTCCGGTTACACGAGCGTAAACGAATTGACTCGGTTTCCCATTGACGCTGAGGCCGCCAAGGTCTATCTGAGAAGCGAAGATATCGGAAAAGCCATCCGCCTGTTGCCGAAAATCAACCAGTTGGGGATAGGAAAGAGTGGAGGTTCCGAGAGTGTCGCCTTCGAGCTTCCCGGCCAGCACCGTAATCTGCTCGGGCGATTTGACCGGCAGAGGACGCAGCAGAAAGCCATTGACGATACTGAATATCGCTGTGTTGGCCCCAATGCCAAGCGCCAGAGTGAGCACTACGATTGCCGTCAGCATCGGTGATTTCGCAAGCATTCTCAGGGCATAACGAATGTCCTGCCAAAAAGTGGCCATGAAGGCTTCCTCCCGCGACTTGAAGGAAATAGAGCACGTCATTACCCTCCGTCAAATGGTCGAGATGTGTTTGTTAAATAACAAGTTAGGAAGTCAGGATTTTATGGTTCATCCCATTCATTGAGCGATTCCGAAATGGAGTGTCGCGGAATCGGACACCGCTGGCCGGCCACTTGCGGTGGGCTGTTGGCCATGTTACACACGGACTCGAACTTGAAACGCATCTTGCGAGAGTTACGAGAGTTGGCATGCCGCACCTGACCCAGCACGATGTAATGACCATGTTCGTGGCGCTCGCCGTTCTCCTGGGAACTGCGAAGTTCGCCGGCGAATTGATGCAGAAGCTCGGGCAGCCATCGGTTCTGGGGGAGATTCTTGCGGGAATCCTGCTGGGGCCAACTGTGCTGGGCCATTTCCGGCCTCGGATTTACGCGTTTTTGTTTCCCAACACGGGCACGATGCCGATTGTGTTGGAAACCGTCACAACCATAGGCGTCGTATTTTTCCTTCTCACCGCAGGACTTGAAATCGATTTGCGCAGCATCTTCCGCCAAGGCAAAAGCGCCCTCCTGGTCAGCTTTTTCGGAGTGATTATTCCTTTCGGTCTGGGTTTCGCAACCGCGTTCGCATTACCGCGCTTCCTGGGAGCAGAAGCGGGCGCCAGCAGAATGATCTTTGCTCTCTTTGTGGGCACGGCGCTTTCGATTTCTGCACTTCCGGTGATCGCTAAAATCTTGATGGACCTCAATCTCCTTAGAACGGAGATGGGAACCGTGGTGATGTCCTCGGCGATGTTCGACGATCTGGTGGGGTGGATTCTGTTTTCCATGGTTCTCGGAATGATGAATGCCAGTTCGAATTCCATGGCCAGCGTCAAACGCACGATCCTGTTGGTCTTCATTTTTGCTGGACTGGCGCTTACGGTCGTACGTTGGCTGATTGACAAAATCCTTCCCGTGATTCAGGCGCACACGAGTTGGCCAGGCGGAGTATTGGGATTTATTTTTACTCTGACGCTTGCGGGAGCGGCTTTCGCTGAATTCGCGGGAATTCATGCGGTGTTTGGGGCGTTCATCATCGGCATTTCGGTGGGGGAATCGACACACTTAAGAAAGCGAACGTCCGAGCATATTCATTCGATTGTTACCAATGTGTTCGCGCCATTCTTTTTCGCGAGCATCGGCTTGCGCACGAATTTCGTTTCCAATTTCAACTGGAAACTCACCGTAACGCTGATCGGGGTCGCTTGTTTGGGAAAGCTTCTGGGAGCGGGCTGGGGAGCGCGTCTGGGTGGGATGGATCGCCGCACGTCCTGGGGAGTGGGATTGGCCATGAACGCGCGCGGAGCAATGGAGATGATTCTGGGACTGCTCGCGCTCCAAGCTGGGTTGATTCGCGAGACCATGTTCGTAGCGCTGGTGGTAATGGCGCTATTTACCTCCATGGTTTCGGCTCCCGCTATACACTTTCTACTTCGGAGACGGCGGGCATTAAAGCTGAAGGACATTGTGACAAGTAAGCTCTTTCTTCCGGACCTGACATTGCGCGGGAAAAAGGAAGTTTTGAAGTATATGTGTGAGGTCGCGGCGGAAAGTGTGAACAATGCGCCTGAGCGATTTCTGAGACTCGTATTGGAGCGCGAGCGTGTCGTACCCAGCGGATGGGAGAACGGACTCGCGGTGCCACACGCGCGCGTGAATGGGCTTCCTCACCCCATCGTTGTAATCGGCAAACCCCAGCACGGAATCGATTTTGACGCACGAGACGGCAAATCTTCGCGGTTGATCATTTTGATTCTTACCGGCGACAACCAGTCCCAACACGATTTGTTGGGCGACGCGGGAGAAATGTTTAACGGTAAAGAAGCCATTGATCAGGTGCTAAATGCCGCTAGTTTCCTTGAACTCGTTGCAGCACTAAATGCACCGGTAAAGTAAGAACGGGTCGAAACGTGCGGTGAAAGTCAACAGCATCCGCGAGAGTCCCACCCGACACCACGCTGCCCCCATAAACGATTGTATATAAGAGACTTACTCTCTGCCTGTCGGCAATCCTGCGACGACATTATGGCATCTAATTGGGTGTAGGCAGAGAGGATAAATACGATGAGAACAATTATTCAAAAATTCGCGCATCACTTTTTGCTGTTTGCGTTGCTACTGGCGGTCGCTGGCACCAGCGCCTTTGCGGCTTCCGGCGCAAAGGCGCCCGATGGCTCGCCCCCGTACGAAGCTTGGCTCACCAAGCAGGTGCGACACGAGCTGGTTATGCTGCCTTGGCTTTCCGTTTTCGACAACCTGCAATATCAGCTGGAAGGCAACAAGGTGGTGCTATCTGGTCAAGTAGTTCTGCCGATTCTGAAAGACGACGCGGCAAATGCTGTGAAACACATCGAGGGAGTGGGAACGGTGGAAAACAAGATCGAAGTGCTTCCGGTTTCGTCGTTCGACAACCAGATCCGCTGGCAGGAGCTTCGAGCTATCTACGGCTTTCCTATGTTACAACGATATGGACAGGGCGCAGTGCCGAGTATTCACATCATCGTGAAGAATAGCAACGTGACTCTGGAAGGTGTAGTTTCCGACCAGAACGATAAGAGTGTGGCAGGTATTCGGGCGAATGGTGTGCCGAACGTTTTCTCGGTCACAAATAACCTGCGTGTCGAAAAGAGTTAAGCACCAACCCGTACCCTCCTGTGCTGAGTGGGCGTAGCCATTTCCTTCCCCTGTGGCTGCGCCCATGAAGCGCAAATTCTTCGAAGGTGAATCTCCCGCTAGCACTCAGAATTCGGCGGTCAATCGCAAAGCATAACTGCGCGAGGGTCCAATCGCGTTGCCGGAGAACAGTCCGCCGAAGTCGATTACATCGAGCACATTGGTGAGGTTCTGCCCATCCGCCTGCAAGCGCATTTTCAGCCGATCAGACTTATAAATGTCGGCACCTGCCGAGGCGTTCGCCTGGAACGTAGGATAGATCCGTCCCCGAGCGAAATTAATGCGACTAAGAACTTGAGGGCCGTATTGGGCGAGTACCAGCGCTGGATCGCCGACGAAGTCGAACGGTAGGCCGGTGTCATATTGGACGCCGCCGGCAATCCACAGGCGAGGTGCGATTTGGTAGCGGAGGCGGGCGCGAACGGTGTTGCGTTGATCTTGAGAATCCGGGAAATGTCCGGTGATTGGTATCACTGTGTTAGCGCCGAGGAACAAGCCGCCGGTCACGGGAAACCAAACATTGCCTACGGTGTAGGAGTAGCTGACATATCCGGAGAGTCGATTCCATTCGGTTAGGAGAACTTTCGCCTCTGCGCCATAAACAATGGCTTTACGAAATGCAATAGGGAAGCTGATGGTGGTATTGGTAATTTGATCGTCGTCGGCGTGGTTGTTAACGAGGCGGCGAAAATAATTGGCGTCCAACTTGATTTTTTGAAAGAGCGCTTTGGTGAGTCCGGCCTCGTAGTAATTTCCTTCCGATGGTTCGACGGGCAACTGCAAAGAGATGGGGTTGAGCATGGTGGCTGCCGTTGAGCTGGAAAGCAGGATGTTTTCGAACGAGGGGGTTTGAAAAACGCGGTCGTAAGAAAAATGCAGCACGAGATCCGCGGAGGGGAAATAACGCGAGATCGAAAAGCGGGGATCGACAGCTTGACGATTGAGTATAAGCTGATAATGATCCCAGCGAAGGCCGGCGCTCACGGTCCAATGGCCTAAGCGGATCAAGTCCTGCACAAACGCGGATTGCTCGAGGTCCGGACGATTGGCGGCGAAGGCAAAAGCGGAAGGCGTACCCGGATCGAATCGCGTCGGATCGGTGATCCCGTAACGAAAGTTTTCATTCAAGAAAAGATTGTCGAACTCCACACCTGCTTTTATTTCGTGGCGCCCGTGAGTGAGGGTGATGCTGCCCTTGAAGTATCCCTCACGAAACCAATTGTGCTCGGAAACCTCGATGGGCGTCGAATTCGAGTTCGAATTGAAGTCGTTCGCATTGTCGCGCACCATCCCGCGAAAATCGGCGACAGCGTTAGAAAAGAAAGTGTGCTGATAAGAAACGATCCCCATGGTTTCAATATTGTCGGCGGTTTGACGCTGACCCGCGACCTGCTGCAGAAGCTCGTTCGGAATATCGTAACGTGAGAGCTCGTGACGGACGATCAGGCTGAGGCGGTCCTTCAGCGTTAGTTCGCGCTGATAGTGCAGGGAGAAATCGCCCAAGGTTCCGGTGTTTGAGAAGTTCTGCGGAACCACGGGATTTAGATAGTGGTCCGTCATGCTGCCGCTGGCGCTGCCACCGAGCGTATTCCTTCCCCAGACGTACTGACCTTGCAGGAAGATTCCGGCGGAATGGAAACTCCCACCGGAAAGAATAGCTTGACCGTGGAAGCCTGCCTGCGAATCTTGGAGTGTATTGACCTCTACGACGCCGCCCATTTTTCTGCCATACTCGGCGGGAATGCCAGCGGTATAGATGGTTATAGATTGAACGTCGTCTGCTTCAATTTCGGGGCCGAAACTCGGAGAGCGGTTGTCGGTGAGAGGTATGCCGTCGACCACAAACTGCGTTTGATATTCCGAGCCGCGCGGATGTAGCACGGCGTTACCTTCGTAAAGCCAACCAGGCTGCGAGTTCACCAGGTCTTGCAGAGAGCGTCCCGGGACGGAACTGAGACGATCCTGGATCGTGTCAGAGCCAATCTGGTTGACGGCACCGGCTTCGTCGGGATTGATGAGTGTGTTGCCGGCATTCACAGTCACCGACTCGTTGACCGAAGGCAGCTTCAATCGGATAGCGTAGTCGGTTGGAATCGAGGAATGGATTTGGACCGATTCGGATACGTCAGCAAAACCCGGCTGTTTTATTTCTATCTTATAAACACCGTAAGAGAGGCGCTGCACAGTCAAGACGCCGCGATCGTCTGTGATAAAACTTCGCCGATACTGATTGGCTTCACTAACAATCTGCACCGTGCCTTTTACGCCGAGACCGGAGGGGTCGGTAACACTCAAGCGCAACTCGCCGTAGTTACTCTGGCCGAATGCGGAACCAGCAATTAAAAGGAAAAGGACTATACACTTCTTCACTCTGGCCAGCCTCTGTCCGCAAATCTTTAATTTCTCGAAAAACAAAACCTTGGCCTCGAACGAGCGCGAACGCTCTGCAACATTTTAGACTGTGATTCGAATATTAGTTCTGTTGCGAATTTATTGTTGTTCAAACGTGTCTCTTGGCTGTCGGTTTACATTGAAGAAGGTGGAGTAAGACTATCGGTAGCAAATGAAACCGGCAAAAAAGCCGTCGTGGCGATTTTGGGACCAGGCAAATTTTGGGGCCAGGGTTGTCTTGCCGGTCAGCCTCTTCGGATAGGATCGGCAACTGCGGTTGCCGCGACCATTGCTGCTGCTGGCACGCTATGGCAAGGAAGAAAAGCCCAAAGATGGTTCCTAAAGTATCGCAAAAGATGTTGGCGGAAATGATTGACACAACGCGGTCTCTCGTTAATTTTTCGTGAACAAATTCAAAAAACTGGGCTTCATCAAGTACGACGGCGGGCTCCACCTTAATACGTCGCTTCTAAGCGTTGTCCTACACGATTAACGGCTTGCGCGTTCCAGGGAAGGAAAACTTTAACTGCCCTGCCGACTTGGTGTTCCCAATTTGAAGTAATGCGGGTGTAACTCTCAATCGACCGTGACAATCTAACCTATCGACACGAATAAAGAGCATGGAGTGAAGGCGGGTCTCCGAGGGGGCCCGCTCTTCTCCTCTGTAAAGGATGTTGAGGGCGTCACGTCAATGCCGGGTTCTTCATCAGGTGCGGCTCACGCGCATCGCCGAGAGACGCCCAAAACCATTCTGGTCGCCGATGACAACCCGGCGATACGCAAGGCGCTCTGCGAAACGTTTGAAATCGAAGGAAACTATGACCTCTGCGCAGAAGCAGTCAACGGCGCGGAAGCGATCACGCTTGCCAAACAATGGCGGCCCGACCTGATTATTCTCGATTTATCAATGCCGGAAATGACTGGATATGACGCCGCTCTGGAAATAAAACGGATTTTACCTGGCACTCCGATAATTTTGTTGACACTTTACGCTGATACAGTGAGGGAGCAACTAATGGGTGTGAACTCACCAATTGATCTGATTGTCTCAAAGAGCGACCTGGCGAATATCCTAAAACATGTCCGTTCGCTAATCCCTGTCTGAGTCCCGTTGTTTGATGCCAGGCCAACCTAGCCTTTCAGTCTTGATACTCAGAAGTTTTTCAGCGGCTTGGTCCATTGCGATGCGTTCCTGATTATCAGCAGAGCTGCTGGTCAGTTCCTGCGCTCGATGAACCATCGCATCTTCAACTGCCAAAACCATCTCGGTTAACTTGCCTTGATCGGGCTCAAGGAGCGCCGCCAGATACAGCTCTTGCCATGATGATTTCGGGTCGTTCACTAGTGCCACGGCATCTCTCTTTGGCTTCGAGTCCAGGGCTCGCGCCAATCGTGATGACTGCACTGGTGCCAGGAGAGGGAAACTTATTGCTTGTCATGCTTGATGTCAACCGCGATTTCGGTGTTAAGAGCGCGTTTTACAAAGAGGTGGGTTGCCGTTGTGTGTCGAAGGTTTCGGGCAACAAAGCAAACTGTGTCCCGGGTGACTAATCAATTGAAGCAAACATTCGCGTCCGGGTTGGAACTAAGACTAACGTGGACACACAAAGCATACACCTCCGTTGCATTTGCAATGTCTGGGTTCGATTCGTCCAGCTCAAATAGCTGTCCAGAGTCTCGGAAATTCATCATAATATTTTCCGTTGTCCGGCCCGAGCGAAAATTGGACACTACTTGGAAAATGTACTCTGGATAAAGGTGGTCAAGAAAATCACTGCGAACAGGACGAACGTTTAATTCGCACCTCGTCCAAGGCTCACCTCTCAGGAAACGATTTGCTGGGCCAGAAAGCCGTTGGCGCACTGTTTTATTGCTGGAATCAGATCGGTGCGGAGTTTCGTTTTGTCCAGTAATGTGACCGCACCAATACTATGAGCGAGAGCCTTGGTGCGGTTGTCATTCCAGATCGACATTGCCAGTACAAGCGAGCCTGATGAGTCGAACCGGGACTTGACGCGCAGTAGTGTAACGTTCTTGCCGTCGGACATGTGTAAGTCCATAAGGATGACCTGTGGTTTCCTGTCGGATGTAAGTTTTAATGTTTCAGCAATGTTAACAGCTTCGCCAACTATGCTGATTTCAAGATTTCCTTTGAGCAGCTTCCGAATCGCTTTCCGCACGATTTCAGCGTCATCGGCCAACAGCACTCTGATTGACATCGGATGCACTCCTCATGTCTCACAACTCAGCTTGCAAGGTTACAGAATTGTTTGCGCGGACTACTGTTTCATTTCGCACACTTCCGTTTTTGTCGTCCTCCACGGACTGACGCGCTGAGGTATCGCTGGCGGTTTGAACGAAACGAGTGTTTCCGGGAAGAACGTATAGATTTGACTAGAAAAAGAAAAATACGAGAGATTTTAGGTTGGCCGGAAGCATCCTGAATTGTCCGTAGAAGTGAATAACACGAAATTGATTTTGGGTTGTCAAGAGGGGCGATGTCTTAGGCAAGAATTTCAGGCGTCTGTTGGCTACCGCCACAGCGAAAAAACCGCGATAGCGGAACCCACGTTTGCCCTCGCTGGCGCGATTCGTTTGTAGAGTTCCTATCGGACATGGGTGAACGCCACATGGAACACTAGACGGCATCCCGAACAGATACAATCATGGCCCCCTACAGCGGCAGCGCGGATTTTATCGCGAGCTCAACTACTTTGATCCAAATGGTAAGATAGCGACGGGGATTTAGGCCAAGACAAAGACTAGGACGACCGGCACCGAATGGCCTTGGCTTGTCGACGCGGAGGCGCCTTCGCTTGCCGAAAGCGCCTCCACGATAGAGAGTCACCAGCAACAAAATCTCCCGACGACTAACCGCGGAGTGCTGCGTCAGCATCCTCAGCAAGATCGTTCAGCAGATCGAAGAACCGTTGGTCTGTTTGCCCAATGAACAGCCCGTCATTCGTAAGCGCCTTCACTGCCCCCATCGCAACCCCCTTTGTCTCGGTTGGTCGAATAATCGAGCAGATCGGGAACTTTCGGTCTAGGAACGGGGTTGGCTCAGGCATGATCAAATTGGCCTGCAAGGACTGAGGCTGGTTTGTCTTGAGGTCCTTAAACTCGACCTTTGCTCCGGTCTCGGGGTCCACATCGGTCAGCGGAGTCGCGTTGCCAGCCTTGTCTTGCCATGTCTGAAAATGCATTGTCTCAGTCGGCCCGATGCTGAGCACGATTCGCAAAACCTCAGGATTCGTCACCCGCTGGGCCAGAGACGGATACAGGCTGGTGCCCCCTTGTTCGATAAACCCAAAATGGAAGCCTGCTGTGAATGCGATCGCCTTGATGTGATTTACCTTGTCGGGATCACCCACTAAATTGCCGTTGCTGTCGACCGTCACGCCAGCCGTGTCAAGATCCGATCTGGGGATCGCCGTGCGATTTTCAATTTTGACCGCCTGGGGAAATACAAAGTCGGGATCAAGATCTGGATTTTTTGAATCCATGCGGTACCGGGTCCAGTAGCTTGTGTCCACGGTAAGGTTCATTAGATTTGTCAGCCGCTTTTTACCGGTCGAACCTTGCGCTACGCTGCCGGGAATTGTGGCGAATTGCTTTAGGTCAACTGTATCGGCGCCCTTGGAGGCCAGATACGCGTTGATGAAGTGCTGATGGCTGATCTCATCGTCGGTGTTGTCAACAATGTATTGAGGCATATCCCCATCCAGAACTTGCAGTGCTGCGATGTAAATTGGATTCCCTCCCGCGGCTCCTGGAACTTCTGGGTCTTTCGTGCCTCCGAGTTCGGAGTATTGAACCCAAAGATCCGTCTCTATGATTTCGGCGGCAGCAAGAAACCGGAGAATTGCAGCGTCGCCTGGTGAAAGATGTCCGCTTTTTTCTTCGACGTCTAGGGCCGGAAGAGCCTTGCCAAACAACCCGGCGCCCATCGTCACGGCACCAGCGGCAAAAGCTCCTTTCTTCAGGAACGACCGCCGATTCGTTCTGTTCTTGGTGACATTCGCGATTTTTTTCATTATTGTTCTCCTTTTTCTTTAGCCCGCGCTCCGGAAACGTAATGGATAGCGAGAGTGCTCGTGTCATGGCGACGTCATAGGAAAGTAAAAAGAATGTAAAAAATTTGTCCGAGCAATTCACTGAATACGTGGCACCTCACCCTGAAAGGAAATATGTGCTCAAGACTGCTTGTCGCTGCGGCCCACCGAAATGCCGAGGGAGCATCAACTGAGGTAGCAAACTTCTCGCGAGACGATGGAGATGTTTATGGCAGGGTCAAACGACGTGCAGTGTGCGCGAGCAGAGTTTACCCTTCTCAGGTGATCACGCCGGAAGGCAAAGAGCTATTCCTACTTTCGTGCGTCGAGTGCCAAGCAAAATTCCACGGTCCAACATCAGCGTCGGTGCGATCCCCTGCGGCACATCGAGAAGAAAATCTAGAACCAAGTAACCGGATTCACACCCATGTTTGTGGCTCGCACGGAATAGGTGACGGCCAGCCAAGTAGGAGAGTCTTGAGAGTTAGCAAATTCTCACTGGCTACTCCAATCTCGTTCCGTTCTTCCTGACCATCCGCAGAGCCTGCCAGTTCTTGCAAGCGAAGATACATTGCCAGCTCTGTGGCATGTACCAACTCGATCAGTTTCTGTTTATCGGGTTCTCTCAAAGCCGCGAGGTAGGGTTCTTTCCATGTTGAGGAATTGGAGCCCGCCATAGTGCTTATGGTTTGAGCTTTTTGAAGAGGATTGTCAACGTCCCACCGTACAGAGCGCCGGTCCCGCTTCAACCGTCGCAGCGCGTAGGTGGGCGCGTTGCCACCCGTTTGGGCTACGGGTTTTTTCGTGGGCTTTTCCAACAGAGCCAATGGAAAGCCGAGTTTGTTAATCTGAATAGATAACAGAGCTGCGCAAGCCACCTTTATTTCGCTGCGTTCTTCAGGATGGTCCGCAGACCCAACCAGTTCCTGCAAGCGAAGGAAAATTGCTCCTTCGGCAGCGTAGACCAACTCGGTCAGCTTCTCTTTGTCTGATTCTCTCAGTGCTTCAAGGTAGGGTTCTTTCCACGATGAGGAATGGGAGTCTCTCATAAGCCTTCTCCTCAAACCGATTCATCGACAGCACTAAATATTGACCGAGGATATCGGGGAAAAACCGACGATGTCTGCACGCTAGCGTACAAAGCGTTATGCAGGTGCCTTTACGCTGATTTCCGCTCGATGACCGCAAGGGCGGCCAACGTCCGGTCTACGTGTGGCTGTGAGCGCGGACCACCTGAATGCAGCACACAACGCTTCCCGGCTGGAACACCACAGGTGGGACAAGGTACCGATAATATTTGTTTGGGTGTGAGTTCCTTCTTTTTCATTGAAGAGTCTCCATTCTAGGAGCTTCAAGCGTGAGAACTTTTCGCCTTGGCCAATCGAGTTATCACGGGAGGCTTGATGTATGGTTGTTTCATTTCAATTCCGCAAACGCAGCGTGGGCGTAAGGCGCCGTCTGCAAGCGGTGCCTTAGTCACTTCCAATTCGCAGCCGCATTCAGGATTCGGACACACGAACCGCTGGCCGTTCCTCATGAATTCCTCCATAGTTTCAAGTCCGGTACTCAAGGTTCGCTGCTTAACATCGTCTCAATCGTGCTGAGCAGTTCGCCACCATCACCTGTTTTCGGCACCAGCATTCGGACGCCGAATTTCTTAACTTCCAATTCAATTCCCCAATAAGTGTGTTGCGTATACATTAAAATGGGCACTGTCGGCATGATTGTGGCAATCTCACGAGCTGCGCGAAGCCCATCCATGATGGGCATCGAGAGATCAAGAATGATTAGCTGGGGCTTGAGTTCTGCGGCTTTCACTACCGCTTCCTGGCCATTCTCGGCTTCGCCACAGACCTTCCAGCCAGCATGGGATTCGAGCAAGGATGTGAGTTGCTTTCGCACTGCGGCATGGTCGTCTGCGATCAGGATTCGGAGTGTCATAGCACGCAGGCTGAGTGAGCTACTCGAAGAGGACTTGAATTATCTAATGTAGGATACCCTACAGAAGCGAATTCTCCTTGTAAATACATCGAACCGCGTATAAACACACCTTTCACGGGTGGGCTTTGCAAGCTCAAGTTCCACGCAGTGAAGGAGTGTTGTGGCGATCAGACAGCTTCGACTCGTGCGGCCCGGCGAAAGGACCAATGCTGCGGGAAAGCCAGTAAGCAATCGAATACTTCTGTCTATTCCCGACGTCGAATACCGCTCAATCCGACCCCACCTGGAATATCTCAAAATGCCAAGTCATCGCAGTCTTCACGAGCCGCACCAAAAATTAGGGTTCGTCCATTTTCTCAATCAAGGTTTGATTTCTCTGGTAGTCGTAATGGAGGATGGAAGAACTGTCGAAGCCGGCATCGTTGGGAACGAAGGCGCGTCAGGCATCGCAGCAGCGGTCGGCCTGAAGAGAGGCCCGCTTCGCGAGATAGTACAAATCGCAGGAGACGGATTCAGAGTGAGAGTCGTTGAATTCCGAAAAATCTTGCAATCGACTCCAGAACTCCGCAATACCTTGGGCCGCTACATTATGATACTGGGAATGCAAGTTGCGCAAACAGCCGCATGCAATCGGCTGCACCGCATCGAGCAGCGTCTTGCACGATGGTTGCTCATTGCTCAGGATCGAGTGGATTCGGGATCTTTGCCCATCACGCACGATTTCCTTGCGACCATGCTAGGAACGGACCGGCCTAGCGTGACCTTGGCAGCCGGTGTTTTGCAAAGATTGCAGCTCATCGGCTACACGCGTGGCGCCGTGAAGATTCTGGAGCGTATGAGACTTGAAAAATTCGCCTGTGAATGTTACGGAATCATCCGACAGTACAATGGCGAGCTTTGACTGAGATAGCCTACCGTTCGATACCCTACAGACAGTAATCCTCCTTCGCAGTTAGATTGGATTTGAGGTTTCACCAGCCTGGGATGGTCAAAAAACTCAAAACTGCAAAGTTGCCGTTTTCGATGCGCAAGCCTTCCTTGATTCGGCCGGTGTAGCCCG